>Ga0182004_10005787_pt1 | contig 10073 bp, 8 predicted proteins | sample Sormic07211540_1_FD_120479 | JGI IMG/M metagenome (GOLD analysis project Ga0182004, IMG submission 120479) | Endophyte microbial communities from Sorghum bicolor roots, Mead, Nebraska, USA - 072115-40_1 MetaG | ecosystem: Host-associated > Plants > Roots > Unclassified | place: USA: Nebraska... | reverse complement strand
TCTTTAGTTCTAGAGAGCCAGCTTCGTTCTTTAATTTCTAAAAGCGAGAAATCAGGAATAGAGAATGAAAATAAATGAAAATATTTGCATTGGAGTCTTGGACATAGTTGAAGAAACTGTTGGATGGAGACTTTTAGAGTTGCTTCAATCCGATTAGGTTCCTTGATCCCTGTGCTGATACTTGCTTTGCTAGATTAATGACTAAATATTTTTTCGGCGGTAGGTAATGCATATGTACGTCGATAGCGAGGTGTCCTGGATCAGTCTTTTATAATTAGATGTGTGCGTAGAGCAAGGACACGTTCATGTTTGTACTATATGTTTCGGAAAAAAAAAAGACTGGCCATTCACATGAGTGTGTGATTTCAGAGGTAATCATACGTATCATCCATCGAATCCGACCAGGATACTTTTGAACTAGCTGTTGATTATTGCATATAATGTTGGAAAGCAACTCGTGCCCCGGCTTAGGAGAATGGAATCCAAAGAAGAGATATCCTGCACTTTGTGCGTTGACGTTGACGACGCAGAAACTAACCGCACACATCAATAATATGAAAGTGAGGTTAGTGTAAAATCAAACTTTCTGCTCTTTGATTGGACACTTGTGTGCATGTTTTCTTAATTAATTTCAGAAATTATTTTTTATATTTGCAAAACTATAATTAATTATACTAGAAACGTATCATGTGCGAGCTGCAGGAATTGCGGATGATTGAAATAAAATTAGACAACATAACTACTTATATGATGAAGAGACAAATAAACTATTATAAAATATTTTTAGTGGATAACGTGGCACCTGGATATTGAAAAGAAAATATATGTCTCTTTGACGTGTGTATATTGTAGATATATTAGTGCACTGTAATTACATCTGATAGTTGACTGATGAGGTAGACATTACTTGTATTTCGAGATATAGTTCTTGTAGGATTTATGATTACACACGGATTAGATTTAAACTCACAGGTGGAGGGGTTTAAATGAAAAAAATCTCAGACGTTGGATCTAGATCATGTGACCTTAATTAGTGGTTGCATAGGTTGCACAAGAAGCTGAGTTTTATATAATACGTTGCCATATAAGATATATGATAGAGACTTTTCTTTTGCATCGAAGAAGAAGAATGGTCCATGCACGATCCTTGGGGGGAGGATAAATAATTGAGCTGCTAATTTGGTGGATGAAATGGGCCAACTTGGGCCCGTTTGAATTCACCATGCAAAATCTGGCACTCTCATTGCACCAATTCGATGGGAACTTTTCTTTTTTCATTTCGTCTTTTGTACCAATCAGACATGTCCGGTTGCTTACTCCGCCTAAGGGCGTTTGTAATTTATATGACCAACTCAACCAATAAAGAGTGTGGCGTTCCTCAAGAAAAAAATATAAAGTGTTCTTTTTTATGTAGGCATTGTTTAGATCCAAAACTTTTTAGATTTGGGAACTGCAATACTTTCGTTTGTATTTGATAATTATTATTCAACTATGAACTAACTAGACTCAAAAGATTCATCTCATAAATTACAAATAAACTATGCAATTAGTTATTTTTTAATCTATATTTAATGCTCGATGTATGTACCGCAAGATTCGATGTGACGGAAAATCTTGAAAAGTTTTTGAATTTTAGGTTCAACTAAACGAGGCCTAACTGACCGAGAATAGATGGCATGAAAAAGTTTAGTCCTCAACGAACAACGGTACACTCTCGGTAAGGATGGGGGCAGTGCTCCAAACGGGTACTCGTGATTTTTTCTAGTGTAACTAAATAAACTAAATAAAAAATAAAAGAAAGAATTGTTTATTTAGTTTATTAAATTACAATGAAGAAAAAACCACGAGTATCTATTTAAAGAGCCATCTCCTTGTACTTAACTCTCGGAAAATACCAATAAAAAAAACTCTCGAAAAATAACATGCATATGGAGTGTGGCCTCCGCGCGGGCGCCGATGCGTGGTCTTGTTAACAATAAGAGCAGGTACAATAATAGGTTTATAGCCAAGCTAATGCTGATGTAGAGGAGAGAAGAGAGGAGAGAGATGATACCTTAGCTCTTATGTAAGCACCAAGCTGAGCATGAATGCATAGGCAGTGGTGGGCCTAAATAACAAGTATTGTGAGATACAATAGGAAAGAGAAGGTGTTTTAGAGACGAGTATGAGACAACTTATTGTATAATTTAGCTCTAATCACTTGGCTTATAGTCAAGCACTTACCTCTATTTATTGACCTTGCTCTAACGGTGCACTCTCCCTGCCCAAGGCTCGTGGACAGCGCGGTGTATATATGTTCTACCGTACTTTGCAGCGGCGGCGCCAAGCACCTACGCGCAGCACGCGCGCTTCAAGATCGCCAGCAGCATCGTCAAGGGCCCCTGCTGGCTCTCGTCGGCGCCACCTTCTTCAACTACGCGGCGTGCCTACTCGATCGATCGGCTACGCGATCACCTCGCTACCACGGGCGACGAGTACAAGAACGTAACCTCAAGATCGAGTTCGACATCAGCAGGTAAGCGGTGGCCATGTATAACTGATATATACTACTTCTGATAAGACAGAGAAATACAACTCTGCTACATCTATAACTGAAATAAGTACGTTTACCACCAAAAAAAGAACTGATATAAGTACCATACACAGTCATGCATACACCATCAGCATCTTTGTACCCCAGTGATACTGATACATATAGGAGTACCGAGTACCATATATAGTGACATGACGGTTCACATCATCCACTACTAGGCTCTGGTGAACCATGCCGAACATGTTTGCACCTTGTGCATCTCCTAATAATATAGTACTGCCACCACTACCACTGCTGTTACGACATCAGCCTTTTTTTCTTTCATACAAACGGCACTCGAACTGCAAAATACTAACGCAGTAGCTCGCTACGCGCGGTTCCTCTTGAAAGCATCCTCGAGAACCGAGAAGGAGCAGAGCGCGGTGTCGCCGCCGCGCTTCAGAGTGTACAGCCGGCACAGCGCGCGGCCAGCCACCTTCCACGCGAAGCCGCACTTGGCGATGTCGTTCCGAGACATCGCGTACTCGTACACCACCTGGTACACCGCGCAGGCCTCGTTGAGGAGATCCAACTGCTCCCTTGGGCTCTGTTCAAACTCCTCGGCCTCGTACAGTTTCTGCAATATCCCCTAGTTCTTAGGACAGCCGTTCGAAACTTCAATGTGACAAAAAAGGGCAGGGTTACTAACCCGCTTGTACTCTTGGTAGAGTTGTCGGTAATTGTTGTTCTTTTCTGCCTTGTCCTCCAGCTTACAAAGGTCAGTGCTCTCTCGCAGGTACTGATAATAAAGAGACCTCCAACGGCCCTTGTAATCTTCAGATACTTTTACCTCAGTGAAGCACGACAGGGGCACTATCTCTGAATAATAAAAAGAGAAGAAAAAAAACAAAGGGTATTGTAATCAATTACCTTTTCTGCTGTCAACGGAAACGAGGGGGATGAGACCTACATATCAGGAACTTACTGATTTCAGGATCAATTTCAGACTCCTTCAACATTACTTCATCATAGATTTTGCCCAGCACAGACGTCGATGTGTAAGATTTCTTTTCATCGCGTTCCATGAAGTGTGGGTATTTCTTGACCTTCAGCTCTCCAGGAACAGTGATCTATTTGGAAGCCAGATTGGCAAAATAAGATAAAAACCTTGACATTAAAGCATGGTACAAAATTATTCTCTTACATAGCTTTTTCACAAAATATATAAAAAATAATTAAGCATAATCCAAACCCACTGTTCATCTATTTCTTCTCTGAGTTCATGTATTATTTCATCTGGATTGTCTCTGTCAGACGTATACATCTCTCATTCTCTTCAGTCAAATGATTCTCACATCGAAACATGATACACAACATGAGGATGGTCCAACACCGAATTTATGAGCCCAGGATGGTAAGTTACCTTGTTCCCTTCCTTTGGAGCATCCAAAGCCAAATAGTAAATGTCAACCAAATCAAGCATCTTCTTCTTTATCGCTTGCCGTTCACTCTTTGGAACGCCGCCTGTCAAGAGCCGATCCATAAGCGCCAGCCAACAATTGGAAGCTGCACCTAGCACATAACTGAAAGGCAGAAAACAAAAGATGTTAAGACTAACTTTTACAGTGAAGCAAACTAAGGATTACCACTTCTTTTCTGACTCTGATGTGGGCATGTGGCTTTTCTAATATATTAGAAAAGAATTTTCTTATCTAAAATTCTTTTCTAATATAAAGCCAATAGAAGATTAAAGCACCTAAACCAATTTTTATGTTATCACAATTTTTCTAAACAATATGAGAATAAAACTTGCACTCCATAGGTTATTCCCGCCAAACTTGACGATTATATAATTGTTACCTAATACAATCCATAAGGTGGTGGGGGATATTTTAAAATAAGGGTTATTTCTCTTGGATCCATTGGGCATTAAAATCATGACTTATGCGTTCATAGCATGTATGGTACTTTTTTAGTGTCAAGACATTCTCCAGCCTTCTTAGTGGCAAATAAGCACATCAATGGAACTACAAGGATACAGAGGAAACCAGCCTTGTCAGTTAATACCTGGGTGTAAATCTAGCTCTCAAAAATTCATGGAATAAGAGACTTTCCAGCTTGGGTCCAGTATAATCCTGAGGCTTCTTTAGTTCAGTCTTTGTTGGTTGTATTCTCCGAACCCATGGCTTGCGTTGTTTGGTGAAGCCCTCCAACAACTAGAAAGGTCAAATTTGCAGTAAAGTGACAATTCTTCTCAGAGGAAACAAAACGACAGAGCAGAATATACGGCTACATCAAAACATATGGTTGCTAAATGAATAGTACAAAAATAAGAAAACGTATGGTTGCTAAACGAACAGTATAGAAGTGCTATGGCATAAGGTTGCCAATGAGGGTGCCCTCTGGTGCTTGGCAGGGGCATCCGCATTTCATAAGCTCTTTGCTAGGTCGCTCGTCCTAGGTTACATACTTTTACCTTCACTGGGATCATATTAGGCTACTCATCAGGCATGGAGTTTTGCAAAAGTGCAGTAAAATTCTAGCCTAAAGTGCACCTTACTATACAAATGGCTAAGCTGTGATTTAAACAAGCAATTAGTGGTAACTACTAACATGAATTTAGCAATGAATAAGAACCATCTTTCATAGCCAAGGAACAGAACAAACACATAATATAATACTAATGGCAAGCAAGGTAAACTATGCATGAACAGTTCTTGATAAACAATACACAACCTGTGGGTTTCTTGAGACCCAGTATAAGTCGCCATCAAAATCGCTGTTGGCCATTTCATCTGCCAATGATCGTGGTCCACAGGTGGGAAAGAATATGGCATATTTGGAATTTCCCACAATCTTCTCCAAACCATCAATATATGTTGCAGTCAATATATGTATATCGCCAAAGTGTAATCCAGGATGTTTATAGACAAGAACCTTTCCAGAAAGTTGGCCGTTGTCACTGTTTAATGATATAAATTGAGTAAGAAAAAGAGCTCACAATTAGTCTTTTGGACTGATTCAAAAAGTTGGTAGAACCTTAACTAAGTTCATAAAAAAACTAAAACTCTAGAAGCCCCAGATATTTTATGAAACACGAGAGAAGACCCAAATATTTCATAACAACAAAGCTTTCTAGTCAAAAGAAGGTTTGGTCAGGATATAAACCTAACAAGTGAAATACACAGAAAAAAAATCGAGAGACAGAAATAGAGGACAAAATGTAAAAAAAGAAAAGAAAAAGAAAGGTACAAGAAATAGTAACAATAATCATATGCACAAGTTTTTGTGTTATACCCTGATAATATGCCATATCCGAGAACATGCATAAGTCACAAGAAACCATATTGTCAACCTAGTTACCTTGCTGATTGCATTAGCCTAGCATATTAAATTGTCATGAAACCCTATTGAGAACTTCAGACCAATCTAATAAAATCAGATTATATTACAAAACATCTGCTTCTCTTGCAAGATGTTTTCCTCTTTCAAGGCAGAGGACAGTCACAATGCTAAGAAAGTAAGAAATATCGAAGGCAAAAAAGTGTGTTTGTTAGCATTTAGCGTGTGTCTGTTATTACAAATGCTTGAATGGCTCTACTTGCAAGCTTGCTAATAGAAAGGATGGTGTGTGTGCACCGACACACTACACAGAATTCACCCTGATCCTCATTTCTTAAGTCCTAAAATCTTTTACATTCTCATGTTCCTACTAAAACAAACTGTAAAGTATGCAAATAGATCCAAGGAAAGTAAGAAAGGTTCGTCTCACAAAGACTGTTCTTTCTAAAATTGGAATGTCTAAACAAAACATGGGGAACCAGAAAGATATAAATGAAAGACCATTCAGTTCAAGAGATATGGCAGAAATTGCTGGCATACAGTATAATACAAACTTGGTCCCGTTTCAGAGTCCCAGTGGGATCTGTTGTGCCCATCAGATAATAAGTATCATCAATTGGGATCCTTCCTTCTTTAAGTCCTTTTCTTTCTACCTTAGCCATTAGAGCTAGCTGAGATTGCAAATACGCCTCATCTTCTGGTTGAATTCCAGAAAGAATCATTCGCGCTGACATTGAATCATCCAGGTCCGCATGGTTAAATGCAACTGCAAAAGCGGATCATGTTAAGAGAATATAATAACCAAGGCCTAAGAGTTACTAGTTAAATGACCAAATGTAAACTTAAAAACGGAAAAATAGTTGGAACACAACAATTGCACCAGACACTCAACACAGTACAACTTCTATAATTGTAGCATTAGCACATGACTATAAATCTCGAACTAACCTTCCAGTGAATTTCTCGGTCTATGGCGGGCATTATTGACATCTTCCAGTGCATTCCTTAGAAGGTCCAGAAAAAACTCTTCTCGAACCCGACCATAGTGAAGTAGTGAAATTAAGAACCTTGATGTAAATGCCCTTTTAGGCCGGTAGCTGAAAAGGTGCATGAGGGAGTTTTCTTTAAGGATCTTTTTGCATTAGTTCAAATTTACTCAGATATAAGTAATATCATAATACCTAAACCAACAGATAAGGCTTACCTTGTAGTAATTACTTCCAAAGAGTTAAATGACTTCTCTCCAAATGAATTTTCATCGCCGTGTATTTTTATCATTGATGGTCTTATATGAATTGTGTTAGCAGGAAGCTGTAACACATGAGGTTTGTCCATTACAGATTTTGCTGTAAGGAACTAAGGACTAAGTAGGCAAAGACATGTTGAGAAAATTGGCTGAATTAGGGAAATCACCTCTCACCCATGAGAGGAGGGGGGTTGACTTTTCATATATACAAACTCTAATAACCAGGATACTTAAATATCCATAATGTTGTAATGTTGCCATGATATATTGTAGAGACAGAAGCATTGCATTTTCAAGTTACACAAAGACATAAACAGCAGGTCTGATATATACCAAGATTTGAAATGGAAGATAGTGTCCAAAGCAACTATTCCTGATGAACAGGTTAATTAAACAATAACAAGCATTCTAAATTATGGCTCAAGCCATACAGGGTGACAAACACATACCCTTTTATCAGCTAGAAGAGTTCCCTTTACAGCATATCCATTATGGAACATCCGGAACTGAATTAAAAGAGGCTAGAGTATTTAAAAAAAAAACAAGAATCGATCAGTTAAGCAATAGAGCTTGTGAGAAATATCAGAGTAAACTGTCGTATCATCTAGTCCAAGAAATACATGTTTAGTGGTGAGATGTTGATGCCCCTTTGAATCCACAGCATCCTGTGCAAGGCATAAAAGGTAAATATTAAGTACAGAATACTTAATGAACTTTAATGGTTAACTGAAAAACTGGCATTAGCTAGAAATAGCAGGTCACATACCTTCAGAAAGTTTCCCTTGAAGATACTGCTGGGGCAGTTTCTAGCTAAATCTACTGATATTAAGCCAGTCCCATCAGTATGAATCAAGTCTTTACCATCTTGAACAGCAATTTCTCCAGATTCTTCCTGAAAATTGAACCAAATAAAAAATGGCATCCGGTATGCAGCAAAAATATCAGAGAGGAAGGAGTATGTACCCTGCAAGGTTCATCGTCGATTATTTTAACATTAACCTTTGAGAAGTCAACATCCAATTTAATAGTTTTGGATAAGATCAAAGCAAACCTGCATCATTCCCTCCAGAACAGTATAAGTAAAACTTTACTAAATGAACAGGATAGCTGGGTGCTAGTGCAGACTTAAACTAGGACAAAAGGCAGAGCCATGTTGTGGGTGTTGTAACATTCTGTCTGCAGTAGCAAGGCCATGAGAAGGTGCAGCATAGTAATGGATTTGGGTTTAGAGGAAACAAGTAAAATAAGCTGTACCATGACAAGGGTGCCAGGTGTCAAGGTCCTACAGAGTACCCCACTTATTTGGGTACCTTTCAAACACAAAATTAAGAAGTATTTGTTTTGGTGCTGAAATCTTATGTTTACGCACAAGACTACCCATTAGAGGAAGAGGGACATGGAAACAGAAAAGGCCATCGATGTGCACAAATTGTAAAAGTATCACCAAGTCTAATCAAACTTTGTGTTCCCATAACACAACACCACTTTTTGGTTATTATATCAACAACCCAAGCTCCAATGGATACAGCAAAAGTAGTAGATTTAATTTCATGCACCAAGTTTACATAATAGACTATCAAGTACCACAAGACATCGCTATATATTTGGAATAGATGTCTTTGTATTCATGATTGCTTAATACGGAGGTGAAATAAAACAGCATAAAATGGTTAACCTGGACAAATACTTGGCCACAGTAGGAGCATTGTTTATGTGCATAAAGAGTCTGCGAGCCTGATTGACTGTATAGTCAGCGAGTTTGTAAGGGTAATCCCTTTCCCATCCAGACTCCATGCGAACAAAATAGCACCTAACAGAAGGGCTCAATTTTTTGTTTTTCTCTTTCTTCTTTTCCTCTTTTAGCTTCTCTGTCTTCCCTCCATCTTTATGAACTGGGAAAATAGCAGACCAGTAAAGACAAATCATACAGTCAACATGCAGCTAGAAACATGAGACACCACTTCTAGGAGAAGGAAAAATGCTTAGCAGTTAGCACTTTCTGTACACAAAGCGATGGATACCTAGTAAACTAGTGCATTGTCCTCTTGTTATCTAAACAGTCAAGTAGTTTATTCCAAAATTTAAGGACCCTCATTGAGACATATTTCCTTGGAATTTTTTTACAAACTTCTTATAATTCCATTCCTTACTCATACAAACTTCTTATAATTCCATTCCCTTGCTTTACGGGTGCATGGATTTGTGCCATGGTGGTGCATACATGGTGAAAAATTAGCCCTAATTACTGTTTTTTACATTTTGGCATGGGTGCACCCCACAATGAGTATAAGTAGCTCCCCACCCCTGACAAGAGCTATGCCACAGCTTAATCTTGCTTTGGTTTAGGTCTGGTGAGAGTAACAAGGAAGACAAAGTTAATGTATGCTTTATCATTAGTAGCATAGTGCACATAGCCATCTTGACTCCCATGTGAACTTTTATTAGATTATAGATTTCCTGGTAAGGAAGTATAGACAAAACTGACAAGCTAACAGAGTCAAGGTTTACCAGTTTCTACTTGCCACAGGATTTATAGTCCCCAGTTCCCAGCTAGCATAAACCATCTAACGTGATGTTTAGATTTAGATATTCCCAACAGATGTAAACATTGGTCTAACGAGGTTTAATATGATGGTTCTAGCTAAGACCCTTACTATGTGGTGTGTATTATTGTTAGAAAAGAGAAAAGAGGCCATGGCCTAACCAATACTTGATGGGCCACCCATAATAGCCCACAAGACTGAGTCATCCTATACGCATGTACACTGCAATTGGCTGTTGATTTCTAGTTACTGCTCTTCTCTAATTTGTTGTAATATAAGTGAATTGCCCACCTCTCCCCATCAGCTGAAGCTTTTGGGTTGAACTGGTCGGTGCATGCAACTCAATATGGTATCAAAGCCAGAGGTCTCGAGTTCGAATCCTGGTTAGCGCAATTAAATAAAATAATTGCTGCTCGCTCCTATTCCACGT
>Ga0182004_10005786_pt1 | contig 10073 bp, 8 predicted proteins | sample Sormic07211540_1_FD_120479 | JGI IMG/M metagenome (GOLD analysis project Ga0182004, IMG submission 120479) | Endophyte microbial communities from Sorghum bicolor roots, Mead, Nebraska, USA - 072115-40_1 MetaG | ecosystem: Host-associated > Plants > Roots > Unclassified | place: USA: Nebraska... | reverse complement strand
GCAAGAGTAGCCACAGCGCGGCCGCAGCGGTGCTCAGCGTTAGCGTAGTAGATGCTCCTCCTCCTTCCTCCCGTCCCTTCCCTCGGCCGGCTCGGCTGGCTTCTCTCCTCTCCTGTCCCCCACCTCTGCGTCTGCCATCCCATTAATACCTCCTGCAGTCTCTCTCTCTCTCTCTCTCTCTCCAGAGGCAGAGGCAGAGGCAGCCATCCCCTTCCGAGTTCCGCCCGCCCCACTCTTCCTCCCCAGCTTCCTCCTTTTTGCCCCCCTACCTTCCAACCATCCAAGAAACCCCCACAAAGCCAGCGCCCACGCCGCGCCACGCCAAAAGGAACCCAAGAAGCTGTGATCCTGCTGCCCCGGAAGAAGCTGCGTAGCAGTACCAAGTACGAACAAATTGGACGCTTGGCCATGGAGGGTGAGGCGGCGGTGGCCAAGAACGAGAGGAAGGTTGGCGGCGGAGGAGGAGGCGTTAGCAATGACGGTGGCGCGAATGCGAGGAGGAGGTGCAAGGGCGGCGGCCCCGGCAGGCATCACCCGATCATCCAGGCCTACCCGGCGCTCCTGCCGTTGCCGCTACACGCCGCCGCCCACGCGCGCCGCAGCGGCGCCGTCGCGCTGCCGCTGCCGCTGCCGCCGCCCGTGCTGGTCTACCTGCACCAGCCGCCGCCGCCGCTGTTGTTCCCTAAGGTGCCGGCGTGCTACGGGAAGCCCAGTGGGCCCCCGCTGCTGAGGGGGCCGCCGTGGAGATCGAGGAAGCCGCCGCCGCCGCCGCACGCCGTCACCGCCGCGCTCCTGCCGCTACCGCACGGTAAAGCGCTCTCCTTTCCTCCTTTCATTACCTCCCCCTCCTGGCTACACCGGTCTCATGAGTCATGACGTGTGTTTTTATATGCTTAATGCCACTCTATGCTACCCCTCCTTGTTAGTGCTGTTGCTTTCTTGATCAATGTGTGCGGATTACTTTCTATAGCTCTAATGTTTTTTTTATGGCTGATAGTGATGGTACTTAGATAGTATCAAAGAATATAGTTTCTCCTCTATATATGTTTGGTGCCTAATGGCTTGTCATGCCGAGGTAATGTGGTACAGTAACTTTAGGTGCAATTCTACTGTACCAGATAGCCAAAGAAGTCCTGGGGCTCTGTCATTTTTGTTCCCTTATGAGGCTTGTGATTTCATGGATTCATGCTTAGAATTATGTACTTCTCTCTCTCTCTCTCTCTCTCTCTCTCTCTCTCTCTCTCCTTGCAAATTTGGACTGATAAACTGTTCTAGAAAAAATGAGTGTGCAAGAATGTTTAATGAGACAGAGAAAGTTCTATTTGTGGTACTGTGTGCGACGCCTTTCTTGTTTTGACGGTTAGTCCCCTTTCCCCACCTCAAAAGGGGGCATATGGCCATCTCTTAGGGAGGATTTGTGATCCACTAATGCGCCAGTGGTATCTTTTTGTTCTTCTTTTTTTTCTTTGGCACAACCATATGGTCCATAGTCTTCGCCTTGTGTATGTGCTGTACACTTTCTGCATTACTTGTTCTAAAGTGACAATTTTAAGGGAAAACATGTACCTTCACTTTAACCCTTTTTGGCCTGGCAATATTTTTTTTATTTGTATGGTGCAAATCACTAATGATGAGTGGTTGTTTAAATTTCTCTTGTCTTTACATTTCTTACAATATCAATTTATTAACAGATACCGAGCTGATTCAGCACAGAAAGTGTTTCATTCATGAGAACCAAACATCTGAAATGAAAGCAAATCATCTGAGCACCCATCACAATTCATCTATCACCATGCATGGAGTTAACATTGCAACAAGACCTGATGGTGGTGGGATTGGGGGGACTGCAATTCCTCTCTATGCAAACCATTTCCTTGTGTGTTTTGATCCTGGGCAGAAGATTTTTCATTATGATGTCGACATATCCCCACACCCGTCAAAAGAAACAGCAAGAATGATCAAGAACAAGCTAGTTGAAGAAAATTCAGATATCCTCTCAGGCGCCCTTCCAGCCTTTGATGGCCGCAAGAATCTATTTAGTCCCATTCAGTTTCAACAGGACAGGCTTGAATTCTTTGTTAGTCTTCCAGCAGCTGCATCGACACGATTTATAGAAGCTAAAGATAATGCCCACATGATTGACAAGCAGAATCATAAGGTTTTCAGGGTGAACCTTCGATTGGTTTCAAAGCTAAGTGGCGAGGAGTTGAACAAGTATTTGAATGAAGACAAGGATGGTATTCCTCTTCCTCAAGAATACCTTCATGCATTGGATGTCATCCTGCGGGAAGGTGCTATGGAAAACTCTATTCCCATGGGCCGGTCTTTGTATCCACGTTCAATGGGAGAAGCAAAGGAGATTGGTGGTGGAGCTGTCATGTTACGAGGTTTCTTCCAGAGCTTGAGACCAACAAAGCAAGGTCTTGCCCTCAATGTTGACCTCTCACTTACAGCTTTCCATGAAAACACGGGCATAATTGCATACTTGCAGAAGCGCTGTGACTTTATGAAGGACCTTTCACAGGTGAAGAGTAGGGCTTTGACAGTAGATGAGAGGAGGGAGGTGGAAAAAGCATTGAAGAATATCCGAGTGTTCGTGTGCCACCGTGAAACTGACCAAAGGTACCATGTGCATGGCTTGACTGAGGAGACAACAGAGAACCTCAAGTTTCGAGATCGCAGTGGGAAGGATTATACGGTCGTAGATTACTTCAAAGAGCACTACAACCATGATATTAAATTCAGGAACCTGCCCTGCTTGCAGATTGGTAAGAGCAAGCCATGCTATGTGCCAATGGAGCTTTGCATGGTTTGTGAGGGCCAGAAGTTTCTTGGCAAGCTCTCAGATGAACAGACCTCCAAAATGCTCAGAATGGGCTGCCAAAGACCAAGCGAAAGAAAGGGAATCATAAAGGGTGTTGTTGAAGGAGCATTTGGTACAAGAAGGTACTGATTTTCGTCATGTTTTGTTGTAGTAATAAACTTTGAGGTTTCTTTGCCATATTCAAAATAGTTTGCATCATACATATCTGACCATGGCTACATTATTTTCTTTCAGCAATTCGTATGCTGATCAATTCAACCTTCAAGTGTCCAAGGACATGACTCAGCTCTTGGGGAGGGTTCTCTTGCCACCAAAACTGAAGCTTGGCAATGGGGGGCGCATCAAGGACATAACACCAGACAGATTTGACCGGCAATGGAGTTTGATGGACAGCCATGTTGCTGAGGGTTCCAAGATCAAGAGCTGGGCCTTGATAAGTTTTGGTGGCAGCCCAGAGCATCAATCATTCATTCCAAAGTTTATCAACCAGCTATCAAGCCGCTGTGAGCAACTTGGGATTTTACTCAACAAGAAAACTGTCGTTAGCCCATTGTTTGAGCGGATTCAAATCCTGAACAATGTGGGCATTTTGGAGAGCAAGCTGAAGAAAATCCAGGAAGCCGCATCAGGCAATTTACAGCTGCTAATCTGCGTCATGGAGCGGAGGCACCGGGGCTACGCTGATCTGAAGCGTATTGCAGAAACATCCATTGGTGTCTTGACACAGTGTTGCCTGTATTCCAACCTAAGCAAGCTGAGCTTTCAGTTCTTGGCCAACTTAGCACTGAAGATAAATGCGAAGGTTGGTGGAAGCAACGTTGCCCTCTACAACAGCTTGCCATGCCAAATTCCTAGGGTGTTTTCAGACAAGGAGCCAGTGATGTTCATGGGTGCTGACGTGACACACCCACATCCCCTAGATGACTCAAGCCCGTCCGTGGTCGCTGTAGTTGCGAGCATGAATTGGCCTTCAGCAAACAAGTACATCTCCAGGATGAGATCACAGACGCACCGTAAAGAGATCATCGAGCGCCTTGATGTAATGACCGGTGAACTGCTCGAGGAGTTTGTGAAAGAAGTCGGCAAGCTCCCTAGCAGAATCATATTCTTCAGAGATGGTGTTAGTGAGACGCTGTTCTACAAGGTGTTGACAGAGGAGCTGCAGGCAGTGCGACTGGCATGCTCGAGGTACCCGGGCTACAAGCCAGCGATCACGTTCGTGGTGGTTCAGAAGAGGCAGCACACCAGGCTCTTCCACAGGGAGAAGAATGGCGGCTCCACGCACTACGCCGACCAGAACGTACCACCGGGAACGGTGGTGGACACCGTGATCACGCACCCAAGGGAGTTTGATTTCTACCTGTGCAGTCACTGGGGCACCAAGGGGACGAGCAGGCCGACGCACTACCGCGTGCTGTGGGATGAGAACAACTTCAAGTCTGACGAGATGCAGCAGCTGATACACAACCTTTGCTACACGTTTGCCCGGTGCACCAAGCCTGTTTCTCTCGTCCCACCGGCATACTACGCACACCTGGCCGCATATAGAGGAAGGCTATACCTTGAGAGATCGGACTCGACGGCGACCAGCCGGACAACTCTGTACAGGGCCACGCCATTGCAGACTGCACCGCTCCCTAAGCTCAGAGATAGTGTGAAGGGGCTCATGTTCTACTGCTGATCTTGTGGTTTTTAGTGGTAGCAGTTATGAAAGGGCGTTCTCTTCCCCATATATCGCCTGTGTTCTATATTCTGGTCATCATGTATTATTTAGGAATCATGTATAGTGTGTCTGGACAGCGGGCATGTGCAAGACTGCAGTGGTAGGATGCTGACATGCTGTGATACATGGTAGTGGCATGCAGAAAATTCCGATTCCTAACTGTTACCGCCCCCATGGGTGTACTAATATTGGTAGGGACCCGTGTTTCTAGGGTCGGACCTCTCATTTGCACCGTCTGGGCACTGACGCTGCTGACCTTGGAATTCAAGACTATATATTGCGTCGTCTTGCGATTCTTGTCGTGGTCGTTTATCGTGTGGTTCAATTGTGGAGTCATGTGCTTGCATCATAAGTTCATCTAAGTTCGTCTAGTGAATTTTGGTGGAATCAACTCATTTCTCATATATACTAGTTAGTAGCTTGTGAGAAAATGAGATGATAATGGATCAACTCATCACATTTCACAAACCAGATAAAAAGTGAGTGAGAAGATAGATCATTTCATTCCTTAAACCAAACACACCCGTTGCTAGTTGCGGAAGTACAGGACGGCCATTCTAGTACTAGGTTGGTAGAACAAGAGTTCAACCTGTTGAAATGTTTTTTTGGACATGCTAAACATGTCTAGGGATACTAAGCTTCTTTGGATGCTCTAGAGATTATAAGGATCTAGATATTAGATAGTTATTTTGAGAATCTAGATTTTTAGTAGAAATAACCTAATATGTTTTGGATAAATTATACTATGGATAGTGGCTAATAAATGTCTAAAATGCCATTAAGATAGTTCCATGGATAATGTTGAAGCAAGGGCAAAATTGTCTTTCCCACCCTAGAATCCTTCAACGGCTCGTAGAGAAGGGATATTTGATTGTAGCCTTAGATTTCTCAAACACATACCAGCTCTAGAAGTCATTCAGTTTGGATTAGATTTTATTTTTTTCTAGTTGGATTATAAAAGTCTATCAAGATCCAAACGCCCCCTAACCACTCAGCGCCCACCCAGCCCCTTACCTCTTTCCCCACCTCTCTTATCTTATTAAAATCCTACCAGGATCCAAATACCCTCCAACCACTCAAAGCCCACCCACACCCTCATCTCACCCCCTATCTTTCTTATCTTATTCACCTACGCTCCCCCTCTTCCACCTCCACATTGTCGGTTTTTGGTGGTGTGAGCACCACTACCACCCTTTGCCACTGCTCTTATTAAATCAAAGTTAGCTTCCCCTTTGGTCCAACGCTAATCCTAGTCACCTTCTCTAGCTGCCCTCAATCGCCTATACCGCCTAACAAGCCTCTCTTGTCACCCTAGTAGGAAGCACCATATTTCCCTACCTTATAGGTATAAAGAAGGTGTGGAGGAAAAAAATAACTAGTAACTAGGTACCGACGAGTAAATTTGAAGACTATAGAAGCCCAACCAATGCCCATATCGACATCTTGCAAGGAGGGATCCCTAAGAACCATACCTTTAGAAAGGAAAAGATGCACTAGACACTATCATTATCTATATGACAAATTGAACAAGGTTTTCTCCCAAATGGTACAAATGTTTGGGTTACCATGACAATACCTCCAACAATGAGAATGATGCCTAAAGGACTCCATTGTTGGCATAGCTGGAGATGACAAAGGCTTCCACCCACCATTTGCCTAAATTGTTGTTCAACCTATTTACACACCTTAATTGTTACACGACAGTATGTTGTTTTCATTTAATCAACTATTTATCCTTTTTAAATGACTATTTTATCCATTTAAGTGGTTAAGTGATCGATTATTTACCATTTAGGATAACATTGCTACCTATGGCCCAAAGATCTATCCCTCCACATCAAACATGACCTACATGATCCACGGCAAGAACTCGACAAACCTAAAAGGAGTATCCACACCCCACTTTGGGGAGAGGGGTTTACATTGTAACCTTAACTGCTACACAAGACAAACTAGAGACAACCACTAGAGGAGGCAATGAAGATAGGCCATTGCATGACTGAGCACCACCTACGAGTAGTGTTGGTAGCGAGGTCTACACACAATGTCCCCCAAAACTACATGTTCTCAAGGCAATACACAAAGGATCCAACCTTCGGTGGTCTAGGCAGCCAAAGTTGTGTTGCAACGATATTTTCCAGCAAGGGAAAGGGGCAATAACAACAAAGAAGAGGGCCATTTTCAATGTCATGTTTGCAATGGTGCCACACTCGGGATGCCAAACCCAACTAACACCCTTTATGCAACCATCTAGGCTCCTTGTGGCATGATGGTTGGGATTCTTGTGGAACATGTGATAGCCTCAAAGTGACCCAACTTGTCAAATGCACAACAACGCGGTGACCTAGTGCAATAGCTATGAAGCGATTTGGTTAGGCAAAGGGATGACCTTGTGTGGTAGTAGACCCAAGATGCGTGCACTTGCCCCAAAGGTGCACTTTGGCATGATTAGTGTTGAATAGGTATGCAATTTCATGATTAATTCTAGAACATAAATCATGATGAACTAAGAAACTAGCATTACAACCCTACACATACTAGTTGAATCAAAGAACACCAATGCGCACAACAACATGATTGAACCAGTAGGTGTGCAATAAGAGAGCGAATCACACTGTTCATACCTTTCTTTTGTAGATGGAGACATTGTCTACTAATGGTAGAAGAGCAATGTTGTTGAAGACGGGTCAAAGTAGCCGACGGTGGAGATCATGTACCGATGCAGGATTTGGAAGATATGTTGTCATGGAAGTTTGAGCTATCATGTGAAAGCACTTCCCAAAAATCTTTTTTTCCTCTCTCAGTGTAGGATCGTAATATCTGCTCTCCCAATCGCGGTTGTATGCAGGTACTCAGGATGGTGGAGAGACTATGAGAATGACACAACAAAGAAAAAGGGGGAAAACCCTAACTCAAATATGTGCATTTCTAGCATTGGTTGATAAGTTGACAGACTAGATTTTGTGACTATTCATGCAGGTGCCCCGCGCCCTTCACCTCAGATCGGCAAGGCGAGTGAGCACATGCATGTGGGTTTTGTTTTTTTTGTCCAAACACTAGACTTGGAGAACTACAGAGACCTTTTATATTTAAGTATGACAACATCCACTGTAACTAGTGAGGTGGGACTAAGGTTCTATTTGGATTTCATGATTTAAAATTTAGTTGGCTAAAGTTAATGGTTAAACTTTAGAATATTTTAGCTCACTTATGTGGTTTAATAAGCTAATCATTTTTTCTAAGGTTAGCTAAATTTTAGACCACATGTTTGGAACCTTAATTACTAAAGTTGTCTTTAGACCGTAGGATCCAAACATGGATTGAAGTTTTCCCACTCACTCGAATGCACATATGGTTGGACCTTTGAGTTTTTATAGAATTATTGAGGATTTCCATTGGACCAAGTCTCGCAAGTCTGTTCGTTTGAGCTTATCAGTCGAATCTATCAGCCATTCAACAGTATTTTTTTCTCCCAACAAATTAGCCAACAGTACTTTATGTCCTGGCTTATCAGCCAAACGAACGAGGTGGCGTCACCGAATACATATAGGGTGGGTGAACCGGTGAACAAGCCAAACGGGAGAGAGAAGAGAAACTTTCGCCTTGTTTAGTTCCAAAAACTGAAAGTTTTCGGAACTGTAGCACTTTCGTTTTTATTTGACAAACATTATCCAATCATAGAATAACTAGACTTAAAAGATTCATCTCGTGATTTACAGGTAAACTGTGTAATTAGTTTTTATTTTCGTCTATATTTAATACTCCATGCATGTGGCGTAAGATTCGATGTGACGGAGAATCTTGAAAAGATTTTGCTTTTTGGGTGAACTAAAGGCCTTTACGCGCCACTAGAATGATAGAAAACAACCGTATCTACCATGAATAATCTATCGAGGTTACAAATATTTCTGCTTTTGATATTTGATAGATTATTACTTATGAGAATCTCTTTGTGTATTCAGTTTGTAATGGAAATCTCTTTCCCCTAAAAAAACACTTGTCGGAATCCTATCTGTCGGATAGGTTCAACCAAACAAGGGACAGTTTGTCCCGGAAAAGATGTGGTTTGATGTGCACGACCTGTACTTTCAACCCCGCGCATCATGTGGGGTACTGGAGTACTGCTGAGTGTTTGGCCTGGACTGCAAGGGGACAATATGAATTCACTGACTGTGTGCGTGAACATCCCTAGCACTTCGTTTTCTCGTGGCCCAAAAAATACGGTGAATCTCAGCTTGGCGTGCTCCTTTTCAATTCATAAAATAATACATGTTCGTGATGATGTTTTTTTGGAATAAACTTTGATACTGCATTGCTATTTTAGCTAATATTTTTCATGTTCTCCATTCATTCCATTTTTGTTTTCTATTTTTTCTGTCAGCCAGCAGTGTTGTTTTTCTCTCATAATAAATCAGCCAGGCAACCATAATTCCAGCAATGACTTTTTAGATCAGTGACGAGAAAATGATTCACGAGGTCTCTCAAAGACTCAACCTCCCCCCTCCCCCCTCCCCCCCGCCTAGGTACAATCGTCACCGACAAAGCTGGTGGTCCCTTACACCTCCGATGGCCAGCAGGGTGCCCCGAGGGGGTGGGGATGCTGGTCTCTTGCCGGCTAGTGAAGTAGGTCCTAGGGTTTGTAGAGTTAAGTTTCCTGGCAGCATTGACGAGATGACAGCGACATCGTTATGGTGGAATAAGTCCTCTCGGACTCTTCCTACACTTCACTTCAGCGATGACGACAAGCCCGTGGAGGTGGTACTCCTAATGTGGAGTTGTTATACAGGAGTCCACGTGGATTGCTGGTTTGTTGTCTGCAGGGGATGATGGTGCCGGGAGAGCATTTCGTCGCGGGTGATGTGGCTTGTTGGAATATGGATCGAGCTCGAGCTTCCCTCGACACAAGTCAACGGTAAGCTTCGATTAAGGCTTGTTCGCTTGTCTTATAAACCGTATTTTTTCTATAAGCCAATATTATCTTTTTTTTCATAATAAATCAGCAAACAATATTTTTAACTATGGTTTTCAAGACCAAAGAGCTCGGGACGCGTCCCCGGTCGGTGTTTCTTCAACGATGGAATTGACCCGGCCTCAATGTCGGGTGACTCTGACTACTGCAGCTCAATACAAAGCTTTTATGCGATGGGCTCATCTGAGCGGCAGCGGGTGCTCCGGATGCTGGAGATATGGACGGTGGCGGCATTCTCCAACGAGCACGGTGGCCAAGGTCCTTCTTGTGGTTTTTGTTTCCTCTATGGGCTTCTGTGCATATTCATTAGGACAGGTGTCTGTTTCCGTACTTTCGGATCTGCATACGTACTGTATGTGTTTTCTTATATAAGGTCTTGTTTAGATCTAAAAAGTTTTTGGATTTTGATACTGTAAAACTTTCGTTTTTATTTGACAATATTGTTCAATTATAAAGTAACTAAGCTTAAAAGATTTGTCTCGTAATTTACAGGCAAACTGTGCAATTAGTTTTTATCTATATTTAATGCTCTATGCATGTGTCGTAAGATTCGAATT
>Ga0182004_10005785_pt1 | contig 10075 bp, 12 predicted proteins | sample Sormic07211540_1_FD_120479 | JGI IMG/M metagenome (GOLD analysis project Ga0182004, IMG submission 120479) | Endophyte microbial communities from Sorghum bicolor roots, Mead, Nebraska, USA - 072115-40_1 MetaG | ecosystem: Host-associated > Plants > Roots > Unclassified | place: USA: Nebraska... | reverse complement strand
TCCGCGGGCGCAGATCTGTCGCGCCGCCTCCTTGGTCATTTGGAGGAGAGAGAGAGAGAGAGACGGGGTACATGACGAGTGGGGTGCGGGGCTGCGGCGGTGTGCAGGCCGGTGTGTGGGTTATAACCACTGCCTGTGCATTCTCTTATTAGTATTTTTTATTAAATTATCATTCTCTAAAAAGTTTTGAAGAATAATCCATGGTCTAAGCTTCTAGTGAAATCGAAACCTCGTGAAAATAGCAGCTAGAGTAAATCAAAGAATTTTATTGAGCACATCATCAGCAAGATTATAGACACAATTTTCTCAAACATTTCACTTCAGGATAGTTTATGCAGTACTAAACTAATTATTTAGTGCCTATGAGGCATGTTCTTTTGATTATTATTATTAAACCAAGTGCTACTAAATAAAAAATAGTTATTGCATTCCAACTACGACTGTAAAAATTGGCATACATTCATTAATCATGTCAAAAAGATGACAGCAAACATAATATTTCTTGGCAGAACCTGTGTTTGCATTTGATTAGGATTCTGCAACCCTTAGTTGTGCTTCACGGAGCAGGAATGCAACCTACAAAACAACCATTAATGGTAAGAAATTGACTATTGCCTTAGAAAGAATGACCAGACAGGCATATATAATATGATGATACAGAAATTTGCATGTACTGAATTAATTCAGAACTAGTGCTTCCCGTGCAGGTGTCCCCTTTTGACTGGTTTCGTCCAACGTCGCATATGTGTTGGTGGCTGCCTGCCTGGTGACTTGTATGTGAACTGTACTTGCTCCTTTGCTTGCACCTGTATAGAAGGAGGCATATGGCAGGAGACCCATAAGACATAGCCATAACTTGTTTAGCTTATGTATATCAATCTACTATATATATTACGGTAACAGATTAACTATTTTTCACTTTAACATACTCCTACACACGTGGATTAAGGTAAATATGAGTGTAGCCAAACAAGTCCGTAGTTCGACAGGGGAAGACAGAGGAGAGGAGAGACCGATGGAGCATTTTTTTTATCCTGACTTCTTCCACTTATAACTACAAAGACAATTATCACAATTCCATACATATGCATATACTTTACTGTCACATTTGTCAACATGCTGTGCAATAATGATCACCACACTTAGATGGTACATATAGAATGTAGCTGACCACTACCAGATGTTAATTTGGTCCGACACCTGGCTGTCGCACCGCCTGTGGTCTGACCAGCCTCTACTCGAGCAATGTGTGTGTGCGTGCTTGTGCATGCATGTACGTTCGTGTCGTAAACATATATAAAATAGAAAAAAAACCGCACTTTAAAGTTTCTTGAAAAAATTAGATTGTAAAATAGTTTTAGACATAAATATATACAACAATATAATAAATTTATGATGCACTGCTTCAGGGTTGTTTCTATTCTTGAAGGCCCGTATCAATTATGATGCAGGCTGATGCTTATAGAAAATCATGTAAGCAAAAAAGAAAGATAGAACAGAATGGTGTTAAACTTTCATCATGAGCAGATATATTCACAATGTTAATAATTGGTGAGAAAGATAAATCTTTGCTTTCGATACTAGCATCATCTCTATCTTTGTTTAACTTCGCTACTACAACACTAACACAATACATGTGTTAGTGTTTGCGGGGATTGGTGCGGGTGCGGGGCGGGTGCAGGGCCCGGGGCTAGAGAGGTGTCATCCTCGATGGTCCTGGCATTCTTGGGCGGGCGGCCACGGGCCTTGGGTTCCGACTGTGGCCTGGTTCACGGTGGCGTCCAGCGGGGTCTTGGCCTTGTGCGGACGCTCATGGACGACGATGCCGGCGACTTGGCAGCAACACCAATATGTTTAGGTCCCGCGCCAGCGCTTTGATGGAGCGTTAGGGGCGTCGGCACGGAAGTAGTTGTTCTTGAGGAAGATGAGTTTCGTGGACTCCTTCATGCGTGCAAGATGCATGATCAGCAGCGACGTGTGTGCGAAGGGAGCTCACCGTACTTGACGTCCATGTACATGGAGGTGGGCAACTTGTTCAACCCATTCTTGTCACTAAGGCCCTCGATCACCACTAGGATCTCATCTGCAGCAGGAACACACGCAAAAAACACACCACACTACCCGTTGTTAGCTCACTCCATTTTGCATCAGCCACAACCCCCCAAAAAAAGAAGAAAGTTTTTTTTATTTTTTGTCAGAAAGAAACCAAAGAAACCACCAAGGAACATGCATCGAACAAATCCAACATTGTGGTTTCTGCACCGCATAGGCTCTGAGGAGATCTACATATTGCATCTCTTCATTCATCCTCGTACAACTCATTTTATGCACTATCATTGTTGTCTCTCATGCGCACCTCAAATGTTGACAGTAGCCGGTTCATCGGACATGATCACTGCTGGGACCTCTATTCTGCATACACCATTCCATCAGGGCAAGTAAGGATGGAAATGGTTAGGATTCACATGGAACCGGATCCGAATATCACCTTTTACCATATTTTAATTTGGTCCAACGCCTAGCCATTGCACCACCCATGGTCTAACCAACCTCTACTCGAGCAATGTGTGTGTGCACTTGTGCGTGCATGTGCATTTATGTCCTGAACATATATAAAACAAAAAGTTAATCCACACTTTAAAGTTTCTTGAAAAAATAAATTATAAAATAGTTTTAGACACAAGTATACACAACTATATAATAAATGTATGATGCACTACTTCATAGTTGTTTCCTATTCTTGAAGATCTGGTATCAATTATGATGCAGGCTGAGCATTGCTTATAGAAAATCATATAAGCAAAATGCATGACAGAACAAAATGGCGTCAAATTGTCTTCATAGCAGATATATTCACAATGCTAATAACTGGTGAGGAAGATAAATTTGTGCGTTCAATACTAGCAGGCATCTCTATATTTGTTTATCTTCACTACAACACTTACACAATACATGTGTCGTTAGTGTTCTTGGCCTTTACGGTGGAGCCATCACCAGTGGCGTTGGTGCGGGTGTGGGGGCGAGCTTGGTGCCGGCCCCTGGGATGTGCCCTCCGCGATGGTCTTGGCCGGCCTTCTTAGGCGTGTGTCCACGGGCCCTGAGCATCCTGACCATGGGCCTGCTTCACGGCGGCGTCTAGCGGGTTCTTGACCTTGGGCGGGTGCCTTCAGCCGTGGCCTATCCCCATGGATGATGTCGCCGGTGACTTAGGTCGTGGCGCTATGTTCAGGTCCCACGCCTTGGGCGAGCACTCGTGCTCACGCTTTTGGCGGTGCGTCAGTGGCGTCAGCATGGAAGTAGTTGTTATTGAGGAAGATGAGCTCCTCGGACTCCTTCATGCACGCCACGTGCACAGTCAACAGCACTACGTGTGCGGGGTGAGCTCGCTATACTTCCCTCCATGTACTTGGAGATGGCCAACTTGTTCGACCTGTTTTTGTCTCCGAGGCCCTCGATCGCCACTAGAATCATCTGTAGCAGGAACACACGCTACACCAGCCGTTGTTAGCTCACTCCATTGGACAAAAATTAAATTGTAAAATAGTTTTAGACACAAGTATACACAACTATATAATAAATGTATGAAGCACTGCTTTAGGTTTGTGTCCTGTTCTTGAGGCCCGATATCAATTATGATGCAGGTTGACACAGCTTATAGAAAATCATGTAAGTAAGAACAGAATGGCGTCAAATTATCTTCATCAGAAGATATATTCACAATGTTAATAACTACTGAGGAAGATAAGTCTTTGCATTCGATACTAGCATCATCTCTATCTTTGTTTATCTTCGCTACAACACTGATGCAATACTTAGTGTTCCTCACCTTTACAGCGGAGCTGTCGCCGGTGGGGCTTGGTGCGGGTGCAGGGGCAGGCTTGGGGGCTAGGGCCGAGGACGCACCATCCTCAGTGGTCTTGGCCTTCTTGGGTGGGCGACTGTGGGCCTTGGGATCCTAGCCGTGGCCTGCTTCATGGTGGCATCCAGCAGGTTATTGGCCTTTGGCAGGCACCCACACCCGAACCCTATTCTCGGGGATGACGTCACTGGCAACTTGGGTGATGGCGCTAGCATGGTCAGGTCCCACGCCTTGGACGACACCCATGCCCACACTTCAGTGGTGCGTCAGGCACGATGGCGCTGAAATAGATGTTCTTGAGGAAGATGAGCTACCTAGGCTCCTTCGTGCATATTATGTGCCCGTTCAGCAGTGCGGGAGGAGCTCGCCATGCTTGCCCTCCATGTACTTGGAGATGGCTGACTTGTTCGACCCATTCACATCATCAAGGCCCTTGATTGCTGCTAGGATCATCTGTAGTAGGAATATGTGCAACAAACACGCCACACTACTCGTTGTTAGCTCACTCCATTTTGCATTAGCCATAACCCCCTTAAAAGTGAAGAAACCTTTTCTTTATTGTTTGGTCAAGCAGAAACGAAAGAAACCACCAACAAACACGCATCCAATAATTCCAACATTGTGATTTCTGCACCGCATAGGCTCTGAGGAGATCTACATATTGCTTCTCTTCATTTATCCTTGTATAACTCACTTTGTACACTATCCTTGCTGCCTCTCATGGGCACCTCAAATACCGATAGCAGCCAGTTCATCTGTCACGATGACTGTTGGGATCTATTGTTCGTACAACGTTCCATCACGGCAAGTAAGGATGGAAATAGATCGGATTCATATGGAATCGGATCCGGATATCACCTTTTACCACATATTAATTTTATCCAATGCTTGGTCATTGCCCTGCTCGTGGTCTAACTAGCTTCCACTCAAGCAATGTATGTGTGTGCACTTGTGCGTGCATGTGTGTTTGTGTCCAGAACATATATTAAACAAGAAAAATCCACACTTCACAGTTTCTTGACAAAAATTAAATTGTAGAATAGTTTGACACAAGTACACACAACTATATAATAAATGTATTGTTTCCGGTCCTTGAAGGCCCAGTATCAATTATGATGCAGGCTGGTCACTACTTATAGAAAATCATGTAAGCAAAAAGCATGACAGAGTAGAATGCCGTTAAAATGTCTTCATCAGCAAATATATATATACAATATTAATAACTGTTGAGAAAGATAAATCTTTGCATTCGATACTAGCATATCTATATATTTGTTTATCTTCACTAACACAATACTTAGTGTTCCTCGCCTTTATAGCTGAGCCATCACTGATGGGTGTTAGTGTAGTGCAGGGCGGGCTTGGGGGCCAGGGTTGGGGTTCGCCTTCGTTGGTGGTCTGGGCCTTCTTCGGTGGGCGGCCGCAAGCCTTGGGCATCCTGGTCGTGGCCTGCTTCACGGTGCTGTCTAGCAGGTTCTTGGCCTTGGGCGGGCACCCGCACTAGTGCCCTATCCCAGTGAATGAAACTACCAGCAACTTGGGTGGTGGCAGCGGCATGTTCAGGCACCCGCGCACGTGCATCAGCGGCGTGTCGGGAGCATCGGCGTCAAAGTAGTTGTTCTTGAGGAAGATGAGCTCCATGGGCTCCTTCGTGCGCTCCAGGTGCCCGGTCAGCAGGGACACGTGTGGGAGGGGGAGCTCACCGTACTTGCCCTCCATGTTCTTAGAGATGGCTGACTTGTTCAACCCATTCTTGTCACTGAGGCCCTCGATTGCCGCCATGATCATTTGTAGCAGGAACATGCGCAACAAACACGTCACACCGCTCGTTGTTAGCTCACTCCATTTTGCATCAGCCACAACCCCCCAAAAATGAAGAAACTTTTTCTTTATTGTTTGGTCAAAAATAAACAAAATAAACCACCAGGGTACATGCACCAAACAAGTCCAACATTGTGGTTTCTGCACCACATATATAGGTTCAGAGGAGATCTACATATTGCTTCTCTTCCTTTATCCTCGTACAAGTCACTTTGTGTACAGTCCTTGTTATCTCTCATGGACATCTCAAATGCCAACAGCAGCCAGTTCGTCTAGCATGATGCCTATTGGGACCTGTTGTTTGTACACCGTTCCATCACGTCAAGTAATAATGCAAATGGATCAAAGTCACCTTTTACCACATATTAATTTTGTCCGATGCCTAGCCATTGCACCGCCCATGGTCTGATCAGCTTCTACTCAAGCAATGTGTGTGTGCTTGTGCGTGCATGTGTGTTCCACACTTTACAGTTTCTTAACAAAAATTAAATTGTAAAATAGTTTTAGACACACAAGTATACACAACAAGATAATAAATGTATGATACACTGCTTCAGGGTTGTTTCCTGTTCTTGAAGGCCCAGCATCAATATTATGATGCAGGCTGATCACTGCTTACAGAAAATCATGTAAGAAATAGAATGATAAAACATAATGGCATCAATTTGTCTTCATCAGCAAATACATACACAATGTTAATAACAGGTGAGAAAGACATATCTGTGCATCGGATACTAGCATCATCTCTGCCTTTGTTTATCTTTGCTACAACAATGACACAATACATAGTGATCCTGGCCTTTACGGTGGAGCCATCGCCGGTGGGGGTTGGGGCAGGTACGGGTGTGGTCTTGGGGGCCAAGGCCAGGGACGTGCCGTCCTTGGTGGTCTTGGCCTTTTTGGGCAAGCAGTCGTGGTCCTTGGGCATCCCAGTCGTGGCCTGCTTCACGGTGGTATCCAATGGGTTCTTGGCCTTAGGCAAGCGCCTGCAACCACAACCCATCCCCCTGGATGATGCCTTGGTGACTTGGGTGGCGGCGCTGGCATGTTCAGGTCTTGCGCCAAGTGCCCAGTCAGCGACGCGTGTGTGGGTGGATCTTGCTGTACTTGCCCTCCATGTACTTGGAGATGGCCAACTTGTTCAACCCATTCTTATTGCAAAGGCCCTCACTAGGATCATCTGTAGTAGGAACACACGCAACAAACACGCCACACCGCACATTGTTACCTCACTCCATTTTGCATAAGCCACAACCACCAAACGATTCCAACATTACAATTTTCTTCACTGCATAGGCTCTAAGGGGATCTATGTATTGCTTCTCTTCATTCATCCTCATACATTCCTCTTGTGCGCTGTCCTTGGTGTCTCTCATGGGAACCTCAAATACCAACAACAGCCGGTTCATCTAACACGATGACTGTTGGGACCTCTATTGTGCGTACACCATTCCATCGTGGCAAGTAAGGATGGAAACATATCAGATTCGCATGGAACCAGATCCAAATATCCCCTTTTACTACATATTAATTTGGTTTGATGCCTGGCCGCTGCACCGCCCATGGTTTGGCCATCCTCTACTCGAAGCAATGTGTGTGCGCGCGCGCTTATGCGTGCATGTGCTTTTGAAAAAATCCGCACTTAAAAGTTTCTTGGCAAAAAATAAATTGTAAAATAGTTTTAGACACATATATTCAACTATAATAATAAATGTATGATGCAGGTTGATCACTACTTAAGAGAAAATCATGTAAGAAAAAACCATAACAGAACAAAATGGCATCAAACTGTCTTCATCGAGATATATTCACAATGTTAATAACCGATGAGAAGATAAATTTTTGTGTTTGATACTAGCATCATGTGTATCATTGTTTATCTTCACTACAACACTAACACAATACATGTGCTAGTGTCCTTGGCCTTTATGGTGGATCCGTTGTTGGTGGGGCTTGGTGCGGCTGCGGGGGTGGGCTTGGGGCTCGGGCTAGGGAGGCATTGTCTTCTATGGTCCTGGCCTTCTTGGGCAGACGCCCGCGGGTGGTTGGCATCTAGACTGTGGCCTGCTTCATGGTGGCATCCAGCATGTTCTTGGCCTTGGGTGGGCACCCACGACCGTGCCCTATCCCCGTGGACGATGCCACCGATGACTTGGGTGGCGGCGCCGGCACGTTCATGTCACCTTGGTTGGGTGGCTGTGCCCATGCTTCGATGGTGTGTCCGGGGCATCAACATGGAAGTACTTGTTCTTGAGGAATATGAGCTTCTCAGGCTCCTTTGTGCGTGCTAGATGCCCGGTCAGCAGTGTGTGTGTGTGTGTGAGTGAGAGGGGAGCTTGCCGAACTTGCCCTCCATGTACTTGGAGATAGCCGACTTGTTCGACCCGTTCTTGCTGCTGAGGCCCTCAATTGCTGCCAGGATCATCTGCAGCAGGATCACGTGCAACAAACACACCACACCACCCATTGTTAGCTCACTCCATTTTGCATCAGCCACAACCCCCCAAAAAAAGAAGAAACTTTTTAATTGATTGGTCAAAGAGAAACAAAAGAAACCACAAACGAACACGCATCGAACACGGTAGCATCCCAAATCCAGCTACATCTGAGCACCAGAACAAATCCAGAGAGGCGTGCCAACCGCACCACCTCTATCGTGCCCGAAAGCCGAGTGAGGGAGAGGGAGGGGTATGCTCAGTAGTTTGGAGAAGGAGAGGGGCGTGCACCACACAGGTCTGAGGGTGGTGCAGCTGAGGCATGAGGGTGGCTGAGTGTGAGCTAGGGTTTCATTGTTTGTTTATATAGTTGAGATGGTAGTGGGCTAGGCCTAGTTTACAGAGGTGGACACCTTATAAATGTCTACCTCTATAAATGATTTTCTGAGGTGGGCATTTTTTTACTGTCTTCGTAAATCGATTTACAGATGTGGACATTTTTTATGGCCTATGTAAATAAAATGACCACCTAGGTAAATGCATTTGGCAAGACAGACAAATTGTGTCCGCCTCCGTAAATATAAAAGCATTCTTCTCTGAAAATCCTCGGACATTTTATGAGGCGATTGAATTTTGTGATCGCCTCGGTTAATGTTTGGTGGTGCCGCATAAAATCATTTGTGTTGTAGTACAATAGGTTGACACTTCACCTTGTCAGATTTTTTTTCTAATGCAACCAAAAAGCCTTCACCAAATATACAGATTGCTTCAAGCCAAGTACATGAAAAGGAGATCTACATAGGCTCTGAGGAGATCTACATAGGCTCTAAGGATGCCTTATAAATGCCTCGGTTTACTGAGGTGGGCATTTTTACCACCTTCGTAAATTGATTTACCAAGGCAGACATTTTTTTATGGACTGCGTAAATAAAATGCCTCGGTTATTGTTTGGCCAGTGCCTCATAAAATTATTTGTGCAGTACTACAATATGTTGGTATTTCACTTGGTCAGCTTTTATTGTCTGCAACCAAAGAGCCTTCGCCAAATATACAAACTGCTTCAAGCCAAGTATACGAAAAGGAAAGGTTTCTTTACTTCTAACTGCCAAGGATCTCCTCAATTTTGGAAAGGGCTCCCAATCAACCACTGTGGCCGCCGTAAGCAGACTCTGCCTCCTGGTTTAGTCTAGATTTACATGGTGGCCTTTTCTATTTATCATCAAATACCTAGCATGGGCACTGTTGGCCCCAACCAGGGCACTGCGCATGTAACCACGGCCCGGCCCATACATATGTGTGTGTGTGGCCCGTGCTTTTTAGCAGCATACATGACATACACACACCCCTATGCATGCGCGCTTATGTGCGCGTGTGTATCCTATACATATATAAAACAAAAAATAATCCATACATTAAAGTTTCTCAACACAAATTAATTTATAAAATAGTTTCAGACACAACTACATAAGAAATGCTCTTCAAGCAAATCGAACATCATACCTTGACATCAAAGCGATGGCTGGCGTTGTTGCGTTTGCATTTTCTCTTGAGTCGAATTCATGCATCACCAAGTTGATCTTGGATCCCCTTGGGGCCCTGCCCATACTAGAATACCAGTGCTTTCTTCATCCTCATATGTAGAATACCTGTGTTTTCTTCCACCACTTACTCCAGTTCGACCACCTATCTATCCAATTAACTGAAAAATACCTTTGTCCATGCCTGTTGCCTTCCAGCAGCTGTCCATGATGGCACAATTTGCGCTCATGCCTATGAAGTATTTCATGTTCCTTTGGTAAAAACAAATTGCACTCATTCTCCTCCATGCATGTTCGCTTTACGTGATTGTTGATTAATTTCTAGCAAGTCAAAAAAACACCACACCCGTTGAGCTAACTATGTGTGCGTGTGTGCGCATGTGTACAATGCACTTATTATGGTTTCTTACATGTTTCAATAT
>Ga0182004_10005784_pt1 | contig 10075 bp, 9 predicted proteins | sample Sormic07211540_1_FD_120479 | JGI IMG/M metagenome (GOLD analysis project Ga0182004, IMG submission 120479) | Endophyte microbial communities from Sorghum bicolor roots, Mead, Nebraska, USA - 072115-40_1 MetaG | ecosystem: Host-associated > Plants > Roots > Unclassified | place: USA: Nebraska... | reverse complement strand
TTTCAAAATGCTTCACCACAATCTATCGGCTTGGAGAGAAGGATATCAACGGCATAAGCAAGACGCCGCTGTGCGGGAGAGACATCGCTGTAAGGGTTTCTGAAACTTGAAGGCAAAGGGAGATCGTGGAGGAGGAACAGCGGCACGGAGAACGAGTCTCAACGTTCTTGGGCCAGTAAGGACACAGCAATCAGATTAAACTTTTTTAATGCCAATCATTAGGACTTAGGAGGTTGGGGCACAGTTTGATGCTTGAAAATGGTGGAGTTGGAATGCATGTAGGTAGTGGTTGTTGGCCCCCCTGCCAAAGAAAAACTTGTAGGTTGGGGTACAGTCCTGAATTCCTGACGTGGTGGTCAGTCATGCACTGTACTCCCTCCATCCAAAACAATGGTATTCTACGAGATGTCAATAAATCTTAAATTTAATTAAATGTATAAAAAGTATCAGTAATAAGTATTATTAGATAAAAAACTCATAAGAAATCTACTCGCTGAATGACATAGATGATTAGAGTAACTTCCCAACTTTTGTTCCTATCCTGAAACAAATATCAGTCCTAATAAATAAAATCTGTGCCCAGCATGCATCCATTGTATATTTTCACAGTCAATTTCCTATTTTCCCTCTTCGGTGCCACCGGATCTTTCACAAAAACTTCTGCAGAACTGTTGGGGATGCACGCTTCCTCTGGTGCTTTGCCCCTGGTACCACTGGTGGCTGTAAAACCCTTCTGCAGCTCGATGTCCGGCCTAACCTCTGATGTTGATGCTTCCATGCACCAAAGTTATACGTTGACGCTGGAGCCGTTGAATCTTATGTGATGCACCTATAGATGGCCATCGGGCCGTGTCGACCCGACACGACGTCGTGCCTCCACGGGCCGCCGTGCCTATCGAGCCGTGCCTCGCCGTGCTTCGTGCTTGGCCATCGGCCCAAGGCACGACCCGTGGACCGTCGGGCCAGCCCGAAAGCACGTCGTGCCACCGTGCCAGGATGGCTGGATGGGTCAGCAATAGGCTAGGAGGCCTATATTTCTTTTTTTGAGAACTAGCAGGCTGTATTTCTTACCAGACCACTCAGAATGGCTAGATGGGCCAGTAGACCTACATTTCCTTTTGTTTGAATTAGCATGCTATATTTCTCATTAGGTCATTAACCACCGGGCTGTCGGGCCGTGCTTGAGCCGTGCCACGGGCCACAGTGGTGGCCCAGGCCCGGGCCCGGTAGCCGTCGGGTCGTGTCATGCCCGTGCCGGGCCACGGGCCAGACCGACGGGCCATGGGCTACATGACCAACTATAGATGCACATCTTTTCTTTGATGTTTGCGCAGTTACTCGATGCACTCTATGCCTGTGCAGTTACTCGGTGCACTTTATGACCCCTCCTTCGGTGTAGGTTCTTGGTGGCTTCATGTTCGGGTTTTTTTTTCTATTTGATGTATTGGACTTCTAGCATGTTTTGTATAATTTTCTGAACTGCTCCATAGTCTTCCTTGAGGGGTTCATCACTTGACCTTCACTTCCTCTAAGTCCAATCCATCCTTGTGTCCAAATGAACTAAACCCTTATATACTAGCAGCCGACATTAGTCCATTCGATCATGTTGCCAATCAACCACCAAAATCAACTATGACCCATGTTAGGTGATATTTTTCTTACACCAGAACCTGCCGCCTCACCTCCTGTCCGACCCATGAGTGCTTGAGAGCCCCAACACGCGAATGACATGCCGCTGCTTGAGCCTACCCTCCACCGCCATGAGGTTGTTGTCCTTCGTCCCCGCCCTGACGCCCCCCCCGATGGCACCTAGCCCTCCACCTCACTGCCATTGGCACGGGTGCATCTGGCCTAGCCCCTCCTGCTCTGCTCCAAACTGGAGGAAGGAAATGAAGAGACCAAAGTATGGGCCCAGGGTAACAGTGAGACAAGCCGAGAAATGTTGGAGCTTGAGCTCTACCAAACACATGTATAGCTGCTCCATGGTTGAGGTGATGCTCTAGAACCGTTTTCAAAGCTAGAACTCTACCAAACAGACCCTTTATACATGGAAGTATTCATGATAGAGCAATCCAAAATGGGAGTTGCTAGGAAAGGTATGGTGAGCACCGTACCTTGTGATTTGAAAGCTCCTGGCCAAAAACCATTTGGATCAGCTAATTCCATCAAAGAGATGCGAACAACAGGATATTTATCACCAAAGAACAAAAGGGGAAGTGTCTCACCGTGGAAAGCAAACCTAAGACAAATACATCGATTACATGGTCTTACAATGAAAATTTGTAAATTGAGGTAGTGTAAGATGTCCATTTTGAGTGCCTATACCTGTCAGTTTGGAACTTGTTTCCAGCTCCTCCCTGCTCGGATTTCATGGCCTCTGCTAGGATCGGGATGTTGTAGCTGCCGATTTTGGCGACATGGTTCTTGATCCAGAAGGATGTTCGTGATACTCAGATCGTTTCCAACTAGGCTAGGTATGATCCCTACGTGCAGGAACTGGATACCCGGGGTCCAAGAAATGGCAGAGAGCGGCGACGCTGAGAGCACCCCCCGCCACGCCGGCGGCCCTGCCTCTCACCACGCCGATGGACGAGCTTGACGCTCGTCCCTCCCTCCCTCGCCACCTCTCTTCCCTCGTTGTTTGGCTGCTGGCTGCTGTCAGTGTTCTTTGCTCCCCCCTGCTGTCATGGTGTTGCCCCCGTCTTCGCTGCCGCTTGCTGCAGCGGGGAAAGGAGCTCTCTTCTCGGATTTCATTCGCAATGCTTTTGGCTGTTCAGTGGCTGATGGCAGCCCGGATTTGGCTTGTTTCTCTCTAATTGTGGCTTTTGGCCGTTGCCGTTCTAAACTCTCTGATGAATTTGCTGCTAGTTGCTCTCTGCTGTCCTGGGTGGTTCAGCGTTGGACTTTGGCGTCTATTGGATAGAAGATCGAATTTATCTCTTCTCTGTCTCATGCAAAAAAGTAGGCCTGGAAATTTATAAGCTAAGAAAGTTCTCTTGTCTAGAATTTGAAATGTTCTTCCTGCTCTTCAACGAGCATGGACTCTCGGTGGCTAGATCACTCATTGATAATTCTCCAAAGTTTCCTTGGGTTGAGGTCAAACACCGCCGTTCTTATGCTGATGTTGTTGCTTTGGGCTCTAGACATTTGACTAGCGCAAATGCGGTTCCGATTAATGGCAAGCGCTCCTCAATGGCCTCCTCGAACATCAGAAGATCAGTCTTCAAACGTATTCAGTTCCCGAAAAGTGCTACTGCTGTTGCAAGGAAGTTTGTCTTTGATCGTATTCAGTTTCCCAGGGTTTCGGTTTTTGATCGATTGAACATGCCAAGGAATTCTAGCGGGGCTCATTCATCTGTCAAAGCTAATTCTTTTGCTCCTACTGATCTCCCCTCCCCTGAGCTTGAGCAGGTTGAAAACTCGGTGGATTTGAATTTGAACCTCAGTTTGAACCATGGTTCGGTGGCCGCCTCCGCAGCCAATCAGCAGGCTGAGTTGTCGCGGCAGCGTTGCGGCGCTGCCTCTCGACATCTCACTCGAGGCGACAGTGTAATTCCCCCATTAAGTGTAACCAGTGTCTGGGCTGGGGCCACATGGCAGTGTATTGTGATGATAAGTGGAAGCGCCTCTGCAAAGATCTTGCGTGCAGGAAAGTGGATACGTTCGCCAAGTCTCCGTGCACTGGAATTGATTACTCTAAATGGTTTGACACTGGGTCTATGAAAGCGGGCCCGTCTTCTCCTCCTGCTATCACTTGCCTTCTCGGGACCATCGGTGATCCTTCACTTGCCCGCGTAATACCCTGGGCTCTTCCTGCTTTCAGTGGAAGTGAAACACTTCTTGCTCCCCCAGAAAACCCTCACTCTCGCTCATCACCTTCGTTGCATTCGCCGTCAAGTGAAGGCAGAGAGTCTGCCATGGCGTATCAGCGAGCTGATCCCGGCCCTTTTGTTCCTCGCGGGCTCAATCCGATCCAGGTCCAGGGTCGCAAACCAATGGAGTGGGTGGTGCTCATGAAGCCTCGAGCCAAGAATCAGAATCTTGCCATCATCTCCATTGAGCCGATGCCCGCACATCAGGTAACCTTCCAGGCCATCAGGAATGTGGTTACTGATTTCCTGGAGAATGTGCTTCGTGTTGAGTTCACGGATATGCAACCAACGCATTTGGGACAGGCTTACATCAGATTTAGAAATGTTCTGGATAAGGATAGGTTGATTCATGAGGGTCCATTTTTGTTTGGAGATGTCACTATTACCTTTGTTGACCACAACCGGGGGAGGAACTGGCGTGCAGTCAACTTTAATAGAGAATGCTGGCTTATGCTACTAGGTTTCCTGCCTGATTATAGGGAAGATGAGTTTGTTGTCAACACAAGCAGCTCTTTTGGCAGAGTTCTCTCTTGGGTTGATGACAGTAGGCACCTTGCTCGCCTGATTGTGAAAGCTAGAGTGATTGACTACGAGTCTGTTCCACAGTTCATTGTGCTGACAGAAGGCGAAGGTTTCCAGGGGGAATCATGGACCCTGCAATGTGAAATTCTGCAGGGCCAACTTCTTGGTGGGCTCCCTCAGGATGAAGACCCGGCCCCTGGGCCCGATGATTTTCCCCAGGTGGTCCTTTTGATCTCTTCGGTTTTGGACAGATGGGAAATGGGCCTGCTGGTGGAATCCCTAGCCATAACTTTGAACTGGAACAAGGGGGGCAGAATCAGAACTGGGGTCAGTGGCCAGAGCAAAACAATGCTGAGCAAAACAATGCTGAAATAATTGACCTGAATGAGGCTCCTCAGGACCAGCAGGGTCTTGATTTGAATGCTCCAGCTGCTGATGATGAACCAGAAGAAATGATTGTTGACCCTGTATTCCCACCACATCAGGAACCTGCTCTGGAAAATGCTGAGGTGTTGCAACATGTTAATGAGAATGAAGAAGATGCCCTGCCTGCTAATCAATCCCCGGAGCATAATATCCAAGGCCAAGACGAAGCTCCTAATGTGGCAGTTGTGCTGCCTGTTATTGATCAACCTATGGAGAACTTCCTCCCTCATGAAATTCAAGATAATGAACTAATGAATGATGATGAAATCCAGCAACAAATTGCTAAAGAAGCAAACCAAGTTCAGGACAATCAGATCATTGAGCAGAACCTACAAGTTGGTTTTGTTCTGGTGGAGCATGGGCCCTCTAATGTTTGGAACCAGCCAGGCCCATGGGCCAAATTCTTCCAGCCTAAGAAAAATCTAGGAATCCCCTATGTCCCTGTACCAGTGGCTTGGGCCAAATTCTTCAGCTCTCTGCTGCTCTCCCCTGAACACTTTGAGCAGGCAAAGAAAATTCTCAGTAACAGCAATCTGCTTGCTTGTATTTCTGAAGAGGAAAAGGTTAATCTCTATATCCCAAAGAAGTGTCCAGCTTCCCCTGAAGAATTTGCACTTCCCCTGGTATTTGGTAAACCTGATACTAGTACCACGGAGAAGGCTGAAGTGGGTAAAAATCTAAGTGGAATGTCTGGGATGACTAGGAAGACAGCTATTGTTGAGACCGAGGTGAGGAGAAGCCCTAGAATCAAAACCTGCAAAAAGGGATATAAAGACATAGTCTGCAAAGACAAAGACTGCCTTGGGTGTTCTTCTGCTCCTCCTAACCTGTCAACTAAGGCTATAAGAAAGCTGGGCTCCTCTCTTTGTGATCTGGACACTTTACAGGTTACTGATGAAGTGCTGACCAAGAAGGCTAAAGTTAGTGCTCCTGGCAGGAGGAAGGCAAGCACCAATGACCAAGAGAAGCAAGAGAAGAAAAAGATGGTGACAATGAAGAAGAAGAAGACTCCCCTGCTGGAGATGGAGCCATCTGAAGAATCTGCAAACCCTGATGAAGATTGAAGATTTGGCCCCTCGGACTCAAGGGGATGAGGCCCCTGAGTTTTTCTTTTGCTTTCTTGTGTTCTGGAACTATGCTTTTCTCTGGAGCAGTTGTCTTTCTTGCTACCTTAAGTTGCTTTGCGAGCGTGAATGCCTTTGTATTGTGTTAAACTGTTTGCCGTTGCTATGTGCCCCAAGTGCTGTGCACTGGCTTAGGATGGAACTCTTGCTCTTTAATTTGATTAGTCGATGAATCATAATGGTACCAATAGAGCCTAGAGTGTTCTTTGTTGGAATATTCGTGGAATCAATGCCCAGGACAAATGGGACTCTCTCCGCAATAAGATCCTTGAAGTCAACTGTGACATTATCTACATTCAAGAGACTAAGAGAGAAGTTTTTTTATCTTCAGTACTTAAAAAATCTGTGCCCCCACCAGTTCGATGCTTTTTGCTTTCTCCCTTCGATTGGTGCTTTTGGTGGCATCCTCATTGCCTGGAAGAGTGCTATCTTTGTTGGCTCTGAACTATTTCAAAATGACTATGCCATTTCAGTAGAGTTCACATCAGTTCATAGTAATGAATATTGGATTCTTACCTCGGTTTATGGACCATCTGATGCAAGTGAAAAGTCTGCTTTCCTGGACTGGTTACTAAATATTCAAATGCCTGATGACATGAATTGGCTGATTCTAGGGGACTTCAACCTCTACAGAAGATCTGAAAACAGAAATAGACCAGGTGGGAATGTTAACAACATGTTAAACTTTAATAATGCAATCAGTCATCTTGGACTAGTTGAGATCCCACTCAATGGTAGAAAGTATACATGGACTAACAAACAAAATCCCCCTCTCCTAGAAAGGCTTGATTGGTTCTTCACCTCTCAATCCTGGACTGCAAATTATCCTAGCACCACAGCCAGATGTTTAAATATGGAAGTATCAGATCACTGGCCTTGTCTTATTGAAATCAGTACTAAGATTCCAAAAGGGAATGTCTTCAGATTTGAGAATTGTTGGATGTTGCATGACTCTTTTTTGCCTCTGGTTGCCTCTGTTTGGAATGGTACCTTTAATCAGTCTGACCCAGCTCTCCTCATCTCTGCAAAATTTAAAGCTCTGAGAGGAGCCCTAAGAAGATGGCAGAAAGGTCTGTCCAATCTCAAACTGACCATTGAGAACATAAAAGCTGTACTTTCCCTTTTGGACACAATTGAAGAATGGAGAGATTTATGTATTGAGGAGTGGAATTTCAGAAATATCCTAAACTCTAAACTAAGTAATCTGCTCCATCAGCAACAGGTATATTGGAAGCAGAGAGGCACTATCAAATGGGTCAAGCTGGGTGATGAAAATACAAGCTTCTTTCATGCTAATGCAACTATCAAACATAGAAGAAATGCCATTTGCAGTCTGATTGATGATTTTGAGGTAACTATTTTTGAGCATAATGCTAAGGCTGATCTAATCTGGGAAAGCTTCAAAGAAAGGTTGGGGAAAACTGACTTTGAAGCAATGGTATTTAATACAAATGCCCTGCTCAATAGAAATCAGGAGTTAAATATATTAGAAACTCCATTCTCTAATGAGGAAATTGATCTGATTGTAAAGCATCTGCCACACAATAAATCTCCTGGTCCTGATGGCTTTAATAATGAATTCCTCCAAAAATGTTGGCCAATAATAAGGAGGGACTTCTATCAGATTTTTCATAAGTTTCATTCAGGGCACATCTCCCTTCAGAGCATAAATAGTTCATTTATCACTCTTATCCCAAAGGTTGACACCCCTCTGAAAGTGAATGATTTTAGACCTATCTCCCTCCTCAATAGCTCTGTCAAATTGATCACTAAGGCCCTGGCAAATAGGTTACAGCCTAAAATCACTGAGCTTGTTCACTTAAACCAATATGGGTTTATAAAGTCCAGATCTATTCAAGATTGCTTAGCTTGGTCTTTTGAATATCTTCATCTGTGTCACACCTCCAAAAAAGAAATAGTAATTCTGAAACTGGACTTTGAAAAGGCCTTTGACAGAATCGAGCATGCAGCAATAATTGATATCATGGAGAAGAAAGGTTTTGGGGAGAACTGGATGACATGGATGAAGCTGATTTTTCAGTTCAGGAACATCTGTTGTGCTATTAAATAGTGTACCTGGTAAAGTTGTCCACTGCAGAAGAGGGGTCAGACAAGGAGATCCTCTCTCACCTCTGTTATTTGTCCTGGCAGCTGATTTGCTACAGTCTATCATAAATCAGGCTAGAAGTTTGGGCATCCTAAACCTTCCAATCCCTCTGAGCTACACAAATGACTTTCCAGTTCTACAGTACGCTGATGACACACTAATTGTGATGGAGGGATGTGCAAAACAACTCTTTGCTCTCAAGGCAATATTGAATTCCTTTGCTAGTTCTATTGGTCTGAAAGTTAATTTTGCCAAATCAATGCTTGTGCCTATCAACATGCCTGATCAGAAAGCTCATCACCTTGCTGCTACTTTTGGATGTCTTGTTGGAAGCTTCCCTTTCACTTACCTTGGCCTTCCTCTGGGCCTGACTAAACCAAAGATTGATGACTTCCTACCCATGGTAACTAGGTGTGAAAGGAGATTATGTAATACATCCCTGTTCCTCACTCAGGCTGGTAAATTACAAATGGTAAATGCAGTGTTCACCTCTCTCCCAACCTACTATATGAGCTCCTTTCAATTACATGTCACAGTCTCAGAGCAAATAGACAAGTACAGAAAACATTGCCTCTGGAGGGGGAGAGAAGATCAGAACAGAATAAATGCTAAGGCAGCCTGGCCCATGGTAACTAAACCCAAGAATGTTGGGGTCTGGGAATCACTGATCTTAGAACTTTCAATGAGGCTCTCCTCTTAAAAAACATGCATAAATTTTTTAACAAAGCTGATATCCCCTGGGTGAAGTTGATCTGGGAAAAATACTATCCCAATGGAAGATTACCCAGCATACATAAGAAAGGCTCCTTTTGGTGGAAAAATATTCTAAAGCTATTGGATAAATACAAAGGCATAGCTAATGTCACTGCTAAAGATGGTACAACCTGTCTGCTCTGGGAAGACTGCTGGACTGGGCAACCCCTGAAATTAGCTTTTCTAGAGCTTTTCTCCTTTGCAAAAAAACCACATATCTCTCTCTCAGAAGCTTTAGCCATTAATGATCCCAACAACCTATTTGTGCTCCCTCTCTCTGAACAAGCCTTTCTGCAATTGCAGACCCTCACTAACCAACTAATTGATCAGGCTGAGTTCTCTGGAAATGATGTTTGGTCCTATATCTGGGGAATGTAAACTTCTCTACAAGCAAAGCATACAAACAGCTGGTAGGGATTATGTCTGTACACCCAATCTATAATTGGACTTGGAAGTCTTCCTGTCAGCATAATCATAAAGTCTTTTTCTGGTTCCTGATTAAGGATAGACTGAGCACCAGAAACTTATTGAAAAGAAAAAACATGATTTTGCCTTCCTACAACTGCATTCTCTGTAATGAAGGAATTGAAGAATCAAGAGACCATCTCTTCCTAGAGTGCAAATTTGCAAGGAACTGTTGGGCGCTACTGGGACTAACAATAGTCAGTTCACCAGAACTTGAAGAAAGGGTGACCAGTCTGAAATCTCAACTGAATGTCAAATTCTTTATGGAGATTATCATTATTATGTGTTGGAGCATCTGGACTGTAAGAAATGACTTTATCTTCAGAAACATCCCTGCAGGATGCATCAGATGCGTGGAAATCTTTAAAAGAATCTTCAAGCTGCTGCTATGGAGAGCGAAGAAGAAATACTTTCCTGATATTGAACTATGGCTAGAGCACTCTGTATAATTAGGCTTATCTTTTTTGTTTCTTTTTTTGTCTCTTAGGTTCTTTGTCTTTGCTGTGGACTTCATTTGTATTTATTTGCTGCTTTAATATATTTCAGTAGGGGCTCCCAGCCCCTCCTGTTTCTTCAAAAAAAAAAATTGTAAATTGAAGACACTCCAACTGTCCGAACATTTCCACATGCTTTGGTGTATTATATGCACCAGCTTGGTGTATATGTGGTTGCATGACTTATTCCATACTACATTGGAATGAAATAAAAGTTCTTCATAAAAAATGTCTGAACATTTCCATGTGCCTTGGTGAAACAGGCAACTATAGTCTTTACCTCGTGGCAGGACCTGTAGCCATCATTGGCAC
>Ga0182004_10005783_pt1 | contig 10075 bp, 10 predicted proteins | sample Sormic07211540_1_FD_120479 | JGI IMG/M metagenome (GOLD analysis project Ga0182004, IMG submission 120479) | Endophyte microbial communities from Sorghum bicolor roots, Mead, Nebraska, USA - 072115-40_1 MetaG | ecosystem: Host-associated > Plants > Roots > Unclassified | place: USA: Nebraska... | reverse complement strand
TGCTGCCACATATCAGAGACAAGTATGCTTCTCAGGAGTTTGAGAGTCTGAGTCATTTGGTGCAGAGGATTTCTGACCAAGACATTAAACCTTTTGATCCCAAAAGAGCATGGAATAAAAAGGTATCATTTGTCGATGAGGCAGCAATCACAGATTCTGATGAGGAACCAGTCATCGGCTTGGCAGAGTGGGTGAAAAACAAGAAGCCAATGTCTTGCCCTTTTGGGCATAAAGAGCTAGAAAAATTTGCATTTGACATCACCAAGGCCGATATGATATTTGATTTTCTACTTCAAGGAGGGCAAATCAAGTTATCACCCAATCTTGTGATTCCATCGGCAGAAGAATTAAAGAAGATGAAATATTGCAACTGGCACAATGCAACGTCTCACAGCACAAATGAGTGCAAGGTTTTCAGGCAGCAGCTGCAAACGGCTATAGAATCTGGGAGAATCAAATTTGATAATTCTAAAGCTCAGAAGCCGATGAAGATCGCTCAACATCCTTTCCCAACAAATATATTGGATGCTAAGGGAAAAACCAAGGTCTTGACGTCAGAAGCAGCCGAAAGAAGTGCATTGGTGGATCCTCAGCATCAGATTACTGCTGCCGATGCTAAAGGAAAGGGTTTAATCCATGATGGAACTAGCTCAGGAAGGCCTCCCCGATCTGGTATTGTGATAACTCATAGAAGGCATCGGGAGACTTGGCAGCAACGTGAAGATCGGTATCGGCATCAACAAGAAGATCGTCGCCGAGAGGAGAACCAACGCCGACAGGAGTGGAATCGGCATAAAGATCACTGGAACTGTCCGTTCTTTATCCATTGCTGGGAGCAGAATATTAAACTGCCTACCGTTAGAGATTGTCCTAAGTGCAATGGTTATGATCAGTATGATAGACCTAATCGGCAGTATCAGAATGAAGATCGACGATTTAATGAGCCAATTAGGGGGAGAACTTCAGTTCATGATCGGCTGGGGGGTAGGCTCAGTGTGCATGATAGACATGGTTACCGTGTTGGGTACTTTCCCAGGAACCAAGAGGAGCTTGAAGAGATGGCAAATGCTCAAGTTCCCGATGAGTTCATATTTTGCAGGGATGCTAATACCTATCGAGTAGAGTCAAGGGAAAGTCGTCGCCCATCGGTAAAGCAGCCACAACTTCCTCCGTTGTGTCCAGAGGGATTAACCAGGACACAGAAAAGAAGGCTGTAGCGTGAAAGGCGAGAAGACTTGAGAAAAGGGGAGAATTCTGGCAAATTTGGAGATCAGTAGCCTAACCCTAAAGGGAAAGGACCATCGGCAGATGTTAACATGGTATTTATGTTGCCGGTGGAGTTTCTTGCGCCAACTAGTGATGATGAGGTGCTGGACTTTTCCGACCAGATAGCTCAGTTGGCCCTGGATCCGATGACAGCTATCTTTGAAAAGCCCGCCGACAATGAGAGGCAGCATCTTAAAGCCCTGTTCGTCAAATGAAGGATTGATGGGCAGCCGATGACCAAGATATTAGTTGATGGTGGGGCTGCTATTAATATCATGCCATATGCAGTCTATCCGAAACTTGGGAAAGGATATCAAGATTTGACCAAGACCGATATGATGCTGAAGGATTTTGAAGGAAATATGTCTCCAGTTAAAGGAGCAATATGCGTCGAGTTGACCATCGGCAACAAAACCTTGCCGACAACATTCTTCGTGATCAGTGGAAAAGGTGCTTACAATCTGCTACTAGGGAGAGACTGGATCCATGCCAATTGTTGTATCCCATCAACAATGCACCAATGCTTGGTTCAGTGGGTAGGTGACAAGATTGAAATTGTCCCGGGAGATTCTTCTTATGTCATTGCATCGGCAAAAGCAGACACTTATGAGAGGACCAGGTGCATCTCAGGAGAGATTTGGGAGAGATTTTCTCAAAGTTGCCGATTATGAAATTCCACCGATCCAAGCAGTCGGTTCTGATGAGGAGTTTTAATGGATGGGTTCGCCGATGATGGAAAATAAGGCCAGGGGTTTACATCGGCCGATGATTTAGTAGAAGTAGATATAGGTAATGGTGATAAGTCTAAACCTACTTTTATTAGTGCTAAGTTAAATCCTAAGTGTAAGCAGCAGTTAACTGATTTGTTAAAGGAATATAAAGATTGCTTTGCTTGGGATTATACTGAGATGCCTGGTTTAGACCGATCTATTGTTGAACATCGGTTGTCTATCAAATCTGAATTTCGGCCACATTAGAAGCCAGCTCGCCGATGTAATCCTAATATTCTTCCTGATATTAAGGCCGAAATAACTAAACTTATCGAAGCTAAATTTATTCGGCAGTGTCGGTATGCCGAGTGGATTTCCAATGTTGTTCTAGTTTACAAGAAAAATGGGAAGCTTCGAGTTTGCATTGATTTTAGAAATCTTAACAAGGCCACACCGATGGATGGCTACCCAATGCTAGTTGTCGATTTGCTAGTTGATGCTGCAGCTGGACATCGAATTATTAGCTTCATGGATGGCAATGCAGGATATAATCAGATATTCATGGCTGAAGAAGATATTCCAAAGACTGCCTTTAGATGTCCTGGTCATGTTGGATTGTTTGAGTGGATGGTCATGACCTTTGACTTGAAAAATTCTGGTGCTACCTATCAAAGGGCCATGAATTTTATCTTTCATGAGTTCATCGGCAAGCTGGTAGAAATTTACATTGATCATGTGGTGGTTAAGTCTGGAGATTTCACAAAGCATCTTGCCGATTTGCGAATGGTGTTGGAATGCACAAGGAAACATGGTTTAAAAATGAATCCTAATAAGTGTGCATTCGGTGTATCGGCATGGCAATTTGTTGGTTTTATGGTGCATCAAAGAGGAAATGAAATTAATAGACAATCTATTGATGCTATCAATAAGATAGTTGCCCCTACCAACAAAACTGAACTCCAGTCCTTGATCGGTAAGATAAATTTTATCAGGCTGTTTATATCTAAGTTGTTTGGTAAAATTCATGCTTTCAGTCATTTACTTAAATTGAAAGCCGATCAATAGTTTATATGGGGAGAAGAGCAACAGTTGGCCTTGGATGAAATCAAGAGCTATTTGACAAATCCTCCAGTATTGATTCCACCTCAGCAAGGGAAGCCCTTCAGATTATATTTGTCTACCGATGGGATGGTCATCGGTTCGGCTTTGATTCAAGAGTTTGAAGGGAAGGAGCGTGTGATTTACTATTTAAGGAGAAGATTGATTGATGCTGAGACCAGGTATTCGGCCATTGAGAAATTATGTTTATGTTTGTATTTTTCCTGCACTAAGTTGTGGCACTATTTGCTATCGGCCGAATGCACTGTTATATGCAAAGATGATGTGGTCCGATATATGCTGTCTGTGCCGATTATGAGTGGTAGAATCGGTAAGTGGATTTTGGCACTGTCGGAGTTCGATCTACGTTACAAATCGGCTAAAGCGGTTAAAGGGCAGATTATGGCTGATTTTGTGACTCAACATCGTGCTGTGGTGGATACTTTGGAAATTGTGCCTTGGACACTCTTCTTTGATGGATCCACGTGTGACCGGGGGCACGAATTGGCATAGTGTTAATTTCCCCTCGGGGAAGGAAGTATGAGTTCTCTTTGCCGATTGTTGCCATGACAACAAATAATCAAGCCGAGTATCAAGCTCTGATCAAAGGGTTGGAATTGTTAAAAGAAGTTCATGCTGATGTTGTTGAAATCTTCGGGGATTCTACGCTGGTTATAAATCAATTGGCTGGAAGTTATGAATGCCGAAGCGAAGTTTTGATAACTTATTACGAAAAGAGCATACATCTATTAAGGGAATTCAAGAATTTCCGATTAGAGCATGATCCTCGGTTGCATAATGAGGAGTCTGATCGGTTGGCTCAGCATGCCTCGGGATATGAACCCATACTGAAAACGTTATCGGCAATCGGTGCTGATGATTGGAGAAAGGAGATTATTGATTATTTAAGGGATCCATCTAAGAAGGTCGAGAGGCGTGTCCGGTTTCAAGCTACCAAGTATGTGTTCCTTGAGGATGAGCTATATTATCGAACAATCGATGGGGTTCTTCTCAAGTGCTTAGGTGATGATGAAGCTAGAAGTTTGATGGGAGAAATCCATGAAGGAGTGTGTGGAGCACATCAGTTGGTTTTTAAGATGAAGTGGATGATTAGGAGGAATGGGTATTACTGGCCAACCATGCTCGAGGATTGTTTTAAGTATTTCAAAGGATGACAAGGATGTCAGAAATTTGGTAATATTCAAAGGGCACCCGCATCGGCCATGAATCCTATTATTAAACCTTGGCCGTTCCGGTGATGGGCTATTGATCTAATCGGCCAGATTTACCCAGCATCGAGCAAAGGGCATAAATTCATCTTAGTTGCCACCGATTATTTCACTAAGTGGGTTGAAGCTATTCCTTTAAAGAAAGTTACACCAGCCAATATGATTGATTTTGTAAAAGAGCATATTATTTACCGATTTGGTAGTCCTCAAACTATTACCACCGATCAGGGTACTATGTTTACATCGAGAGAGTTTGATGAATTTGCGATCGGTATGGGAAATAAAGTGTTGAATTCTTATCCTTATTATGCTCAAGCTAATGGGCAGGCCGAAGCATCTAACAAAGGAATTATTAAACTTATCAAACGAAAGATTGAGGAAAATCCTAGGAGGTGGCATACATTGTTGAATGAAGCTTTATGGTCGTACCTGATGGCGTGTCATGGGTCAACTAAAGTTTCACCTTATCAGTTGGTATATGGACACGATGTCGTACTGCCATGGGAAATTAAAACCGGATCTAGGCGACTATCTTTTCAAGACCAGCTGGCTGCCGATGATTATGCTATTTTGATGAAAGATGAGTTAGATGATTTAGCAGGGCATCGGCTGAAGGCTTTGATAAGTATAGAAGAGAATAAAAAGAGAGTTGCCAGATGCTATGATAAAAAGGTAAAGCCTAAAGAATTTGCCGATGGAGATTTGGTATGGAAACTAATATTACTGATTGGGACTAAAAGTTCAAAGTTTGGCAAGTGGTATCCCAATTGGGAAGGTCCTTATCAGATAAGTCGGTCTGCTCCCGGTAATGCCTATATCTTGGAAACTCTCGAAGGAGTTGAATCTCTCAAAGCATTAAATGGAAAATATTTGAAGAAGTATTATCCAAGCATATGGGTCGATGCATAAAAAGTTTAAATATCGATAACATTCCTATCGACTATATTGAAATGTATCTAGGGCTAAGTGTGATGTTTTAAAAGATGCCGATAACAGTCCTATCGGCTAGACCAAAATAATCAGCAATTTTAAAGAAGAAGCAAAACATGCCGTCGATGAAGAGTTCATACATTCAGCAGGGCTTGGATGGCCGATATAGCGCACAGACGAATTTGATTGGCTTCTTCTATCTCCCTGATATCTTCATCGGTAGAGCCTTCCACCGGTTTCAGCTTCTTCTTCATCTGTAGTGCCTTGCAAGCTTGGACGTTTTGCTCTTGTTCGAGGGTCTTGATCGTCTCTGGCAGTTGACTTTCTTCCTGTTGAACTTGGGAAAGAGCTTCTTCTATCTGTTTGAGCTCTGCCAACAGGGCTTCCGTTTTTGCTGACAGGTCGGAGATCTTTTGTTTCAGCACATCTCCTGAGGATTTCAGTATGTCGATGCTCTTGTGTTTTTCATCGGCAAGGTGCTTTACCTTCATCACCTCCTCTGAAAGCTGGGCATGAGCGGCTCTATCGGCAAGGCACTGAGTGGCCTTTTGGTACTGAAGCTGTCAACTCTCCAAGTGTGCAGCCTTGAAGAGGATCTCCTCGGCATTGGTAGGGATCTGGCCTCAGAGAGCTTTAAACAAAGTCTTGGCTGGATCGGAGTCATCAACCAGTTGGGCTGTATCCTGATGAAGCAGGGCCAGTAAATCTTCTAGCTTTGCTCTGATTTCTGCCGATGAAATACCGTTTGCTTGGGAAGAGCTTGCTTCCTCGTCTTCATCATCGGAAATTTCGATGGAGAAGGAGAACAGGTTGTCGGGAGAATCTTGTTCCTAAAAAAGAAAAGGAGATAGGTTATTTGATGATGAAATGTTAATAAGATAAAAGATAAGAGTCAAAAAGCCTACTTGTTTCACAGCTATCTCTCTCCTCTGACTAGTCGGGGCCGATGGCACAACAGGTTGATCGGCTAGAGTTGCCGATGAGACAATATCAGCTGAAAGAAATTAACAAGAATAATTATTAGGTAGGAAGATAAATCCATCGGTAACGATTTCATGGACAGTACTTTACATTGAGGGGGTGCAGTGCTTGTCTGGATCGAGGAGACTACCGATGCTATGATTGAGCCCACTGGATCGGCGGTCTGCTCATGTACATCAGCTGATGTCTCTTCTCGCTGAGGTTCTTCTTCTGGCTGAGGTGCTTCTTGTGGTTGAGGTGGAGATGGTGCTTGCTGAGTCTGGACTTCTGGTGAAGAAGGGGATGATTCTACATGGATCGGCGACACTGGGAGAGGAGAAGAAGGTGGTGTTGCTGTTTTCTGACGCTTTGCCTGTGACTTAGTACTCTTGGGGCCCTTTCTCTTTACTTGGCTAGACTGGGGGGCATCGACACTTGTCCTGGTACTTCTGGTCTTTACTGATATGCCAGATTGCTGATACAACAACAAAAGTTTCGTAAGTACAAGCGCAACAGGGAGTTGATGAAATTCTGGTTAGGATAGTAAATATTACCGATGAAGTTCCCTTAGCAGCCGATGTGTCCTGAAAGAATTATGTCAGTATGGAATGGAATTGGTATAAGTTGAATCAGTCAAGAATTTACCTTGAAAGCTTGCACCAAAGTAGTAGCAGCTACTGATGGGGATGCCTTCGCTCGTCTGGTGGTAATTTTCTTGAAACGCACACCCTGGTGCATTAAGGCCGCAAAGCTTGGCGCATTGTTACCGATCACAGAGATCGGGCCCGATGGAAGGAGTTCGATCGGCCTTCCGCTTCTGCTGACTGTCGGTGGTGTATCATCGACCTAATTAAAAAGGAGAGGAAGTAAGTTACCGATGAAAATAAAAGTAATATAAGATGATTGAAGCATCGGTTGGAAACTTACAGTGTTCTCGGGAGTTTTGTACTTGGGGTCGATCATGCCGCGGTACGTGAGGGCCGATCTACAGAACAGGTGTTCTTTCCACTCCTCCCACTACTGCTTGTATGCTTGGGTGATGAAGAGAGCCAGAATCCAAGCCGATAGATCGACGTCTATGTCAGCATTTGGTGGAAGTTGAGCTATTCTGATCCACTCGAGATTGCTGGTTATGGTTTCCATTGGTTTCACTACATCGGCGTAGCAGAGCGCAATCGGCGGCTGTCCAAAGGCTAGTTGGCGAGCTAGTGCCAATGGGTTATAGAACTCATAAGTAAGATTGGAGGCTTTCCCACTACCAAAGAAGTTCACTGGTATAGCTCTTGGAGTGATAATGGCCATCATCAGATCATGGTCCTTGTTGAGAGCATTGTCAAAGGGATGAAAAGTCAGAGGAAATCTAGTGTCTGGATCCTGATAAGGCATCCATGCTCGCTGCTCTCTGGCCAGGCCCTCATAAAGAGTCTGAAAGAATCGGCTAACCTGATCTTCATTGCCTCCAGTGCCAGGTAAGACTATGGCAGGTTCACCATAGTTCAGAGGGGAACGAGTTGTCGATTCTTCTTCATCCAACTCTTGGTCTTCGGCTATATCTTTGGGGAAGCGCTGTGCAAAGAGGTCAAATCCAAGGCGCTTATGCATGTGGATACTAAGCCACATGTTGATGAACCACCAGGGTCCCCCTAAGTTGCCGATGGATTGGCCTAGCAGGAGTTTCTTAGATACCTGGTGGAGGAGGTGGTAAACAGAGCCGAGCAAGTATCGGCCATGAGGAAATCGGCCACCATTGGCCAGTCTTTCCGCTGCCGATAGATAGACAGAGGTTGGTCCTACCGATCGGCCGCAGAACACAAACTTATCCAACCACATGTTCAAGAAAATTGCCTCCTCTCTTTCCCCGACAGATCCTATCTTTCAGTACTTCTGAAAGTATCCTGACCAACCATCGATAGCGCGAGTTTCTACTTTAGAACTGGGATTGGTGTCAAACAGGTGACTATTATCGGCAGTGGATATGTCTAAGCCGGTGAGCATAAGTACATCGGCAAGAGTGGGTGAAGCAGGGCCATGGCCGAATACAAAAGCATTGAGCGTGTCTGACCAAAAATACGAGTCAGCTATCAGTAGTGACTCGTTTCTCTCCATATCGGCAAGAGATAATCTGATGCACTGGTCTAATTTCCGCTCACCCCATTGAACTTCATTTGAATGGCTGACTCTCAGGAACCAGTCTTTCCATCCCTTGGTGGGCCTGGGCCAAGAATGAAAGGCATCTTTCCATAGATCTAAGGAAAAGTTTTCTGCGTTTATTAGATCGGTTGGATCTGGATTTCCTAACCAGCCGAGACATTGGAAATGACGTTGATCTGTAGGAATTACAATCTCATTGGCCAAATCCTAATAAATTTTAAGGATGAAAGAACAAAGAGAAAAAAAGGGATACTCAGTAAAAGGAATCGCAGATGAATAAGAGTACAGCAAAAGTGCGAAAAGAAAAAGGATGGTAGACTGACCTCAGGAACGACGAAGTTGATGGCCATTTCTTCCTGAGGGAGAGGATCGAAGACTTGGAGGATTGGTGAAGGAGACTCTTGTTGAAGTTCTTGGAGTTCTCAGGCAATGCCGCCACCAGGAAAGTAGATTTTGGGCTGTAGAATGATAGAATGGAGAAGGAGTACCGGAGAAGGAAGTATTTATAGGACAAAACGGGCAGGGGCAAATCTGACTTATCTCTTTGCCACATCCGTGAAATCCGAGGGTGCTCAGGTGGATATAGTAACTGTTCGGATGATAATCGATGGATTGCGCAGGTGATTTGACAACAAGTGGTCTTGATTTTGGAGATATTTTACTGTGCAAGATCGCCTGGTTGGCCCATCGGCAGTTCTCCCTAACGGTAATATTGCCGATGAGCGCATAAAGTGGAGAGATTTGATTGAGAGGTTGAGAAATTCGAGGAATCTGCAGGAGAATCCGGCCGAGGTTGTTTAGATTTGGCGACTGATTACCAAATTGGGAGAAATAATTGTGGAAAGGCGACATTACTACAGAGAATTTCGGAGCATGAATGATTTTATACTCCAAAATTAGGGGGCATGTGTTGGCACCGTTTTTGGACACGTATCTTTTGATACGCATCTGGAGTTAATGAGATGTAGATCGGCAGATGGAGCAGTTGTGACCAGTCTATAGGAAAGATGCAGATAAAGGTGGCTGCCGATGGGAAACAATCAGATATGACCAAGTCCAGAAGTGGTGACGTATTCGTGCCGATGACCAATGCCAGTGTCTGCCGATGACTCTGAAGAAAAGCGCGGAAGTTGCCGATTGATTCATGATGGTGTCCCGATCGGTTACGGGGGTAGTTTAATGTTTTCCTTAGTTATTAGAATTTATTTTGTATATGGTTTCTATTTAATTTGGAATTTGAGTCCAAGTCGTGTCTGGTTGTGGCTCTTTGGGTAGGGTATAAATGTAGACCCTTGTGCAATGTAATGAGACATCTATCAATCAATCAAATATAAGTTTTTACTTATATTCCAGCATCTACTTTTTCGATGACTTTGTCATATTTTATTTTTACTACGAGTTCTTAGGAATTCGTCGAGTCAAGCTCGGCGTGTTCTCAAGTTCCGCGTGAGGACCTCTTGGCCGTGACATCCGGGCGCATCGCTGTTGTCAGCACCAAAGTGTTCGAGTTATCACCTTTGTCGAATGTAAGGTCAAATCGGCTGGCACGCCTTAACGTTTGAATCGAGTATTAGCCCTTTGTGTTTGCAGATCAGCTTTTGCACCAACAGAAACATCTATGATAAAGACAAATTACTATTGCAATTAACCATGTGAGAGCAAGATAAATGCACAAATCATATTTTCTTCAAACACATGGCCATATCATATATAAACATGATACAAAAATAT
>Ga0182004_10005782_pt1 | contig 10077 bp, 7 predicted proteins | sample Sormic07211540_1_FD_120479 | JGI IMG/M metagenome (GOLD analysis project Ga0182004, IMG submission 120479) | Endophyte microbial communities from Sorghum bicolor roots, Mead, Nebraska, USA - 072115-40_1 MetaG | ecosystem: Host-associated > Plants > Roots > Unclassified | place: USA: Nebraska... | reverse complement strand
GCGGCTGAGGTCGCCGCCACTCACTCGGCCTTGTTTTATGCTTAAGATGCGTAGCTCCGCGAACACGCCGGCGCCGGCGCCGGCTGGGGGTAGCCGGAGCCGGAAGTCGTACACGAAGTTTGCGTTGAACCATAGGGTGCTCTCAAAGATCGACACCTCGAGCTCCTCCTCCACGTCGTCCTCCGGCAGCGGCGGCGGTTCCTTATTGCAGGGCAGACAGACGTGGACCTCCCTCGGCGCGCGCGACGCGGCGAACCGCAGCCACGCGGCGGCGCGGGAGGCGGTGACGGGGCGCGACATATCGTCAAGGCCCACGGCGAACCTTTCCATCGCGGGCGCGGCGTACGCGGTGATGGCGGCGTCGACGGAATCTGGGGAGGAGTCGTCGTCGAGGAAGATGAAATCCGGGACCTTTGTCCAGACGCGGCGCCATCGGCTGGATAGGACGCTGGTCCGCGCGGCTGTTGCGGTGGAGTGCAGGCCGGCGAGGATGGTGACGAGGAGATCCTCGGAGAGACCGCTGATGCGGTCGAGGCCCGAAGCGGTGCGCGAAGACTCCATTATTAGGGTTTGTGGCGGCGGACGGCGAAGTAGAGAAGGCGTACGTGGAGGAAGGCAAAGTTGAAAGGGCGTACGTCGAAGGGATTATTTGGGCAAGAAACGAAGAGATGTTTGCTATCTTTTATTTTTTTATTACATGTTTTATTAGTTTTTATCCTAAATTAAACATTATTTTTTAGTATCAAGTTTAAGAAATTTATGTAGGTCAGCCTAAGTCCCTAAATTAAGCCCTTAAATTTTTATTTACATGTTATGATAAAAAAAAGTAGGGGCTCAAATTAAGACCCAACTCCAACCCACCTCCTAAACAAGTAGGATAGGGGGTTCTAGATGTGAGGGGCTGAAACTATAATTTAAGAGGGCATGAAAAATGGAAGACCAAGTAGGAACTAGGAGGGTGGATTGGAGTTGATTTTTTTATCAAGTCCCTAGATTTAGAATAGGGACTTGTTTAGGAGGTGGGTTGGAGTTGCTCTAAGACTTATTTTTAAAAATTCATCATGAGAACTACTTTCATAATACATAATTCACATATGTTATAAAATAAAGGATTTATTGAAATTGATGGTTAAAGCTTGAAATATTTGACTAAGAAAAAAAATCTAATATGGTATATGAAAATGGAGAGTTCACACTGATTGATAACTGAGAGCACCCCCAATACTTGGCTATTCTTGTTGTGGAGACTATTTTTTAGAATTTGTATAACAAAAATAGACTTTAATAGATGTAAGAGCATCTCCAAGGATTTTGCATTTGAGGTTTGCATTTGAGTAATTTGCCAAAAAGCTCTAAAGAGGTATCCAATGGTTTTGCATTTGGAGTTTGCAATTTGGCCAACTTGGCAAATGCGGGAGCAGACTTGGCAAAAATGCCAAGCTGTGGACGACTTTGCAAATCCGATCGCGCGAGCAAAGTCACGCGCGAGGAAAGCGCGCGCGCCTGGATACCTTCTATTTTTATCCTTTGCCAAGTCCAAATGCCAAATCCCTTGGAGATGACCTATTTTTATCCTTTGCATTTTGTTATGGGAGTTTGCAAATAGCAGCAAATGGCAAGTCAATTTGCCAAAACCTTTGGAGATGCTCTAAAATAGAAAACTGGTTATTCCTTAATTCTCGCTAGCCATAAATAGCCAATGACAGGTGCTAGCTATCTTACTTTGTAAAATAGTAAGACTGTTGTGAATCTTGTTTTTAGTGACTTTTTCTAAAAAATGACTAAATAATAAATTTTTTCTACTAATTTAGTCAAGCGGTTGGAGTTGTTGTAACAATCATAATCCCATCTGAACAAAATCAGTGATAAATGACGATAACCATCGCCAAACAACGGTATATTGCACCTCTTATTTGGATGCATGACTAGTCAAAAAGTGATGGGTGGATGCTTCACTAATGACAAGTCAAACGTGATGGTTGGATGCTTCACTAATGGCAAAGTCAAAAGTTGTTGTAAAAAAAATGGCAAAAGTCAAAAATGATGAAAATACTAACTTTTTTTTTTGAGGGGAGTGACATTTATGCAGTGCTATCACGTGGGCCTCGAAGACCCATTTTCGAACCACTCTTTGTATTGTGAAACTATATATGAGCAACATTCCCGCTAAAGCATACCGAAGTACCATAAAATGCATGAAAAATGCCGTTAAAAGTCTAACCACTCTTTTTCAGTGAGCATAGCGTAAATTTAGGTCATCTCTTCAGAAGTTCTGGCTTTTCTAGATCTTTTAATATGTACTTAAATAACACTATATCTAGATAAATAGTAACAACAATATAATATATTTAGACAGATCAAACATTTTATATAATTTAGAACAAAGGAACAACGAAGTTTCAAGCATTTTTTGAGGTGCTTTCGCACGCGCGTGCACATGAAGGCAATAACTTTCAGGTGGAATTTTAGACTAACATAACATAAATTTTAGTTGGTCTCATGCAAATTAGACTTCTCATGCGCGCCAATTTATTTGTAGACGGCAGAAGCCAGAAGAGGAGACGCGGCCTGTTTGTTTGTTGATCTGGGGAAACTGCCTGGCCAAGACAACGTTCTTTAGCGGATTTTCAACACCTGGGTGGCATCAACCTCCCTGGCCAGCAGCCTCCAGGGCTCCAGGCCAAGGTTGCAACCAAACAGCCCCCATACTGCGGGCAAGAGCCAAGAACAGCTCATTGCAACACAGTGGTCAAAAAATGCAGTGACATGTAAATTAATGAGGAAAGTTATGCCACACACATGAAGCTGCAGCAGCCAAGTACAATGTTAACCACAACAAAGGCAGTTCAAGTGGAGCACAGCAAGCTACATTCTCTCTGTAAATTTTTGGATGGCAAGCAACATCCAATATTACACTCTCGGCAGAAAAAAAGGAATACAGTGTATGTAATCGACTGTGCATGGCAACTTCAATCATTAGCTAGAGTATTCATATGGTGCTCCTTGTTGTGACGGCTGTGTGGCTTCTCTTTGCTTTGCATACTCGGCGAAAATAACCCAACCATCAAGGAACTGCAAAGATACAGATGTCTGAGGAGAAAAAAAAAAGGCTGAATACACGATGTTCTCAAAATTAAAAGATCGATGAGTCATCACTTGTTCTTTGGTTGTCGAAAAAGACAATTTTTGACACGTTCATATTTCTGCTGTCCTCTACATTTAGAATTATCAGGAACATTCAATGTGGTTAACGTCTTTCATGACTAAAACAGTGAACTTGGCACTCACCTTTCCATCCATGCCTTTTATGGCCTCACCAGCTTCTTGTACAGTCGCATATTTGACAAAGCCAAATCCTCTGGAGTATCCAGATATTCTATCAGTGATTACTCTTGCTGCACACACAGTGTTGCTTCATCACATCGATATATGGAATCAGCAATTGAAGAAAAGGCTGAGCAATAATTCAATATATACCTTCAATAACCTGACCAAATTTCGAAAATGCTTCCTTAAGTCCATTGGATGTTGTGCGTTTATTTAACCCTGCATACGAGGCTGTTACTACTACCACAATATATACCCACATTCCTAGTTTCGCACATGATGAGTGCATGCTGTGATGATAACAAATAATGAAGCAATATTAATCAATGATAAGACAATACACCTTAAATTTTGAAAACCTCTGTGGTACTATATTTGTATATGATTATTTATTGTTTTGGTGGTGTTATTTATATTTGCATAGTAATAACTTTGCCGAGAAATAATAATCGACCTTCAGCAGGATTATTTCACGGATTCAGATATCGCTGTTTTTTTTTCCTTAAATGAAGAGACTGACTAGTTGACACAGATGACCGGATGAACTATCGACAAAAAAGAAAAATTGTAGGAAGCTACTAATGCACCGAATCTTGCAATAATCTTTAGCTCCACCTTTCTTCCATATAGGAAGGTGGACTACTCAAACCAGCACTAATCACTGGCATCTGTGATGTTGTCTGCTTCCAAGTTTACCAATACTTGGGCTTATAATTATAAAAGGTTAACTAGTCGACAATCAGTCTGTATGCGCCCGTGCAGTACTTCTCTTGTTCAGAGTGGGTAGTTTCAGAATAGAGCAAATCGATTTAGTCGCGAGATAAATACTGTTCGACTACGATTAGTATCAGTTTAGACTGTTCAGTTAATCAGCCAGCCCTATCAAAATTGGAAATGACTACTGGCTCGCAGGTCTCAGACAAAAGTAAACAACTTCGCCCATTCCTAATCCTACCGCAGGCATCCACCGCCTGCCAGCACAACAAGCAACTAATTAAGCGCGCAGCATAAGAATCAAAGCGAGGGTTTCTCTTGCAAAACATGCAAAACGGGGGAAAAAATTGGAGCGAGGTTGGTTGCCTGAGACGAAGAGGTTGTTGCAGGGCTCCGCCGCGGGGCGCGCAGCGGGTGGAGGTGGTGCAGCGAACGCCGACACGGAGAATAGCCGCCGGAACCCGGCACGAGCCGCCGCCGCCACCGCCATTCTGATGACGAATCTCCGGAGAATCGGAGGCGAGAAGAGTGCGGCGTGACGGGTTGCTTCTCGAGATTGTAATGGGCCAGGCAGACCCACCCGACGGCCCAAGCCCAATACACATACGCTTGGTCAAGCACCCCGAAGGCCCAAACGCTCCTGTCCCCAAACCCCAAGGAAACTGCGCAAAGCATGCATAAAGCATTAAATATAAATAAAAAAATAATTAATTATATAGTTTAACTATAATTTATAAAACAAATCTTTTAAATCTAGTTATTCTATAATTCAATAATAATCACACAATTGTAGAGTTAACGGGCGAGTGCTGTTTTGTTTGACGCAATGCATGGAACATTAGCTACCAACTGGAACATTATTAGCTACCAAGTTGGCCAATGTATATTAACAGACTGTAGGAGTAAGAAGCAAGGCATCATAGTCAATGGTCTATAGTACTTATCTAGGAGTAGTGTGGGAGAAATAGCACAAGATCTGGTAAGGAAGTGATGAGATAAGTGCTCCAAGTTTGTTAACAATTCTATAATGGATTCCGATAAACTTTATTACAATTGTATTACTAGGAGAACCTGCTTCAGTCATTTTTGTTGGTGCTGTAGTCTTTTACATGTCTTCTGATACATTTGTTTTCTCAAAAAACTACACTTTCCACTGCAATGTTCATCCATAATACTTCCCTCAAAAGCGATGTTAACCATTTGTTCTTTTCTTGAAAACTACAGACTGTGAACTGCAATTTTGGCTCCTGATACTTCCCTCAAAACCAATGTTGCCAACCATTTCTTCTATGCCTCCAGCACCACTCAAAAAAAATTCCCGTGTTCTTTTGTCTTGTTCTACAAAAGAAAAATTGATATCTGTGTACTAATGTTGTTACACCTTAAGTTCTCTATAAAATAGTTGACAAAGCTCACTGAACATCGTTTGACGGATACCATGGTTACTTGAGTTTCTGTTGTTGGAGCTTGGAGGTATACCATTTCAGTCAATTAACATGTTTATGTTAATCTGTCATGATGAACTAGTATGAATCTATAATGACCAGACATTACATTCGCTTGAACTTATCAACACGGCTTATCAGCTATTGTGCAATGTTTTTCTCTCAACAAATTAGCAAACAATATCAGCATAAGCCAAATTTTAGCGAAACGAACATACACAATAGAGCAATGATATACTTAGAAAATTTGTATATGATAAGCATTTATTTGATACTATTATATATGCAATCTAAGTGATAGATGTGTATGGTAAAATTTGATACTATTAGCATACTATTATGGTCTTGTTTAGTTCCACCTAAAAACTAAAAACTTTTCAAGATTCTTAATCACATCGAATCTTGCAGCACATGCATGGAATATTAAATATAAATATAAATAATAACTAATTGCACGGTTTGTCTATAATTTGCGAGACGAATCTTTTAAGCCTAGTTAGCCCATAATTAAACAATAATTGCCAAATACAACGAAAGTGCTATAGTACCCGGAAAATTTTTACCCCAACAACTAAACAAGGCCTATATATGCTAAGAGATTTTAATATATCATATGGTTAAAGTTAGAGTTACCTTAGAGTAAAACTAAAACAACTTATAATTTGTAATAGATGAAGTAGTTGCTAAGGTATGTTCGATCTTAGTTTAATATATCCTTGCAGTTAAGTTCTATAGTATTGTGTTCTGTTGCTTGAGCTTATTTACCGAATCTGTCAGTCATTCAGCAGTGTTCTTCTCTCACAATAAATCAACGAACAATACTTTCAGCCATGGCTTTTCAGACAAGCAAATAGTCTCATATGTACATCTTCTTTTATTTCTTTGCCCCCATTTGTGTTTAAGGATTGGTTTGATAAGAATCCCGGTGTGCCTGCTTCGTTAGCAGGTCTGCACTAATGACACGTGGTGAAACCAAATCCGAACTCTACAATTACTCTGTTTTCCATCCTGAAATATAGAATATCAAAGTTTATCACAAATCAAAGCTATTATAAGCTTGAGCAAATTTATATAAAAAAATAACAATAATATTTTTAAGACAATCGAGTTAGTAGCAATAGCATTATCAAATGTAGTTTCATAATTTAGCTCTTTCATGTGATAGCTATTAATCAAACTTAGGTTAGTTTGAATTGGAAGAAACTTCGATCACTCATAATATTTCAGAACAATTTAATATATATTTTCGAAATATGTGAAAGCTCAAATGTTATAATGTTAGTACGAACAATAATGCAGGTTAAACCGAGCGATGTGGATGGTTGTAGCGCAAGGCAAAATCAAAAGACGGCAGACGCAGGATGTTCTTCAATTTCAAGAGAATGAACTGACATAAAAACCTGTGGAACAATTGCAAACATGTAACATCCATATGCACACAAGTCAGGCAATGCTTTTTTGTGAACGCGACAAGTAAGCAATGTCGTCAAGTAGAAGAATAACGGAATAACAAAAAAAGAGGTTTGCTAAAGTTACAAGTCAAAATTTACATAAATGAATCAACAAGCCCATGGACACTTTATTACAACGAGCATGGTATGGCTCTGATTATTTATTATACAATCAGTTTCAGGAATCAAATAACAATAGGATATACTGGAAAAGAATTTTCAAGGTTTTTCGTTCTCAACAGACATTCTGAGAAATGGCCAGGGGTCCTCTGGATCTAAATACAAAAGACTCAGTTTCTCTCAAGCCTGCAGGAAACTGGCATACTTTGCGCCAAGGAAGAGCCTCTGCACACAGAGCAGCGCATTTTTCCTCACTTCAGTGTTCTCATGATTCATGAGCTTCATGACTCGGTCCTTGGCCTTGAGGTCTGCCACCACAATTCGGCCAGATGGATGGTACTGGAGGAACTGTGAGAGGTCGTAGCAGGCCACGGCAAGAGCGGTGGTGTCACTTGATGTGTCAATGATTGTCATGAGAACTCGTAGGATCTGCCAAGTTATACGTGCAATTTCATCACAACCACAGAGCTGAATGCTTATGAGCCTATCTAATCTACATTGAATTGTCCAGAATTTGAGTGTTTAACTACTTAGTCCAATTGTGCAACAAGTTTATTCGATCATTTTCATTCAAGAAAGGACAAGGCATACCTGGAAATCATTTTCTTCAAAATTGTTAATGTTCTCACGCCAGAAACTTGGATCTTTGTGCATTGGAGACCAGTCAAGATGACCAAGAAGAACTTGCTGTTTGTACTTATCAAAGGAACTCAACTTCTTGAGGTTTTCTTTGAGTCCCACCTCTAGTTGATTCAGAGCATCTAACAGATCCTGGATGCATAAATAATAGGAAATTGCTGTTAGCACAAAAACATGCAAAAACATACAAGCTCAACCTGATCACATAATAGACAAGATACATTCACATTTTTCTCTCAAACACGCAAGAGCTATGCATCACTGCATTAAAGGAGATAGAGATATAGTCACATTTATATATGCTTGCATGAAAATTCACAAGCCCCAATTTTGAAGCAGCAACTACAGGAACCTCCAACATCTCTTGCCGATAAAAATGATTCTTGTGATTCACAATGCCTGATTAACTAACTCTTTGCAATGTTACCAAGCAAAACTTCTGCAGTTCAATTATTAGGGTTGCCATGGGGATATGGGAGACCAGATCACACAAAAAGGTTCAGCAACAAAGAAACTACACGAGGGCTCACTATGTCATTACAATTCCACTTCTATATTTCAGGTCCCTATATTTTTGTTGTTCAGGCAACATGTAGTTTTGTCATGGTTTGACTAGAAAAAAAAACTGTGACTTGTCTGTGAGTTGTCCTTTTAATTGTACTAGCTGGTTGTCTAAGATTGTTGCCTGAAAATTCAGGCACATGAAATACAGCTACTCCCATATATTTTAGCAAACTGTCATTTTTCCGTAGACACTTGAAAACCCAGGTTTAAGCGATATCTTCACCTAACCCTAGCTACAAGGAGAAAAAGGAAACTAAACTAAAAATCCTAGGTAAAGTGCAACCTTTTATTTTACTTACTGAACAGTAAATAGCAAATATTTCAGACAGGTTGCTTTTCAAGAAAGCATATGCATGCCATTTTGCGATTCCTACATTTACTTCAATTGAAACAATGATTCACATATAAAGATTCCAACATTCTATGCATATTTTCCTGTGGAATATTAAAAAACAAAGGTTTGGAAAGCTCCTCACCTCATCAGTCCATGCTTGAGCTTTCAAGTTTTGTACTATTTGCGGCAATCCAAGATCGATCATCTGGGCAGCAAACGCACCCTTTGCCAGCAAATTACGGAAGGACAACACAACAACTCTGACCACCTTCAATTTTATGCATCATGTTAACATTTCTGACGTAATAACAGATTTACAGTGACATAATATGATATGCAAATTTAGAACATTACCTTCTCTTTAGTAGAGCCCTTGACAACCTCTACTAGTCTTGGCATAACCCTTGTGGTGGACAAATAATCAACTGCAGCATCATAAAAGGATAAAAGCCAGATGCAGAGGCAAGTTTCATAAAGGAGCTGCACAAGAAATAACAAAAAGGAACACATATGGGGAAGTTAGTTCTAGCGTTGAAAGATGCAACAGTTTATGCCTGTTATCTGCAATCGACCAGCTAATACCTAATGCAACACTCTTCTCCAAGATATTTCCATTCTAGATGCTTAGGGCCAAGCAATCACCTGAATTGACTGTTGTGTGGAAGCTGGGGATATTAAAGGAATGAGCAGCTTGATGCCATCAGCTTGAACAAATAATGTCCTAACATATGGTTCTCTTAGCAAAGTGGAGAGGCAATGGATAGAAGTAGGAATAGAGCAGCTCGGGTGTGTAGGATTCCTCAGCTGCAAAACATATCATAATAAAATTTCAGTATGCATGAATGGTAGTTTCATAGCATATAACAAATAAAAAGTGGTAATGAACTAAAAAGACCATTCACATTTCTAACCTGTGAACAGAGCCAATCAACTAAACCTCTCAATACATCATGTATTGAAGTAAGTTTGCTCTTTGAATTAGAAGCATCTCCATTTGGAAGCGTGCCATTCTGAAGCTTTGGCCGTGCACTATAGTCAAAGTAGAGTAAGATCTACAAATAATTTTACATGACGAGCATTTGAATACTAGCCAAACTTACCTAATTATATCAGTCAATATCTTACAACTTTTTTCTTGTACAAACCAATTGCCTTTCCACAACAACCTGAAAATTATAATTTTGTTAGGTAAATATGGTGGTGGTCAGAGAACAAGATGAATCAGGCCTAGCATGGTGTGCATGAACTCTTTCAAGCATGAGGGTATTCCCGAAATAAAACAGGCCATCAGGTACAGAAGGTGACTATTCTAATTACAAAGCCTTGTCATCAGGATGTGGAATGGGCAATATATGTCAATATATTTGCTGAACAACAAAATGAGCAGTTCCTTAAATTAATAAGATAAAAATAAAAGAATTAAACAAGCATAGTACACTTAACTTAAGAAAGGCTCATAAATATCTTCACCAGACAGAGATTG
>Ga0182004_10005781_pt1 | contig 10077 bp, 8 predicted proteins | sample Sormic07211540_1_FD_120479 | JGI IMG/M metagenome (GOLD analysis project Ga0182004, IMG submission 120479) | Endophyte microbial communities from Sorghum bicolor roots, Mead, Nebraska, USA - 072115-40_1 MetaG | ecosystem: Host-associated > Plants > Roots > Unclassified | place: USA: Nebraska... | reverse complement strand
TTGATAGCTCTGCAGAAGCTACATTCTCCTTGGCTGACAAAAAAGTGGAGGTAGTGGATGGAGCAAGAGCGCTGTGGCAAGTAGGCACACATTGTGACATCACTTTTTCTAGAAAAGCAATCTGCACTTGCATTCAATTAATGCGACCTGTGGAATTAGAAAATGTTGCCTACATTAAAAGAATAAAAAATTTTAGTTGCCTTGATCTATGTGGCTTAATACTTTTTGGTGAGGCTAACATCCGTGACCTTATAAATACTGAGCTGTCAGATCTAGAAAAGTGGGTGGTTGAAGTTTGGCCTTGTGCGTTAGCAAAATTTTTAGATTTTAGATACTATAGCACTTTCGTTTGTATTTAGTAATTATTGTCAAATCATGAACTAACTAGGTTTAAAAGATTCGTCTCGTAAATTATAAGTAAATTATATAATTAGTTGTTTTCGTATATATTTAATACTATATGCATGCATGTGCCGTAAGATTTGATGTGACGCGGAATCATGAATTTTTTTTTTGAACTAAACAAGGCCTCTGCCCTCCCTCTAGTACGGATATGAAGATCTGATATGTCAGTTGGCGTACTGTTTTTCCTTTTATCGGGCATTGCATCGATTCCTTTTGGGTAGTTGAAGTTTGAACTGCTTAGCTTCTCGAAGTTCAAAGTAGATGCTAAGAACTGTCACCGTAATCAGGATTATATTACTCAACCCGCAACGACTTTAAGGCACCGTCGAGACCGGCGTCGATCCGTGCTCCTTCCCCTTCTAGAAGAACGGTCACGGTCACCAACATCATCAGTCCTGAAACAAGATCATCACAGGACGGTCAATAGTGATTTCCAATTTTCATGCATGCCATCGCTGATCGCTCAGGTCAATTTGGAAACGGAGAAGAGCCATTTCAAAGAGGTTATATAATATAAGCATTAGGATTAGCATAGAGGACCAGAAGAAAACATTGATTCATCTCATGGTTATGCAAATTTGTCGGATCACAAGAATAATGCCCATCCTAGAAATCTGGTTGTCAGATCGGCGTGTTCTTGACTGGTAAGCGGGTAGAATTAAGGAGGCGTGTTCTGGACGATCGTAGACTCTCGTATGCATGCCCGGCTCGTATTTTTCCTCTCTGAATATAAAGACGCAGTTAGACACAACTAACAGTCCACAATCAGTACTCGTGTTTATAGGGGAAAGTTTCCGTTAGGATGGAAATTTATTTGTCACCCATCAAACTAAACGATGAGGAGAACTAATTCAAATACCGCTGGCAAATGTTTAGTACGCAATATTATCTAGGATAGGAATTCAGCTAAAAATAGTCTGAACGTGAAGTCCTAGAAAAATTGACAGCTTACATGCATGTTTGAAGTATGACATGTAGTATAAGCCCTGCTATGAAAGAATTTTTGTTAAGGCCCTGTTTAGTTTCCCACCTAAAATTTTTTCAGCCATCCCATCGAATCTTTAGACACATGCATGGAACATTAAATGTACATAAAAAATAAACTAATTACACAGTTTGGTTGAAAATCGTGAGACGAATCTTTTAAGCCTAGTTACTCTATGATTAGCCTTAAGTGCTACAGTAACCCACATGTGCTAATGACAGGTTAATTATACATAATAGATTTGTCTTGCAGTTTCCTGACGAGCTATGTAATTTATTTTTTTATTAGTTTCTAAAAACCCCTTCCGACATCCTTCCGACACATCCGATGTGACATCCAAAAAATTTTCATCTCCGATCTAAACAGGCCCTAAGCCTACAACGCACGTTTTTTATTAAAAAAAAGAAAAGTTACAATGATTTAGTGACTTATAAGCGATATAGACAAGGAGTTAACCAACAGCAACAGACAACCGAGGAATATACAACAACTAAAGTGCACAAGATTGGAAAGGAAGAAGAACAAGCCATAGTTACAACAAAGATTATGACAAAATCAACAACACTCCATGGTCAAGACCTGAAAATGATGTTGATCTCCAAGTCCCTGCTTCCATCTGAACATTGGCTATAATTTCCCCTAGGAAAGAAACATAACCACCGACCATCCTTTACATTTCGTTCATTTCATATGCACCATCAGGTGATCTGGAATACCATGGAATCGAAACAACTACCAAGATGGCCACGCAAATAGCATGCATACTAGCATTTTCTTACTATAACATTTTTTCTTTCTTAAAAATATCTTTTTAATAATTCAATTAATTTGTTTAATTGTATTGGTTCTTTCACCATACACCCCATTGCATCCATCTGCACAAATTCTAAGACTATTGTTGATTAATTTCTTGGCTTGAAGCGTGCGCTCTCTCTCTCTCTCTGTGCGTGTCTCTCTCTCTCTCTCATCTTCGTGGTGCAAAATCAAGGTAGGCTTCAACTTGATCTCCATTCTCAATAATACTATCATATAAATCTCTCATAAATTATTTAGTTCCTTGATCCTCTTCTAAATTTAATCTTTATATCACATCATACCACCGATTATGTGCTAATTTTAGGTCTGTTACTCATGCTGCTCTACTACATTGTTGTCGGACATGATGTAACCACATTTATTTTCGCTAGTGATAAGCTTCATGTAAATAGAAAACCAAATGGTGTCTTGCTTTGCTATGAACTTCTCGGTTCTCACGCATGTGCGTCGGGGAATCAATAGAATAATTACAGCTAGGGTATCAAGAGCCAATATGCATTTCATGACTTGGTCATAATGTCGGCCGCAAGAATCTGTTTCTCCCTTAGGTTATCGTCATGAAACCTATGAGGTTTGAGACACAACCGTTGTATTCAACACATTTTGTTTGGTTGTTTCCCATTCATCCATGTTAATGGAGATGCAAAACTTTCCCACCACAAACATAGGGGAAAGATGACTTGCCAAGCCTAGAGCCACTTTTATCAATAATTTCCCAACGTTGTTCACCGTACCATTATGAAGTTGTCGTAAATGTTTATGCCTCAAACGACTTAGGTTATGACCCACTAGATGTTGTAGGTACAATGTGACACGGTTAGCTACTTTAACTTTCTTAGCAATTTCCCAACACTATGGGTCAAGTCAATTGGCCTAAGAGCCATTTTGAAGAACACCCTTGTGAAGTAATCAGGGCTAGGTGTCTCGTTAAAGCAGAGGTCCTTGATGATATACTCCACCTCCTCCATTGGAAACATGGTGCCTAGAAGGGAAATATCAAGGGAAAGTAGACAAAGTGTGTAGGGGTCAACCGAGCATCAATGTATTGAGGGCCGGTTTTCGTGATGTCATTGAAGTGGGTGTATAGCAACTATGTCCTCTCTAAAGATTGTGTGTTATCCATCTGACGGCAAGGAAATGAGTGCCCTCTTCCACTAACTCAATCTGTTCAAGTGCATAGATGGAGAAAAAGTTATCATTTCCATAAATAGCAATGCTTTTCAGTAAAATGAAATGTTTCAAACATGCAACACAAAGGGTAGGACCTAATTAAATTGCATATCAATTTGTCAAATGAAAGCGCAAATGTAGTTCGTTAAAACTCTAGGTAACCCATGAAGATGAGGAGGCAGACAACCATGCAGTGTCATCTCTATTACTAAGAGATGGTGTTCTCACTATGGCATATAGAGATGGCCATGAACAATCACTAACTTGTGCCAATGCTCCTCCACTGCTTCAAGCTATCTAGGTGGCAGCAACCACCAAGAGTAACAAGAAAACCATAGCTATCTCGATCCTCAAGTGTCACTAGATGCAATCACTCAATCAAATGCACTTGGAATCACTTCTAATCTCACAAAAATGGTTAATCTAAGAAGGAGATGAGTGGAAGGTATTTGCTTAGGCTCACAAGAATGTTAAGTATGCTAGAATACCAAGAGGGTGAGCTCCAAGCCGGCCAAGCACTATTTATAGATAGCTCAAATAAATAGAGTTGTTGGCTCTCTCACTGCATAGAAAACGGGGCATCAGACGCGCAGACGATTAGTCGTCGGATGCTAGAACCTAGTGTCTGACGCTCAGATGACAACCATGTGTCTAGGTTTTGAATCTCGCATGTCAATCTCTAACGATCACTTAAACGTTCGAGTTCACATGTTCAAAGCGTCGGACGTGTTAGGTGGTACACACCAGACCCTACTAGGGGAGCTTTGCAAAACGCACAACCTCACCAGATGCTCCCAGGCATCTGACAATCATAGACAGAGAAGCTCACTTGTGCGCTCGATGACGTCAGTACTCATCGGACGCGGGAACAGTGTCGAAGCCACGTCCGACGGACGCTTCGACGCATAGTTCAACACTACGCTGCTCAACCACTATACACCAGACGCTGGGCCAGCGTTCGACGCCTCAACGACTAGCGTCCAGCACTCCCACAACTTCTCCAAACTTTCTACCGGTGCAATAGAAATATGTATTTGATTTTCTCAAAAGCGTTGAATCCCGCCGAGCTTGAGAGAGGAACCCAAACCCCTCTCTATACTTCAAACTCTATCTCTTTCTTAAAGTGTGCTAACACCACCATGTGTGTACCAACATGTGCAAGTGTGTTAGCATTTTCATAATAGTTTTCTCTGAAGGAGTTAAGTTAGCTCACAAGGTTCTAAATGCATGCACATGAATAATGTCACCTAGTGGCACTCGATAACCACTTAGCCAAAAAATTCTCTCTTTATAGTACAACTATTTATCTTAAACGTGATCACACCCTCTGTGGTATCTTGATCACTAAAACCAAAATCCTTAAGCAATACCTTTGCCTCGATCTCCAAACAGGTTTTGTTTTTCTCTTTCTTCTTTTCCAAATTGAGCATTTGATCATCTTGTGGTCATCACCATCATCATCATGATCATCTCTTGCTCCATCACTTGGCATGTACCAACCTTATCTAATCTACGCACACTCAGCATAGAGATTAGTACTTTGTGTTTCATCAATTATCCAAAACCAAACTAGGACTTTCAATGTGCTAATGATGCCATGCGAAATCCAGATCACAAACTAACACACACAACACATGCCAATGTAGACGAAGCCTCTAGGACAATGGCATTACGAAACTCATGGAACCCATTGAGATCGCCTACTCTAGATCCATCAGAAACCACTACAAACCCACCCATATACTAGAAAATGTGGGTTGGGTCACAAAATAGCTATAACACAAGAAGCCTGGACCATGTACATGGTTATTCCACTCAATTACCCCCTCCACTAGGAAGTGATTGGTAGGAGGTAACTCCCATTTTTCTTCCTACCTAAATTTCCACTCCCACAAAACAAACAAAAGGTTTATAAACTACTACCTCCTCAATCCAAGAAATAGGATTCAAAATTGTTCTAGAAAACTTAATGTTTTAGCGCTTGGACGAGACTAGGTTGTATCCTTATCAGCTTCAGATTGCGACATGCATGTCTCCATGCATTATGTTAACTATCAGATATTAGTTAATTAGTACGGATCATCTTTAGTAAATAGGGATACATGACTCATTTTCTTTGAACACTAATGTCTTAAAAACCCTAAAACATAAGTATTTTAGGACAAACAGAGTACTTATTATAAACTCTCGTTTCCTCCTTTCCTTTACCCCCAACCAAATCAACCATGGGTGATTGCTTTCTGGGATGTGCGTATGGAAGGCTGGGGACATGTTTAGTACCAAGCATATTTTGTAGTTGTTTCATGGTAAAATAGAATCACATCCAATATCCTACCAATTTCAGCTTAACACATTTGATGTAAGATAACGCTTTACAGCCCCAGCCAGTACAAGGAAATGAAGTTCATTTAATCGTCGTTGCTGCGAATATATTTGCTTGCGAACTGAAAGGAAAAATGTTCTAAGACGTACGTGAACTACATCTAGGAGTGTTCACTCCTTTCTTATATGTAACATTAACCTCAGCCCCACTTGTGTTACTAATTTACAATTTTCTGACTTCCTTCTAATCATGGAGCATGTTGTCACACCAGATGGAGACTTATGTTTGTTTTTGACTTTTTATTTATGGTTTACTACTGCCAGGTAATGCGTTTTCCCATACATTGAGCACAAAATTGTGTAACATCCATCAAATAAACCACCCGTCACTACGATGACATTTTCAAATAAGCCAACTTACTATTTCTTGTTATTGTTGATTTCTTCACAGGATAGAATCTCTTTTTTGAAGATCCACAGGACAGAATCTCAATCATACGGAATTGGAGCATTGAACTTCACCAATAAAACAAGGCCACATCTTATTGCACGGTTGATTAAATATCATAGATAGATGAAAGGGAAATACCTTCTACAAGGACCAGATCGGATATTTCAACAGAAACGGACACGAGGCTAGGGCATATGTAGTTTCCCGTGAAGCATCCATTTTCTCCGTTCCATTTCGTCGCCCTACTTTCACATCTCTATGCAAACTGAGAGTAACTCAGCTTTTTAGCTTTCTTATTTTAGAACTTACTTATCAGGTTTTATATATGTTCTTGACTTGATATGAGTGCTTCTATTTTTAAAAATTATCTAAAGATTTAATGATACTATTCTTACAACGGTAGCAACAACATACCTTTTGATAACGGTGTACGTGCGTTGATTTCATCAATCTTGAGATTCAATAGCCAAATGTGATCATATAAGTAGGGCTTACGCGCCAGCGTTCATATAGGTGATTGTGTATGTACATATGTGAGCGTTCGTGTCTAAACTATATTGTGTTCATAAAATAAATATTTTTATTCTTTTATAAAAGAACTAGTCCAACAAAACATGTGCTTCTACATGAGAAGGCTAGAATCTTAAGAGACATAAAAGTTAGACGTTTGTGTTTAATGCACGCTGACGACGGGTAAGCATCCCTTTTCTCTGTGCTATCTTATTTCTTTGATCATTTTCTAACAGAAAATGTACATATGTATACTCTATTACCATAAATGTATCAGTTATCTTATAGCTTTTCTTCATTTATATCTATAGTTTTTGTCCCTATGCACAACACCTCCGTATGTCTTCTCTATACATTGCAGTCCATGTCTCATGGTACCATAAGTCTGTATTTTGATTTTCAAATTTTGATTTCATTAGTTTCTATAGTTTATAATATTTAATTCAATAAAAACTCTTGTTATTGTTATATATTTTATTTAAAGTTCTTATTTTTATACTTTTTATTGAAAATAAGGATTTTATACCGTAACCTATATTTTTTATTACTATGATGACCATAAATGGTCGTTAAATCCTACATAATGATGGTAGAGTATGAAGTGAGATTTAGGAGGGCCCAGATATTAGTATTTAATTCTAATAATCATAGTTTACTTCAAAGGAATCTTAAAGACAAAGAGGTCATAACAACCGTCATACTAGTTTCCTCTTAATTTATACGTAGTAGTATAGTATTCCGGAGTGGCTTGTGGGATTAGCGGCCGAAGATTGTACCCTGTCATGGATTAATGAAAGCTTTGAATTGCTCAAAAAAAACAGAGAGTGCTTACTGTTGCACTTATATGTCGTAGTGCTTTAGTTAAAACATATAAATTATAAAGTGAAAGTTTACATAATTTATAATTTCAAATAGTTTTAACACATTAGTATATGAGTCGTTGCAGGAATTTTGCACTAAAACATAAATGTAGATAATTCTCATTCTCCATGTATATATACTTGGCATATTGATAGATGTCACAACATGTATTTTAATTGTAAGTCACTTTTTTATATTAATAGTAATAGAAATAAGTACTTTTGAATATATATATATAAGTAATTTATGGTTATCTAAATATTTAATAATATACATCGGTAAATTAGGTATAGACTTAATGAAATATTGTAGTATATTTAAAATAATGATAGAAGTGGTATTATACATGTCATTTACAATGGCATAGTAAAGTTAGATGTACATTTATGCTAGTCTCAATGAGAGTTTTATTCGAGTTTTATCTGCATTTAATAAGCTATCACATAAGTATTTTTTATGATGTGTCACCATATTTAAGAAAAGAGAGAAGAAATGAGTTTCATGGAGATAAAATTCTCTTGGTACAATTACGAACTCTGTATAAACTATGGCATTAATGTTTATGAAACTATAGAATGAAACTATACATTGAAAGTGGTTCTTTCATTTAAGTTTTATTTTATTTTATTTTTTAGAAAGGACGGCAAAAGCTTTGCCGTGGGTTTTATTAGACGATAAAAAGAAAAACAAAACATGTATAGAGAAAAAACATCCTGAAAATTTACCAGATGAAACAAATCTGCCCCTCCACAACTACAAAGAAACCAAAAACAACTCCCTAAAAACAAAAAAAAAACAGCATATTTCATTTTATTTGATGTGTCATTCTTAGAAACAACGTTATGGAACTTGCCACTGAGATTGGCTTTAGGAGAAATAGAAAGCCTTGAAGTTACTTCACTTTACTATAAATAATGGTGTAGGTGGGTATTTTTAAAAGAGATTATAGGTCAACTAATGTTTATTATTATAATGGTGAAAATCTATTAAATTAATGGTCTAAATCTTTCTGATTTTTCGTGTTTCATTTTCTGGGTCAACTCTAAGCTTTCAAGATCATGCGTGAGAGCTAAACAATCGTGGTGCTGTCATGACTTCACTTCGCTTTATTGCTCTATGTTTATCGTGCTCTTGGCTGTCAAAATTGCCATAGTTGACAAAGCATACTGTATCAATAAGTTCGTGACGTCTGCCCTTGTGTCTGCAGTTGTTTTCTGGGTCTTCTGCTTTAAATTTCGGAAAAGGTAGTTGCTCTCTTGAGTAATACTATAAGTACTATTCTCTGAGAGCATTTAATTGAGAATTTAATTAAGGATAAATAAACCATGTAGGGAGTACTTCTCCTCTTTGGAATCAATATTTTGTGTAGTCTTTATTAAGTATTAATTATCAAGGACAAATATTCTGGCACGTACTTTGCTAAGGTTATGGTCAAATATTCTATAGCGGGAAAAAACAATTACTGGCTGAAAGGTCCTAATATGGTTAGAGAGAGAGAAATAGCCTATTAAAAAATCTACAAGGCACTAGAGCAAAGGATTAATATAACAAAAGGCGTAAAGCAATTTTGCTCTAGCTCTACAAGGGTTGCAAGCCACATATCCAATGATCTCTAGGCACAAGCAATGGCTATGTCACTACTCTCTACAACTAGTTACAACTAGCTAAAACTAGGATCTACTATTTACAACTAATTTGCAAGAAAGTAAAGAGGTGAGTGATAATTATACCGATGTGTAGAGGATGAACCAATCATAATGTATATCAAAATATTCTCCGGAAGAATACCAATCACAATATTGACATCAAAATTTTTCTCTCGAGGTTCACGTGTTTGCCGGCACGCTAGTCCTCGTTGTGTCAACCAACACTTGATGATTCAGCGGTTAATAGGTGTTTCACAAACCTAGCCCAACAAATGGGCATTGCAAGAACCTACTCACAAGTGAGGTAGCTCAATGACACGAGCAATCCACTAGAGTGGCTTTTGGCACTCCACCGGGGAATAAGCCTAAGAACCCCTCACAAATATCACCAGGATTGGGGGCGGATACAATCACCAAATCCCCTCACCAATCAACAAATCCACAACCGTCTAGGTGACGACAATCACCAAGAGTAATAAAAAATCCACAACTACAATAATCACCTAGTGCCATAAGAATATGTAATTTTAAATACACTTAGGGTTTCCCTCAATCCTCTCTCAGATGAGCCACAAGCTATGAGAGGGAGAGGAGAGGGAGGAGATGCTCACGAGCTCATTGGATCAATCATGAAGGTCTCTCAAAAATCTCTCGTAGGATTAGCACTTGGAGAGATGGAAGAGGAGAGCTCGAGTTCTGTGTTCTCTGAAAAGAAGGAAGTGAAGTATTTTCTATTATGTGTTCTCGAGAGCCAGAGAAAGGAAAAAGAGTTCTCAGCCTAAATTACTTGGTGAAAGGTCCTTGTTTGGTTTTGGTAATTGAGTGACAACTTAGGTGGACTAATAGTGTTTATGTGAGATACACAGGAGATTAGTCCACAGGTGATTATGTGATGATGGAGGAGCTCATTG
>Ga0182004_10005780_pt1 | contig 10078 bp, 9 predicted proteins | sample Sormic07211540_1_FD_120479 | JGI IMG/M metagenome (GOLD analysis project Ga0182004, IMG submission 120479) | Endophyte microbial communities from Sorghum bicolor roots, Mead, Nebraska, USA - 072115-40_1 MetaG | ecosystem: Host-associated > Plants > Roots > Unclassified | place: USA: Nebraska... | reverse complement strand
TGATTGGAGGAGCCGAAGCAGGTCTGGTTCACGTAGTATGCTTTTCTTTGAGTATTGATCAGCAAGCACGAAACTTGGATACCTGCACGGCCTGGCTTCTCGATGGCCGGCGGCTGGAGCAACTTCCGGAGGCCTGAGCAGCGTACGTCTGGCCTTAGCAGCGTCCGCGGCCAGCTGATCCGGTCCTTGCTTTCCTGACGACCAGCGTGACGAGCAGCGTGCGGCGAGTAGGAAACGGCGACGACGTGGTCCGCGACCAGGCAACGGTGCCAAACTGCGACATAGCGCGAAATCGCCGACCTAGCGAAGACGCGCAAAGAAATAAACGCGGAGAAAAATGAGTGGGTCCAAAATTTTGTTTTTCTTCAAGTCAATTATAGAAAACTATTGGAGATGCTCTAAGAGCAACTCCACTAGATCTCCTATCCACACTCCTATATCTAAAATTTACAATATATAGGATAATAGTATCTCGATTAGATCTCCTATCGCATCTACTTTCCCCCTCTCTCTCTCTCTCTATATATATATATATATATATATATATATAAATATCCCTAGTTTCCTTCTTCACTCTCCTAATGATAGGACTATAGGAGACACCACGTTCCTCGGTAAAGTAAAATTTGCCCGTAAGGGCATATGCTCTCGCAATGTGGACCACATGATTTGCTTTGAGATTCGTGCCCAACAGGAGAGAGATAATTTTCTATTGTCTCTCTTCTGGGCACGAATATCAAAGCGAATATGTGGTTCACAATGCGGGAGCATGTGCCCTTAGAGGTAAAGAAACTGCGTTCCACATTCTTTTTCTATTTGTAGGTTCCATCTTGGCCTCTCCCTCCTCGTCATGTTTTCCCGTCTGTGAACCACCATGGCGCCCCCTCCGCCTGCTACCATGCTACCATCTGCAGCAACCACCATGAGCCGTCCACAGCCACCGCCGTGGAACCATCCACACACAAACCATGCCGACAACCACAAAGGCAACCCCACCAGGACACATCCTGGCCAACGGTTGTCACCCACCACCGTACCTTCGGCCACCATGCCGCTTGCCGGTTGCCCCGTCGTGTGCCATAGAGTGTGGTGTAGGAGGAAAGAAAAAAGAATATCTGACGTGACATGTGGGCGCCATGTGTAAGAATGTATTTAAGGTAAGTTTTGAGTAATCTGTTATAGCACAACACTACTATATATGTACAAAATTGGCTTTTGAGTAATCTCCGGTAGCTGAATATAGGGAAGAAGAAATAGGATATTTGGTCAAATTGCTCTTAGACCAGCAATCACATAACTGCGGCCAGCAATTACCAAAGCCTGTCATGAATAGTTGGTCCCCCTAGCACAGTTGGTCTTTCCCTCATGCGTGGATGAGAGAATGTCTAAAAACCTTCCTCCAAGTGATGTATGACTCGCTATGTGATTTGTCCCTCTTAGAGCATCTTTAGCAGGGATCCACCATATTTAATCTGCCCCCAAACTAAAATTTGAGAACTTAGACAAAAAAATGTAGCTTCAGCAAATTTGGGTAGCCCTCAAATCATCCCTCTTGGCCCTCGGTCCTTTTCAGTTTTAGCCTTTTTGCTCGCCAACCTCATCAGAACCGATGGCCCTCACTGGTGTAAGCAAGGCCCCGGCGCAGGCTCCTCCATGATGACGCATGATTTGAGGGCTTGTGCTGGAGATGTTCTTAGGATAGGGTCCTGATTTGAGGGCTTACGTTAGAGATGCTCTTAGTCGTCAATTTTATCTTTTCTCTCTCATGCTTCTCCCGTTCTTTAACTTTAGAGGCGGTCATTTCCTATGGGCTGTTTGGGATGGCTGTAAAGTGCTCCGGCTTTGCCTCCAAGAGCACTGTTGCAAGGACTGTAACGTTGAGTTTTTTCTCTCTTAAAATCAATAAAGGACTCGAAAGGAGTCACGATTTGTGACTCCTAAGGCTTCGGCTCCTTCGGGTATTATAGCAGCTGAGCTAGAGGATTTCTGCCAAACAAGCCAAACAATACCTTAGTTTATACACGTGGATGATTTCAAGGTCCAAAAAAGTTTGCTAGACTCTATCTATAGTTGCTCGACTAGCTATATTTGTAGTTATTTTTTAAAATAATGGGACAAGCCCTACTAGGTATGCGCAAAGTTACAAGTCAAATGATTTTTCATGTGAAATACACACTATCCCCAATACCAAACTCACCTAGAACGCACAAAACAAATTTTCCATTGCTTGTTCTACATCTAAGTATTCTCATATTCGAAGCCTTGAGCTTTAATTGGGGGAACCTCTCAGGTGGTGATAGGATGACTGCGACCACCATCCTAGCACACTAAGTCACTCACTCATAGATAGAACCCATAAAACAGAATTTCTATTGCTTGCTCTACTTTTTTTTTGTATTTTTAGATTTAAATATAGTGGTAGGAAATTCAATTCCAGCAAATTTAAAGCCGGCAGCGGTCGGGACCATGGACTGTTGAAGAAAAAAAAAATCACTACCCCATGATAGGGAGGAGCAGTCCTATGCATATCTACACGTGGATGCCACCATTTTCTAAGTGTAGGTAAAACAGAAGAGATATAAGAGCAAGTTTAATAAATTGGCTATAAGCGAAGCCAAGTCAACAACAAACTAGTATATGAGACAAGCTGTACAACAATATAATCTAGTTTGTTAGTCTAAGGGGGTGTTTAGTTCCTATTTTTTCTCAAAAAAATTTGAGTTTTGGACCATCATTTTGTAAAATAGAATTAAACACCATGCAAATTTTTTGGTAAAAAGGTAGTTATTCTCTATTTTGGATTTTGGTCTCAAAAGGCCAAAAAACCCAAAATGAGCCTCAAGAGGTTTGACGAGGACAATAAATTTTGCATTTTGAATGAAACTAAACATGTACCTAGAAATTTTGGCATTTTGTATTTCGTCACTCCAAAATAGTTAGCATTTTACATTTTGGATTTTATGGGAAACTATATATTTTTTTATTTAATAGAACCAGCTCATCTCCTTTTTATCCACTCAAAAGGCAACAACCATGCGCTACAGTAGATGATGGCGGGCTTGGGAGCCGTGCCTTTCCTGCTGGCGTTAGGCACTGCATATTGCGCCAAGCAACTTGTCTTATTATGTGATTTCTCCGTTAGGGTATGTACAACCACAGATGAAGTTTGTCTCTAAATGACTCGAATCTATCATACAAACAGGTATAAAGACCGGTTATATAACCCACAGATCAGGTTCCGTCTCTAAGCTGTTTAATATTGTATATGTAGATATAATCAACTATAAGTAAATATGTGTATATCATTGTGTAGCTATTTAATAGAAAATATATCAAAGATAACCATGATTATAATATTTTTGAAACAATGAATATAAATAATATATTACATTATATATAATAACGTAGTAGAACAAAATTTTCCTAAATCAGTAGAACATATACGACTACATATCTACAGCTAAACAATAGGTGCATTGTAAATAGAATGAAAATTAGAAGTAAATAAACAAGAGAATTGTAAGCTCTACACTTTCAGAAAAAAATTGCAAACACAATTGCTCTCTCCACTGAAAAGCGCATGGCACTCTCTGCACCTCACGTGCTCCTGCTCTTCCATTATACACCGTAGTACTACCTTACACATGCTTATCCTTTGAGTACTCTGCACTGCAAAAACCTCTTCCTTAACGCTTCCTCGCCCGTGTGAAGCTCGTCGGCGCAACAGCTAGGCGGAGCTCGTCCACGCGAAGCCAACAAGATGTCATAACCGATGTTTGAAGGCGTACTGAGTAGGCGTATTCTTCTGTACAAAGCGTAAAGCTGTTTGCTACTATGTATCGGTCTATGACATGTAGGTCCAAGGGACCAGTGGGCTTCGGCCATATATTTTGTGGAACCTGTTGCGTGTAAGACAATTAAAAATTCGGTAATAGAACTCGAGACAGAGAGGTTCCTCTGCTCTCCTCGTCCGCGATATCCGTTGTCGTGCTCACGTCTCCGGCTATCACCGCCGATGGCCAAGGGTATTACAGTGGTATCAAAGACTTTCGATCCTCGGATCCTTACCCTTCCTTCTTCGTTCCACAAACCAAATATCTAGCCACAAATACGCACGGAGGCCGCGTGACGGGATCTCACACATCCGGTGAGTGCTTGCGCACGGAGGCGGCGTGTTGGGTTCCCAGCCTGATCTCCTAGATCCGGCGGGGTGGGTGGCGAACGGCGGCGGCAGCAGATCAGGATTCGCATCCTTGGCGGATCCAGGCGCGGGGCGGAGGCGCGTCGGCTCGGCGTCCACATCTACGGCTACAACAACTCGACTGGGGGACTACATCAGCATCTTTGGTTCGGCGGCGTGAACCACTGTGAGCTATACTCTCTCGCTCACCCATTTCCTCTCGTACTCGCATCGTGTTCTAGCCCAGGGTTGCAGAGCAGTTGTTTCCGTGTAAAATTCCGTAAGCTAGCGAACGATTGTGGAGTGGTGGCGTTGGCGAGGAACCGTCTGTCGATTTGGGTTGCGGAACACAGTTTCCGTCGTAAAATTCCTCGATCGAGCCTCGGTTCCAGGAGTTGGGGATCCAGTGTAGTACGTTTTAGGGGAGGTTGTAAACCGAACCTGTGTCTACACCATAATTTCAAGTGTTGTTCTAATTCAATTGGTCACCACGGCACCACCTAAGGCACCCAAACCTTCGGCTCAGACCACAATTTTGCTGACTCACATGGCTACCAATGCTGATGCTGGATAGAGCCACTGGCGTGAGGTCCTGGAACATCTTGATTTGCTCTCACAGCACATGAATGATTTGGGACTTACTCAACAGAAAGTGAAGCAGCAGCTGCATGAGACAAGTCTGAAAGTTGACAAGTGTACAGCTGACCAGGATGTTATAGCTCAACAAATCAAAGCTAATGGCCAAGCTGTTGCACAGATCACTCTGCGATAGTTTGAGTTTGATGCAGGGTCAGGCAGTACTGAGTCAGTGGTGGCAGACAAGGATGGCGCTTTTGAGAATGTGTTTGGTACCAATGATAGGGCCAATCCTAGGCAGAACACAATCTTCCACAATCGACACCATCGTCCTCCACCGAGGCCTGACACCTTACCTCACCATGCTCTGCCCAAGATGTTGTTCCCTTCATTTGATGGATCCCAACCAAAGATTTGGCTTGATAAGTGTAGGAACTATTTCAAGATTTACCAGATTCTAGAAAGCTTATGGGTGGAAGCAGCAACAATGCATTTGCAAGAGAATGCATCTAAGTGGTGGCAAACTTACAAGATGGACCACCCAGAAGTCTCCTGGCCTCGGTTCCCTGCAGATGTTTAGTCCCAGTTTGGAAGTGATGATTACATGTCTTCCCTCAATGCCTTACTTGACCTCAAACAAGATACTACGGTGGAAGAATACACAACCCAGTTCCAGTCATTGCAGTATGACGTTACTATGCATGGGGTAACTATGATGTTATGTTTTTTGCAACCCACTATGTTAGGGGTCTCAGGGAGGACATTCGGGCTGTGGTGGAACCACAAGTTCCTTCAACTATGGAGAAAGCTGTCATCATCGCGAAGATTCAACAAAAGGTCATTGACCACAGCAAACTGAAATTCAACCAAAACAGACACCCACCCAAGGTTCAGCATGCCAAACTTGAAGCTAAACCACCCAAATCTATGGCAGTGTGTGGAGGGATAAGCAACTTAGGGACTACAGGAAGGCTAACAACCTTTGCTATGGTTGTGGGGAGAAGTATGAGCCTGGCGATGCTGAACACTGCCCTAAAAGAGCTAAACCTCAGTTGAATGCTACGATAGTCATTGACTTGGACAAGGAGATCAGTGAAGAATTGCTCAATGAGATGGCTTTTGATGAAATGTTAACAAAAATTTTTTGCCAACTGTCACTGAATGCGATGTCTGGTACTGATTCTGGCAATTTGTATTAAGCTTAAAGCTACTGTCAGGAACAAAACCATGTTGATTCTAGTGGATACTAGTAGAAGCCATACTTTTGTCAGTTCTGCCTTTGTCCAGTTAGCACGCCTGCCTACTATGAATATTCCTCAAGAGAGAATTCATCTAGCTAATTATACTTGGATGTCCACGACCAAGCAAGTTAAAAATCTGGACTGGTACATCCAGGGACATACCTTTACTACTGATATGATTGTCCTGGACCAATTGCCTTATGATGTCGTATTGGGATATGACTGGCTCAAAACATTCAGTCCTATGCAGTGTGATTGGTAAGGCTAAGACACTACAGTTCTAGCATCATCATCAGACTATTACTCTCTAGGGACTGGAACCTGCATCTTTGGCTGCAAGTCCTATCACGGCTAAACACATGTTCAAGGCTATTCAGGGCAATGACATCTGGGCTTATGTAATGGTGGATAAGGTAGTCCTAGTTTCCCATGCTCCTTCAACAACACAAACGTAGAAGATTGGTGAAATCTAGGATCTATTGCTCCAGTATGCTGACATCTTTTAGGACCCTAAGCAACTTCCACCACATAGGAGCTATGATCATGCGGTTCCATTGTTTCCTGATGCAGTCCCAGTGAATGCTCGACCATACCATTATTCACCATAGCATAAGACTGAGATTGAGACTCAAGTGAAGCAAGTGTTGGAAGCAGGACTGATTACTCACAGTCACAGCCCATTTGCTTCTCCTATGTTATTTGTGAAAAAAAGGATGGCCAGTGGAGGTTTTGTGTGGATTATCGCAAGCTTAATGCTCTGACCATCCAAAACTGATTTCCTATGCCAATTGTGGAGGAAATCCTGGATGAGTTGGCAGGTTCCAAGTTTTTCACCAAACTGGATATGAGGTCAGGATATCATCAGATTCGAATGTTACCCGAGGAGGAGTATAAAACATCATTCAAAACACATCAAGGCCACTATCAGTTTAGAGTTATGCCTTTTGGCTTAACCAATGCTCCTGCCACTTTCCAATGCATTATGAACCACTTGCTGCAACCATTCTTAAGGAAGTTTGTGCTGGTGTTTCTGGATGACATTCTCATATACAATACTTCATTGGAGGATCACTTGTAGCATATCCAACAAGTACTGGAAATTTTAAGGAAGAATCAGTTATATCTCAAACCTTCCAAGTGTACTTTTGCACAACCTAGTCTGGAATATCTGAGTCACATAATCTCTACTCAAGGGGTGGCAACTGACCCAGCTAAGACTCAGGACATGGTCAAATGGCCTACACCCTCCACAATGACTGAACTAAGGGCATTCTTGGGATTCACTGGTTATTACAGGAAATTTGTCAAAAATTATGGGGTGATTGCCAAACCACTCACTGCAGTGCTTAGACTTAAACACTTTCAGTGGTCAGCTCAAGCTCAAGATGCTTTCGACAATCTCAAGGTGGCTATGACTACTACTCGTGTCTTAGCCCTTCTAGATTTCACCAAGCAGTTCCAGGTTGAAACTGATGCATGTGGTGAAGGAGTAGGGGCTGTGTTGATGCAACAGGGTCAACCAGTGGCTTATCTTAGCAAGGCTTTGGGCACCAAGCTTAAAGATCTGTCAATCTATGAGAAGGAGTTCCTGGCCCTCATTATGGCAGTGGAGAAGTGGAGACCCTATTTGGAAAGACATGAATTTATCATCCTCACTGACCATAGATCTTTATGTTATCTTAATGAACAGAATCTGCATTCCAACATGCAAAGGAAAGCTATGACCCGATTAATGGGGTTACAGTTCAAGATTTTTTACAAACAGGGCAAGGACAATGTGGCTGCAGATGCTCTTTCCAGGGTTGCCCATCTCATGTCTTTACAGGCAGTGTATCAGGTGCAACCACAATGGGTCCAGGAAGTACTCAACTCTTATGCAACTGATGCCCAGGCTCAAAATCTCCTTGCTCAGTTGGCAGTCTCTAGTCCCAATGACAATGGTTTCAGTTTGGACAAAGCAGTGATCAAGAAGGGCCTCTAATTTGGATAGGCAACAGCTCAGCCCTACAAACAAGGTTGATTTCAGCATTCCATGCATCTGCCATTGGTGGACATTCTGGTTCCAGTGCCACATATCACAGACTTAAGAAACTTTTTCTCTGGAAGGGCATGAAAAATGATGTTGATAGCTTTGTTAAACAATGCACCATTTGCCAACATTCCAAACACTCACTTGACCATCCTGCTGGATTACTGCAACCCCTACCTATACCAGCTGGTGTGTGGGAAGGCTTCACTGTGATTTTGGTGGTGGTGGACAGGCTCACAAAGTATGCTCATTTCATTCCTATGAAGCACCCCTATACAACAGTTACTGTGGCACAACTGTTTATGGACAACATTGTCAGACTACATGGCTTACCTAACAGTATTGACAGTTTTTGTTAGTACCTTCTAGAAGCAACTCTTTAAGCTGTATAAAGTTAATCTTGCACTGTCTACTGCTTACCATCCTCAGACAAATAGTCTAGAGATGTATCTCCGCTATTCTGTCCAGGATGATCCTAAAATTTGGAAGGCTTGGCTGTCTCTTGCAGAGTTGGTACAATTCCTCCCATCACAGCGCCCTTGGCTGTTCTCCATTCAAGGCCCTCTATGGTTGTCAACCAAATCTAGGAGCCCCGCTTCAGTCCACTGAGGACACCATTCAGTCCGTGACCGTGGTCATAGAGAATCGGGAAGCACATTTAACAATGCTCACACAGAGATTGGAACATGCTCAGAACAGGATGAAAGTTCAGGCTGACAAGAACAGGATTGACAAGAAGTTTGCCGTCGGAGAGAGGGTTCTACTCAAACTTCAGCCCTACACTCAAACTTCAGTGGCCAACCGTCCATTTCTGAAACTAGCATACAAATTTTTTGGTCCCTACAAGATTCTAGAATGGGTGGGAGCAGTTGCATACAGGCTAGAGCTGCTAGATCATAGTGAGATTCACCCTGTGTTCCATGTTTCCCAGCTCAAACCTTTCACACCTGATTATACACTAGTGTTCTCTACTCTTCTGGTACTAACTGATTTGCAGGCTTCAGAGGCTGTCCTAGAACACATTTTTTAGCGCTGACTGGTCAAGAAAGGAAATAAGGCCATACCACAGGTGCTAGTGAAGTGGTCGGTCTTACCACTAACATCACCCACCTGGGAAGATCATCATGTCCTCAAGATGCGCTTTCCTACGGCACCTGCTTGGGGACAAGCAGGATCTTCGGGCGGGAGAGATGTCATAAATGATGGTTGAAGGCGTACTGAGCAGTAGGCGTATTCTTCTGTGCAAAGCGTAAAGCTGTTTGCTACTATGTATCAGTCTATGACATGTAGGTCCAAGGGACCAGTGGGCTTTGGCCATATATTTTGTGGAACCTGTTGCGTGTAAGACAATTAAGAATTTGGTAATAGAACTCAAGACAGAGAGGTTCCTCTGCTCTCCTCGTCCGCGATATCCATTGTCGTGCTCACATCTCCGGCTATCACCGCCGGTGGCCAAGGGTATTACACAAGAGATCTCGCCGACCTAGCTCTACGGTGGCAAGGCGGAGTTCGCTCGCGCGCGGACCATAGGCCTTGTTTAGGTCACCCCGAAATTCAAAAACTTTTCAAGATTCCCCTTTACATCAAATCTTGTGGCACATGCATGAAGCACTAAACACTGCTGCATGTTCGAGCATTAGCACCGGTCGAGAAGGGACTGTTGCCCCGGTTCCCGAGCCGGTGCTACCCTTCCGGGACTAAAGGCCCACCCTTTAGTCCCGGTTCGGGGAACCGGGGCTAAAGCCCCCCCTTTAACACCGGTTGGTAATACCAACTGGTTTTAAAGGGTCCTGCTAGGGTTGCCACGTTGCACGATTACCAACCGGTGTTAAAGGCGTTCTTTTTTTCTTTTTTGGTTCATTTCTTCGGTTTTGTTTATTGTTTTTATAGAATAATAATAGGTTTGTCAATACATATTTTATGCTGATATAATAATATATACATTACACGCATATTAAGCATATATAAATGAAAATTATAGGCTTAGCTTTATAATTAAGCTTTGCCTATAATAAAATGAATAGGCCACATCAAAAATTAAATAGATATGTA
>Ga0182004_10005779_pt1 | contig 10079 bp, 2 predicted proteins | sample Sormic07211540_1_FD_120479 | JGI IMG/M metagenome (GOLD analysis project Ga0182004, IMG submission 120479) | Endophyte microbial communities from Sorghum bicolor roots, Mead, Nebraska, USA - 072115-40_1 MetaG | ecosystem: Host-associated > Plants > Roots > Unclassified | place: USA: Nebraska... | reverse complement strand
GGTCGAAATTGACGAGACGAATCTTTTGAGCCTAGTTAGTCTATGGTTGGACAATAATTACCACAAACAAACGAAAGTGCTACAGTGTCACGAAAATTTTCATTTCGGGAGGTAAACAAGGCCCGTAGGATAGTGGATTAGCTTTACTGACAGCTGAGCACGGAGCCGTGAGCCTATTGGCCAGCACCAGCAGGGAGCAAAGCACAACAGTTCATAAAAAGCCAGGGAATGGAAAGCTCGAGTCACCGACACCATGTCGCCTAGTATACAGTAAATACATACCGTTGGGCCCTGTCTCGTTTGCAAAATAAAAATTCGCTGTCACACACACATAAAGAGAAAGGGTTCCTGCCCGGAGATTAGCAACTGATGGCGGCTCTGATTAGGATGGTCGGTCGTTAGCACAAACGGTTTTTACGATATAGACCGACTGTGGCGTGCATTGTCACCATGAATGGATGGGGCGTTGGCGACTCCAACTTGCGGACTTGGGCAAGCATAGCATAGCATAGCATGGTGGTGGTTGGGAACTAACTACCACTGCTACGGTTTCGTCCGTAGCACTCTTGGTTGCCGCACGGTTGGTCCCCCGTCGCTTTCGTGATAGTACGAATACAACACGATACTTACTACGACTGTTCATGGGATGGTGGTTTAGTTGCGGGCTTTATGGCTGTCTGCCATTAGTTCGCCCGCGCGGCCTTTTAGGGCCTTGTTTAGATCCAAAAACTTTTTGGATTTTAACACCGTAGCACTTTCGTTTTTATTTGACAAACATTATCCAATCATGTAGCAACTAGGCTTAAAAGATTCGTCTCGTGATTTACAAATAAATTGTGCAATTAATTATCTTTTTTATTTATATTTAATGTTCCATGCATGTGCTGTAAGATTCGATGTGATGGGAAATCTTGTAAAGTTTTGGGTTTTTGGGTGTATTTAAACAAGCCTCAGTCTCAGTTTCAGGCTTTTCAGCTCAGCTGCACGCGCGCGCGGCGATGATGACACTCTCATCAGTTTCACGCCCCTGACCCTGATCCACCGGCACCAACCACGTAGCGTCGTCAGGTGCAAATCATGTCTTGCCGCATTGCTGACTGCAACAGGCCAGGCAAGCCAACAAGGAACTCGGGGACCCAAAGCTGGGCGCGTTTGATTTTAGATAAGCTCGGTCTGTTCAGTTAAATGGTTTCCTTTCTGCTCAGAGACAGTGAGGTTGAGCCACGTGCCCACATAATAATAAGTATCTAAAACTGTCTAGGAAACAAGACAATGAGCAGCTTAATGCATTGATCGGTCTTGCTACGTGGGTTCCTCTCTAAGTATAAGTCGATCCTTCAAGTCTCACCAAGCAATCTGACATACAGTAGTCAGCATAGTCATGGACCCATGGTTCTAGAGGTTCCAAATTCAGAAACACGACAACTCTTAGCGGTTGCTTTGCTAACAAAGGGCCACGCAAACTGACCTCATTTCCACCCATATTTCTGTTTCGACTCTGAACTGCAGTCCAGCAATGGAGTTGGTGGCACGCGGTATGTATGACCACGTCGCCGCTCAACGGCCTCGGTGGAGGGCTATCTCGTCGGGTGAGCTTTAGGTGATGTCAGGTGGGCTTTAGGTACTTTCCGGCAAGGCCCAATTCAGGATTCACGGGGGTCACACTCAGCAAGTCTCAGCAGTCAACTTTCGTGACAATTTCAACTATTCAAATCTGCTATCTCAACAAATCATTTGAAAATTTCGGGGGTACGCCTTTCCAAATTATTGAATCGTCTTCTGCACAAACTGTTCAAAATCCTAAGCTCGCCGAAGTGTTATCGATTTTGGCATGATGCTCCAACGTTCTCGAATCATGGCATGCACAAACTGATTTAGGCCTTGTTTAGTTGTGAAAAAATTTAGGATTTCGCTACTGTAGCACTTTCGTTTTTATTTGACAAATATTGTCCAATCATGAACTAACTAGGATCAAAAGATTCGTCTCGCAATTTACAGACAAACTGTGTAATTAGTTTTTGTTTTCGTCTATATTTAATGCTACATGCATGTGTATTAAGATTCGATGTGACGGAGAATCTTGAAAACTTTTTGGATTTTAGGGGAACTAAACGAGGCCTTAGGAATTCATGCGTTCAGTGTTTCTCAAAATGCACGGGCACAGTTAACTAGTTTGGCAACCCTTTCTCTGTTTTCGTCCTTTCTGGCTGCACCTAAAAGTTGAATGCTATGCTATGCTACCCCAAAATATCAAACCAACATGCGTTCCACCGGCTTGTGGTACCTTTTATATTTATGTTCAACCTCATCACTAATACCATTTTATTGTGACGTGAATTTTGGCAAAAAATTTCATCATTTTAAAGTATTTGTTATTTTATATTTTACATTCTATGGGAAACTAAACACACCCTTAATGAAACACGCGCTAAGCAAGTTCTCAAAAAAAAAAAAAAACTGTCCCAAAATGAAAAGAAAGATCAGCTGTTTTATCTTCTTTGGCAACCCAATAAGCAACACAGAACAGAACCGACTTTCATTCCTCTTAATCCTCCCGACCATCCAAACTACTCTAAGCAAGCATTCTCATGCATATACAAAAACCTTCACTGCCACACATTTCGCTATGGATTTTCTCTCTCCTGCTCCTTACTTCCTCCACCGGACATTATTGGCTTCGGTCAAGGCTGATGATCCATGCATGCATTTCTGACGATGGGCACTACCCTTATTCGTTTCATGTCACTCATCGTCGCCACCCTCCTATTATTCCCCTCGTCGTCGTTGTCGCTGACCACCGACGAGGCGGCCGCCATTGCCCACCCTCAGCTGGCCGCCTTCGAGGAGCAGCCGCACCCGAACGACCACGTCCACATCGACATCGCCATCGACATCAAGATCAACAACCCGCGCCTCCTGGTGGCGCACAGGGCGCTGCACGCGCTGAAGCAGGCGCTCTACTCCGACCCAAACAACTTCACCGGCAACTGGGTCGGCCCCGACGTGTGCGCCTACAACGGCGTCTCCTGCGTGCCGTCGCTGCACAACGCGTCGGAGAGCGCCGTGGCGTCGCTCGACATGAACGCCGCCGACGTCGCGGGCCACCTGCCCAAGGAGATCGGCCTCATGTCCGACCTCGCCGTGCTCCACCTCAACTCCAACCGCTTCTGCGGGGTCATCCCGGAGGAGATCACGAACATGACGGAGCTCTACGAGCTCGACGCCAGCAACAACCGCTTCGTGGGTCCTTTCCCCGCCGCCGTGCTCGGCGTCCGCAAGCTCAGCTACCTCGACATCCGGTTCAACGACTTCGACGGCCCCATCCCGCCGGAGCTCTTCCTCAAGCCCTACGACGCCATCTTCCTCAACAACAACCGGTTCACTTCTGGCATCCCGGAGACCATCGGCAAGACGAAGGCGACGGTGATCGTGCTCGCCAACAACCAGCTCGGCGGCTGCATCCCCCGGAGCATCGGCGAGGCCGCCGCCACGCTGGACCAGTTCATCTTCATCAACAACAGCATCACTGGTTGCCTGCCTGTCGAAACGGGGCTCCTCACCAATGCCACGGTGTTCGACGTGAGCGACAACGCTCTCACAGGCTCGATCCCGCCGACGCTGGCAGGGTTGTCCAAGGTCGAGCAGCTGGACCTGTCGCGTAACAGGTTCACCGGAGATGTGCCCAGTGGTGTCTGCAAGCTGCCGGCGTTGGCGAACCTCTCGGTCTCATACAACTTCTTCACGAGCGAGGCCGCCGAGTGCAGCAGCACAGCGGACGACGGGAAGTCGTTTCATGACGATGGAAACTGCATGGGACAATCAAGGCCCATGCAGAGGGGTGCAGATGAGTGTACACAAGTCGTCAGCCAACCTGTAGATTGTACCAGGGTCCAACAATGTGGGTGGCCATCACCGCCACCACCACCTAGAGCATCGCCGCCGCCGCCGCCACCGCCACCGATTATCATCGTACCAGTACGAGGAACCAAGTACCAGTCACCGCCGCCGCCGCTTTTCCCAGGCTACTGAAAGCAGAGAGCATGAATGCGTGACGTGTACAGAAGTTGCAATTGTTTCACTATTATATATTAGAGCATAGGAGAGATCGGGTGTAATTTGAGCCAATACTTTTCCGAATTGAGGGTGCCCATATAGCCTTTCTTAAAATTCTGACATCGTTTTCGCTTACTTTGGCATTCCGCTCTGCCTACTTGAAAACGACTAGATCCCTCAACCGCTACATGGAAGCATTTCAAATTCAATCATCCGATTTAGCAAAGCATTAAAAAATTTATCCACGTACTCATCATTTCTACTACGGTTTGTAGCTGGAGAGACAAAACAGTTGATGGTTCGGTGCTTATTCTACACCTCTCCATCAACTGTTTTGTAGCTGGTTTCGGTGAAGATGTCAACAACTTGATTGGCGGTGGATATCAATTTTTCTTCTAGTGCTCCCTATTGCAACCTTTTCTCTTACAAAGTGAAAATCCACTTCATTGTGCTTCGCTCGAGCATGAAAGACCGTATTTGCACTAAGATAGGTGGCTCCAAGATTATCACACCGTAATATGGGTGGTCTTATTGGTTGATAGATGCACAACTCTTTGAGCAATGATTGAATCCAAGTAGCTTCAGCCATCCTAGCTATTAGTCAATGTCTTGTATTCTACCTCTGTCAATGATAGAGAGATTGTGGGTGCTTGCGAGAGCTCCATGAAATAAGATTAGGGCCAAAAAATATTTCAAAAAATATTGTAAAACCACCGATTGATCGTCGGTCATCTATACACCCAGCACAGTCAGCATCAGTGAAAGCACTTTGAAGTGTTGAGGGTGATCACTGAATCTGAGGAATTAGGCGAGTGAGTGTTAGATCTGAAGTGCCTCCATAATACTACAATAGACAAATGTGCACATGTCATCAAGTCACTTTTCGAGTCATTTGATAATTTTTTTATTAATAAGAACGTCGTTTACCACCGAAAGCACACCAAAAGCACAAACGCCGTTACCTTTGATATTTTTTCTTTACTAGTGAATTGTCGTCTATTAAAAACACAGAACCTATTTTTTTTTGAGGAAACAGGAGGGACTTGTGCCCCTACTAAAATTTATTATAAAAAACGAACAAAAAGAGTACATGAGAAGTTTAAAGAAAAGAAAAGCAAAAGCTAACAGCTAACAGCTAACTAGAAGTAACAGGGGAAAATTAAGAGAGAAAGAAAGAGAGGAAGAAGATGGGTAGAATTATACAAAAAGCTCTAGCCATATAGATATGAGAGGTGAGTACTTCTTCTTCGCACGAAGCGTAACTAAGGCCTTGTTTAGATCCAAAAACTTTTTGGATTTTGACACTGTAGCACTTTCGTTTTTATTTGACAAACATTATCTAATCATGGAGCAACTAGGCTTAAAAGATTCGTCTCGTGATTTACAGGTAAACTGTACAATTAGTTATCTTTTTTATCTATATTTAATGTTCCATGCATGTGCCGCAAGATTCGATGTGATGGGGAGTCTTGTAAAGTTTTGGGTTTTTGGGTGTATCTAAACAGGGCCTAAGCCAAAGGTCTTTTTGAAGATAATTTTGCACACCTCTAAAAATGAGATCATTTCTCACCTTCCAAATACTCCAACATATAATAATGATGATTTCCATAAAAAAGGGACGTTGAGTTGAGCTTTGAAGATTTCCAAGATCTGAAAAGAGCCTTGTCCCCGGCAGTGGCGGAGGGAAGGGGGGGGCTGAGGGGGGCCTGGCACCCCCAACCTTCCCATAACTCTCTTAATACACCTTATAGATTAGATGTTTAATTATCTAATTAGCTAGTTAATGATATTATCTGTACCAAGATTTTTATTCTTATTTCATATTAATCTCTAATAGTTTTTTATAAAAATAGAATTTAGATCTTTCTAATATTTTCTTCATATCTTTTATTTTTATTATTGCCTATCAAACATCAGTTTGTCCCCTACCACACACTCTAATTAGCTAGTTAATTGAAAATCAACGTTTTTCTTGTTTAATCCATCTGAATTAATCTCCAACAATGTGATCTATATTATTTAGCATTAGTCTTCCTATTATCTTTTCTTATCTCCTATGCTTCTATCATTATTCGTCTAAACTCTAAACGGTCATTTAGCTCGTTGTACTCAACTTCTAAACACTAACAATGGTATGGTGTTTTTGTTTAACCTTCTATTTAAATGACCATTTTACCTGTTTAAGTGATCGTTTTGTCTAAGACTAAATGATATATAACTGATTGTTTGTCATTTGATGTTAGGATCTAGTACTAATTAACTTTTTGTGGTGGTCCCGCTTGACGGCGCCCGTGAGAACAGTCCACGTCCATCCATCGCACACTCGCACATCGAGCGGCTACAACAAACTTCTGAATTCTGAAAGCGACGCACCGTCATACCGGCAGCCGAGACCTTTGCCGTTTTTATTCTTCCTCCGTCTCTCTGCCTGTACAGCGGCGGGTTGGCCAGCTCCGAGCCGAGCCTCGTCCTCCCTCTTCGGCGCCTCTGCGTCAGTCCTCAGGTGAGATCTGCATGCGCCTCTGTGTTTCCTGCGCCGATTGCGGTTGCCTGCGATGTCGTACGTGAGGTCTCTCCTTTCATTTCCTTCTCGGGGCTGCTTCTGTTGTCCTTGAGTTTCTTTGATTCTGGGTTCCGAAGGACGAGTCCAGTCCTTGCGAATCGATATTGGTGCCTGCCGGGGTTACAGCTGCTGTGTCAAATCGATCTCACCGGGATTGCGGAGTAGTTCCAGGCATATGGTGTCGAATTTGGGCGGGGAGGTGCAGAATTTCAGGTTATTCTTTGGCTGGGTGTTCTAAAGAATAATCCCCACATCAATACGGAGGGAAGTTCTCCTTTTGGGGAGATTTTGGCATTCTAATCAACGAATGTAAGGTAGTACTGATGAAGATGTCGTTTCTGCAGTGGAGTTCTCCAGAGTCTGAATTTGCTAGTACGAAAGCAAAAGGAGTAATCAGGGTATAGTCACGATAGTTAGCTAGTATTACTAAACTATTTATATGAATGCCATGGGAACATAGGTCTTGGTGCAAGCAAACGTTACCTCAACTTTTTTTAGATGATGGAATAAACAAAAGAATAATGCTCAAGATGAGTAAGCGCAACAAGAATCTATCCCATTCTGTTACACTGAAAAATCCTACACCAATTGAATTCCTTAACTGGGGGCACAGGCGTATTTTTCTTCTTCTTTTTCTTAGATAATGGAATGAAATATCTAGATGTAACTAAATGTTACTGCTTAAAATATGTGGTTATCGTTGCCTCAGAGTCAATCAATTTGTGCAGTGCAGTTTTGTTGGATACTTGACTAAAAACCTATTAATACCTAGAGTCCCACATCTCAAGACAGACCCTTTTATGAAACATAAGAGACCCTTTTTTTGAGCAGTACTGCACAGAAGAAAAAATGATTGTCATATAATGGCATTGGCATCAATGACAGTTGGCTTTCGTACATAGGTATTGGCAGCAAAGACAGTGTTAGATTTGCCCTTGATTGAGGTACCCCTTCAAAGGTCAAGATGTTGTGGCGCACAGTACGCAGTATGGATGTAATAATGCATTCTTCGAGTTTCCTTCTTCCGAAACTGCATCAACCTGTCAACAAACCAGTCAAGAACTATGCTTTAGTTGTTCTAAACCAGCAACTTCCACGATTCATGCCTCGACTCTGGGATCATGGTAACTAGATATAGCTCATTTGTCTTTCCCTTTTATACTTTTTGTAGGAAAGTACCCTTAAAACACCTTTGCATTTTGATGTAGAACAGCAAACTTGAGGATCTGTGCTGATGGAGGAGCTAATCATATTTTTGATGAGATGTATCAGATGACCAATGATGAAGACAAAAAAAGCACCAGAAATAAGTGAAGTTTTTTCTCCATCATTTCATACTGAAGTGCTTATTGAGTTTTCAACATTCTTAAGATCTTCTTATTATAATAGGAACTGCCATATGTTGCCATTTTTATTGATGTTAAAAAATGGTTGTCATTTACTCCGAAATAGGTTTCTTCACTGGATAGTTGTGCCTTATGCAAAAAATAGCTAGCGTGGATTAGTATCTTATTGCCTTGATGGTGAGTTGTGATGGTTAGATGGATTTTGTTTCTTAAACAGTTGAGTTTCATTGGGTTTGCTTAAGTCGTGTGGCAGGTTAAGTTCTTTCTAGATCTTATTGAACATTTATTTAGGAAAAAGAAGGATATCATAGGCTCCCTTGTCCCAGTGAATCAGAATGGCTGAATATGTGGTGGGGAGCGACCTTTATGGGGGTTGTTGCGGAATAGATGGGAGATACCTCTGGCTCTTGCTTGAAGCCTTCAATCTATATGCCAAGTGCCTAAGCATTACTGGCAGTTGTACATCCCAAGAATTTTTAAATACATTTTTCATGTCAAATACACATACGTCCTACTATCAAGTGCTATTAGATGATTGCAGATCCCTCGCTAATGAAGCACAGAAGTTGAAGTCTTTTATTAGAGAATTTAGAGATATGCATAGATCATGATTGTAATCCTACTTGTTCTCCAAGTTGTATTCAAAGGCAGCCCCCTCCCCCCTCAATGGGTGTGAGGTGTAATTCTCCCAATTCCTGCGCTAGCTCTCTCCAACCTGCGCCGCCGGTCCTCCCGTGCTGCACGATCTCTGTTCTTTCCTTATGCCAACTCCCAACGTTACACCCTGTGCACATTGGGGGCAGCATTTGATACGTCTGCTTGCCGTCAGTCCCCGCCTGTGCCTTCCTACATCTTTATTTTCTGGTAACTGGTTAGAGCAGAAAATGAACTTTGATTATTAGTGTTTATTTCTGGAAGCCTGTATGTTATGACTCTAGCTTGATTCTAGCATACATGATTGCTTTTCATACTTTAATGTCATTTTAGTTAGGGTTCGTATACTAAACTGTTTATATATTTGTTAGAGTACGTAAGGGATCTATTGGGCCTGGGCTGGTGCCATAGCCCATTAGTGTTAGGGTTAATTAGAGATAAGGGTCGCTTGCTTAGGGGTCAAGTAAGCCTTGCTTGTAAGTCAAGTAGGGCTCTCTATATAAGGAGAGGAGATGTATCAATCTAATCAAGCAAGAATTAAGAAGGAAAAATCCTTCCCTCTTGCCCGGCTGTGGGCAAAGGCCTTGCGGCTGGCCCTCTCGTGCCCTCACAGGCCTAGCCCATGAACAGTACCCGCGGGTACTGTGGCGCAGTGGGTACTGTAGCGCGATAGCCGCCTGTGCTCCCCTCAACAATCTTCTTTCAATCCCAACAACCACATAACATCTGGTATCGGAGATGTCAGGCCCCCCTTCCATCTTCCATGCAGCCGCCAGCCTCCTCCGTAGCCCCAGCCGTCATAGCTGCGCCGCCGCACTCAGCTTCATTGGAGCTCTCCTCCGCGTCTTCCGACTAACCGCTTACGCTTGACTCTCTTGCGGGGGTGGTCGCTGAGCTGTCGCGCAACATGGCAGCGATGCAAATTTCCATGGCGGCGATACAGGCCACCGTGGCGGGGCTGGTCTAGTCGTTTCAGCCCACGGCCATGGCACCACCAGTCCAACAGATCCAGGACAGGGGCGAGAAGTCGCAACAGATCGAGCAGCGGACGGACATCGTGATGGAGCCGACGGGGAAGATGCTTACCCGCCAGGAGTCGGTGGTGGTGCGTCTACAGGCTGCTGCGCGTTGTTGGCATTTCTTAGCGTCACTACTAAAGATAGACTATAAATCCATCATTAGCAATGGCACCAGAAATGTCAGGTGTTGGTATACCATAACTATCGTTACGTCAGAGAGATAACCCAAGTCCTTTAACAGCGCCAGCCTTAGCAGTGCAATCTGGTAACAATAATTAGGAATGCCGGATTGGCCATCCTAACCATCCTTACTTACGATATGCAAAGCTGTAGCACGGCGCTAGATAAATGCACAGAGTTTACAATCTTAAGTAACGGTACTTAGGTACGCCAATCAATAGTTCATGAATATAAAGAATAAAACTGCAAGCGAACAGAACTATC
>Ga0182004_10005778_pt1 | contig 10080 bp, 9 predicted proteins | sample Sormic07211540_1_FD_120479 | JGI IMG/M metagenome (GOLD analysis project Ga0182004, IMG submission 120479) | Endophyte microbial communities from Sorghum bicolor roots, Mead, Nebraska, USA - 072115-40_1 MetaG | ecosystem: Host-associated > Plants > Roots > Unclassified | place: USA: Nebraska... | reverse complement strand
TTGAAAACTTTTTGGTTTTCAGGGTGAACTAAACAAGGCCTAAATATGGGCAATACATTGAAAGATGCAACCTAGACTATTGGCAGTGATTATTCCCACAACACTAAAATGTAGGGTTAGGGAAAGGTCGTTACCAAAAGAAGAGATAAGCTCAAAGAACAAATAAACACACCTTTTCAGCATCACAATCAACATGGCCTAGCTTCACTTGTCCCTTCAAGTTCTTTGCAGCCTTTTTCCATTCAGGTGCCAATTTCTTGCAGTGCCCACACCTGAACAGAAGTATATGTCAAACTTCTGAACCCCCACAAGGCAATGGAAAAATGGTAGGATAAATAAACATATAATTAAGAAGAATGTCCTAGAATACTCTTAGTAAGAGATTACTTAATTTTACACAAGTTACTTCAACGTTTTTTTTCTTCTCTATTTGAGAAACTGATAGCAAAGAATGTAAAGTTATATTATAAACAGTACATGTACAGCAAGATTCATACCATGGCGCAAAGAATTCCACAATCCAAAGGTCCTTGCTTTTGACAACGAGTTCATCGAAGTTACGTGAATTTAATTCTACTGATGCACTTGGTTCACTTTTCTCACTTGAACCTCCAGATGTCTTGCCATTTGACCCTGCTGATGCCTTACCACTCAACCTTTCTCTAAGAAGGGACTTAACCTGCGTATAGCAGAACGCAAACATAATTAGAGCAATGCATTGACTGCCTCAATGCCTACTAGAGAAGAACTTCATATGTTTGAGGCATTGGTTAGGACAGCCATTTATTTAAAATGGCATAAAGAGCACAATCAAGAATTTACCCACAAAACTATTTTCATCCAATAGAAAGATATCAGTTGTTTTCATGGCATGCTAAGACACAAAGTCATTCTTATGAGTTACTGAAACTAAATGGTTTGCAAAAAGCGTAGATTGCCTTAAGAAAGGCCTTGACCTGCGAACAGCAGCACACAGAGAACTAGAGGAATGCATTGACTGCCTCAACACCTACTGCTACTAGACAAGAACTATGAATGTTCAAGGCATTCACTAGGTCAGCCATTTGTTTAAAAGACGTAAACAGAGCAATCAAGAACTCAACCACAAAACTACTTTCAGCCTATAAATATAGTAGTTGTTTTCATAGTACACCAAGATCCAAAGTAATTCTTATAAGCCACTGAAGCTAAATGGTTTCTGAAAAATTATTCATTCATATTAAATAATTGGAATTTTTTTTGGATAGTTCAATTCAGATTATTTCAAAATCTTATTATTTGTTTGCTTGCTGCTAGAAAAAACCTTTTGGTTTCGGATGCTCATTGCCGCTAGAAAATGATCTTGATTTTGCTAAGATTGTACTATGGAAAAATAAGTCTTTCCGCTCCTTTTCTATCTAATTAGTTTATGATTGTTCTAATTACAAAACAAACAAGAACAAATCTTTTATTTTTGCAGGCCAATCGCTTTTTTGACTTTGGAATACAGTCTCTTTATCAATATACAGTTTCTTTTACACATTCAAGTCATAACATTCCTTTTCAATCCATAATCAAGAATAATTAGGATTTCTAAAAAAAAAAGTAAAGCGTCCACTCATAGGAAAACCTCAAAGCATGAAATGTGTTCAGTAAAAAGGGACAGCAAAAGCATAACTGCATAAGTCATACCTACGGCCTAGTATATACTAAAAGTGACTGAAATGCATCCAATGAACAAATAGAAGAAAAATAAAGGCCATCCAAGTAGCATTTGATGCGACAAACCTGTGACAGAGCAAACTCTACGATTGGCTTTACATCTCTTGCTCCTTGATAATCGACTGGAGGTTTACCAGGGGAAAACACCTTAATAGTGGGAAATCCCCTGATTCCATATTCCTGCAATAAAATAAAATAAATAAATAAATAAATAATCATGCATTCAGAATCAACTAAACTGGTAGCATTGCAAGCACAGATCTATGAAAATTATGCACGTCAGATCAAATTAGTGGTTGTCAGTTTCGCATTACATGGGTCCAGAAGACCATTTGGGGAAGTGAAACAGAAAACTTATCAGACCCATAGTATGAAAAGAAGGTATCCTAATCTGGGGTCATTTTACCAGAATTAGTTTCAATCATATTGTTCACCCTGAGTTTGTCTGTGTTCTTTGCTGTCCCACAGGGAGGATAACTTATTGCAGCCGACATCAGTTTGATATGGCTATTTCATTGTATGTATGTTTTAGAGTCACATTTGCAATAATTTATCATCAGAACATTAACAAAATTCTTAAACATATGCACCAAAGAATATAAAATTCTAGCCAATGCAAAATTTTCATCAGATTTATCAACAAATTGCTAATTCAACATGCAAGTTCATAACTAACAGTAACTCAAAAGTCAAAACCAATCACAAACTGCTAAATTGTAACAGCTTAACTAAAAGGAACCTATACAGAAGGTGATTTCATTAATAGTAATGGAACAAGGATTTTACCCCTCCCTCTTAAAATAACTTTCTGTGCAGAATCGCCATAATTCACTCTCTCACTTGTCATACAACAGTTCCATATGCATAACAAATATGGCATGCGTTCTAACTTATGCACGGTGCTAAACTTTAACCAAATACTAGAAAATTAATAATCATTTAGATGCACTGAATACCAATAAATTTACCATTCCGAAACCTAAACCACCAAATAAGGGGGTGTTTAGTTCCCCTTTTTTCCAAAAAATTGTGGGTTTTGGTCCATCATTTTGCAAAATGGAACTAAACACCATGCAAAATTTTTGGCAAAAGGGTGGTTATTCTCCATTTTGGATTTTGGCCTCAAGAGGCCAAAAGAAACCCAAAAAAAGCCTCAAGAGGCTCTCATGGGGGCAATAAATTCTGCAATTTTGGATGGAACTAAACATGACCCTGAAAATTTTGGCATTTTGCATTTTCATCACTCCAAAGTAGTTGGCATTTGCATTTTGGATTCTATGGGAAACTAAACACCCCCTAAGTGTGGCACTGCACTGCTGAAGATCAGAACAAATTAAATAAAACCTGTCCCCATCCCCGGTTTAGCATCTCTGCATCTGGATATGGAATCCAACTTTTGGTGTGACACTGCACATTAGTCTAGGGAATTATCACCTAATGTGACCAAACTACCGTACAATCGCAGCAAGTGATGCCGAGATCACTCCATTGAACATTCAGGTCAACTCGGACGCCCGTCGACGAATTATAGGGAAACAATAGGGTGAATGAGGAGGCACGCTCACCTGCGCGAGCGCCTGGTGCGCATCGGCATCTAGCGCTGCGACCGTGGCGACGCCCTTGAGCACGCCGGCAGCCTTCTCCCAGGCGGGCGCCAGCTGCTTGCAGTGCCCGCACCACGGCGCGAAGAACTCAACCAGCACCACGCCGTTCGAGTTCAGCACCTGCACCAAAGGCAAAACGTGCCACACTGCTCAGAGAGAACCTAAAAATTAAAATGGAGGCGCCGATCTGGAGGCTGAGGAGCAGTGGGAGTCGGGCGAGACCTTCGATTTGAAGTTGTTGGGGTTGAGCTGGAGGACGGGGGAGCCGGCGGAGTAGAGTGCGGCGGCCGGGGAGGCGACCGCTGCCACTAGGAGGAGCGCCGCGACGACGGCGGAACGCATGGCGGAGCCGGCGAAGCTTCTGGAAGCGGGGGAGGAGGAGAAATCAAACGGCAGTGACGACTAGGGATCGCTGATCGGGTTTCGCCGTTGTGTGCTGCGATTTAAGCCTGCATCCTCGCGAAGAGACGGACGCGTGTGCGGACCAATCGATGCCCTCCACGTCTGGGGTTTGTCCACGTCGGAGTGGCTTCTCTTGCTTGGCGCGAGGGCATTGGACCATGAGCCTCACCTGCGTGTCATTATAAAGATCGAACCTACGGACCATTAAAATTTTAAGTTTCATTTTGTGCTCTAGTGCCATTGTAACTTTCTATGATTTAAAAAACATCACTTTTTTCCTCTATACTATTTTTCCTGTGGTTCACAAAATATCACTTTTTCTCTATACCATTATAAAAAAACTCACCGTTACTATGTGCACACACAAGCTCTTACATTAATTAAAATAAACTTAAAATGCATCCAAAATATTCGACAATTTCGACAACCAGAACATATCTAAATCAAATTTATCATCGACGTAGTTATCTTGATTACAAAATCAAGGTTGCACACAAAAGATGGTCACATTGACCTCATTACTAGTTTATAAACATTTTTTGGTCATGCAGACTTATAGTGTCACTAGAAAAGCATGCCCGAATGATGGAAACTCATCAAAGATAAAGTTTTTTCTTGCTTCTAGTTCATATAGCCGAACTAGAAGGGGAACTAGGGACCTTGCTGCAGATTGACATGGCTAGACTAGCTTTGTTTGGGATCATTTTTTCGGAATGACCATCTTCTTCTTTCTTGTGCTGCTTTTGACTTGCGCTCTTTGCTAGTTGTGTGTTGCTCACTTGATCCACAGGGTACGTAATCACCAAAGGATCTAGCTGATTCGATCCTATTTTAAATCCTCAGAGAAAAGGAGACATTAATAAAAAAAATAGTTAGTTAACCTATTAAATTGGTGAAAAGACAATTATAAAGAATTAGCTTACCTCACGGAGGGGTCACTGGCCTGAGTAGTTGAAGTCTTGAAGTACTCTTTTATTTCTTCGCACTAGTTGATGAGGATGATTTGTTCTTCCTTTTCCTTGATAGATCCATAAAAGTAGTTAGAACCAGAAAGACCATCCTTGTTGCAGGCACAATGTTGTGCTATCTTCTTTTTCTTCTTTTTAGGTGGACCTTTACATGGATAGATATGTTAGCAATTAGCAATGAAGCAAACATGTAAAAACAATTACATATATAGTTTCTTCCATGTTACCTCTCAGCAAGCATTGCCGCTTTGTCTTCTGGGTCACCATCCTTATAAGTGTACCAATGATGTTTGTATTGCTGATAGATTGGACAATGATGCCTACCATTGGCTCTTTTGCTACCACCCTCTAATGCTCCCTTGTATCTCTTTTTCCTTCTACCAGCCATTGACTTCAACAATGGAGGATGCATGAAGAAACCATGTTCTGCTTTAGGCCACATGTATTTGTCTGGTATAGCCAGGATTATACGATCATATGTAGCCCTGAAGCTCTCAGTAGAGTAGTAGCTGTACACATGATCTACTATCTCCTCTCCAGGTATAAAGGTGATAAAGGCAATTTCATGCTTACATGGTAATCCAGAAACTTGCCACACTTTGCATGAACATGTCCTTTCCTATAGGTTCACAACAAACCTATAAGTAGAACCTTACCTTTGCCATGACCTCTGCAGTCCCATCAAGTGAGCTGGTGACAACATCAATTTCAAGGTTCCTGCTTTGCTCCTTCAACTTAGTTATGATGTGCCACAAAATTTTACCTTCCATCTTGTGTGCAATTTTTTCCTCTACTTCCACTTGATAAGGATCTTGTGTCTTATGGTATCCAACAAGTCATCTAGATGCATCCCCATGTCACTGTTATCCAATTGTTGAAGCTTTCTGCTAAGTTATTGGTGATATAGGCAATGTAGAGTACTGACTTCTTGTCCATAGTTTTGTATGATTTTGCTGCAAGTACAATATTGTTGCTAGATTTGCAGCAACCATGGCTTGGATGTGTTTGTCAAACATACATGAATTCTAGGAATAAGCAGAAGCCCACAAGTGTTCATCAAACACTTTCCACTAATGGACCTTTCCAAAAAAATAAAACCATAGGATTTTTAAGTACACTTTGACCCTTTGCAAACATACAATTTTTTCTCGAAAAACGAGAATACAAAGCCTTAGAGCGTGGTTGGTACAGCTCACAAACAACTTCATGAGCTGTTGTAAGCTGTTTTTTCTATCAAACACTTATTCCTTGAAGCTATTTTTTTCTTCTCTTATAAAGACATGAGTTAGGATGAAACTGAAAAGGTAGATTATTACAGCTCTCTCTCTCTCATTTCTCTCTCTCGTATATGTAAGAAGTTGTTGGTGAGGTTATTTTACCAAACACTTTTTCAAAACAACTCAGCTTCATCTAGAAAATTATTCATAAAGCTATTTTCTAAAAAACAGCTTTACTAGTGAAGTTTAGTTGTGCCAAACAACACCTTACTATCTCACGAAGGGTTCATTGTTAACTATCTCATGTCTTACCATTTCACTGATATTATAGAGCATGAACATATCTCACTAGTCATGAAGGCTCCATGGTTATGACTCAATTCTCAAACTACCTCTGAAGAAGTCCATGGCAGACCCACACGAACGTCGTGCCCGCGCCGGGAGATAACGACAGCGAGCTCGACCCCGTGGTGTAGCGACTCGAGCACCTCCGAGGTCTCAACAGCGGGGTGGCCACGCCAACATGGAGGAATAACGAGGTTGGCTTTAGGAACAGCATGGGCTCAACACACCCAAACACACACGAGATCATTCCGAGATTCTAGATTCCAGAGGCAGCACGAGAAGGAGGGGGAAGGGAAGTTGGAACTTGGAAGCACGGTAGCGTTTTGGGATAGAGGATGGGAGGCGCGTGGACCGCACACCTTGGGGACCGGGTTACCGAGCTCCTTGGCATGGACAATGTAGTTGTTGTAAAATTAGATTGATCGTGATATCCCAACAGGGATCACGGCTCCATATATATATATAGGGTTGAGACTAGTCCTCAATAGGGAGTTTACATCTTGTACAACACGTCGATACAATTGCTTAAGATACAAGTAAACAACAACTAGAAGTATATCCTATGGAGCCGTATATATCTTTGACTACATATTCTAACACTCCCCCTCAATCACAACGTCTCAGTCAAGTTGAGATTGTCCCTGAACTTCACAGTCAGTCTTTCTGGGAGAGGTTTAGTAAAGCCATCAACAATCTGATCTGCAGTGCTAATAAATCTAATATCCAGAAGTTTGGCTGCAACTCTTTCTCTCACAAAGTGATAGTCAATCTCGATGTGCTTAGTTCTAGCATGGAAGACTGGATTGGACGAAAGATATTTAGCACCTATGTTATCACACCATAAACAGGCTGCTCGAGGATGTGAGATACCTAATTCATCAAGCAGTTTTTGTACCCACATTACTTCTGCAGTAGCATTTGCCAAAGACTTGTATTCGGCCTCTGTACTCGACCTTGAAACAATTGCTTGCTTCCTAGCACACCATGAAACAAGATTGCAGCCAAGGTACACAGCAAAACCTCCAGTAGAGCGCCTCTCATCAGGGCATCCTGCCCAATCAGCATCAGAAAGGCGCTAACCAACATGGACTTTGACTTGCTGAATCTCAAGCCGACACCGATTGTACCCTTCACATATCTGAGTATGTGTTTGACAGCTTCCCAGTGGACAGTGGTTAGTGAGTGAAGGAATTGACACACCTTATTGACTGAGAAGGATATGTCTGGTCGTGTCAAGGTCAGGTATTGAAGAGCACCCACTATGCTTCTATACCTTGTTGAATCCTCAGCTCCCAAGCTAGTTCCACTGTTAACAGAAAGCTTTTCTGTTGTACACAACGGTGTCTTGATAGGCTTACATAACTGCATGTTGACTCTTTGCAAGATTTCTGAGGCATATCTTTCTTGAGTTAGCAACAGCCTATCTTTCTTCCTCTGCACTTGAATACCCAGAAAATAATGTAGGTCACCAAGATCTTTTATTGCAAACTCCTTCTCAAGATCTTGAAGCAACGCTGCAATGGCTTCTTGTGAAGAGCTGGCCACAATAATATCATCAACATAGACGAGCATATAAATCACATGTTTTCCTTTACGATAGAAAAATAGTGATGTGTCGGCCTTAGAGGGAACAAAACCAAGACTTTGCAGCTTACTACTCAGCCTGAAATGCCAAGCACGGGGAGCTTGTTTTAACCCATAAAGAGCTCTATCAAGTTTGCAGAGATGATATGGATTATTCTCGACTTCATAGCCGGGCGGTTGTTTCATATACACCTCTTCCTCAAGATAACCATGAAGAAATGCATTTTGTACATCAAGCTGTCTTAAGCACCAATTATTAGAAACAACAAGAGATAAAATCAAACGAATTGTAGCTGCCTTTACCACGGACTAAGTGTCCTCATAATCTATCCCATATCTCTGTTTAAACCCCTTTGCAACAAGGCGCGCCTTATACCTCTCAATGGTTCCATCTGACTTTTGCTTTATTTTGTAAACCCATTTGCAATCAATCACATTTTTCCTCTCTGAGGTGGAACTAAGTGCCATGTTTTATTCCTGATCAATGCTTCATATTCAACATCCATAGCATGTCTCCACTTTTTATCAAATAAAGCATGTTGTAAAGTAGGAGATTCATCAGGGGTAGTAGCCAACTGACCATAGCGAATAGTTCCATCAGTGTACACCTTTGGCTTATGAATTCCTCTCTGAGAGCGTGTGATTGGTCGCTGAGGAGGTTGAGGTACAACTTCGGGCGCTGGAGAGGCCGGAGCAGAAGATCCGGTCGGTGGAGGTGGCGGTGAGTGCGCCACAGAAGATCCTCCTGGTGATGTCGACGAAGTGGATGCGCCCTGCTATTCCCCGGTCGTCGTAGCCGGAGGAGGGACAGATGGCGAGCGCGGAGGGGAACTGCCCGCGCCAGACAACGCTGTTGCTGTCGGCTGCGGATCCGAGGATGATCCGCCTGACGCAGATGGCAGAGAATCAGCTCCGAGATCTGTGCCTGTCCTTGCCAAAAATGGAAAGCCACCCGGTTGCATGAAATTATGGCCATTTGGCCTCAAATTTGATCCATTCGCCTCCAGATTTTCATCAGAACCTGCATGCTCATCACAGTGGTCAGTGTACAGGGAATCATTACCAAGATGATCTGAAGAATTGTCATACCCATCGGAAGGATTGCGCAAAGATGATGGAAGGAGAAGGATTTCCGATCTAAGACTCGCACCGACATTAGGATGAAGCTTAGAAAAAGGAAAGACTATTTCATCGAATACAACATCTCTGGATATATAGACACGACCTTCGGCTACATCTAAACACTTGAAACCTTTGTGCAAATTGCTGTAACCCAAGAAAACACATTGCTTGGATCTGAATTGGAGTTTCCTAGCGTTGTAAGGACGAAGGTTTGGCCAACAGGCACAACCAGAGATTCTAAGAGTTTTATAATCTGGTGTATGATGAAATAGACGTTCAAGAGGTGTTTGACCTTGGATAACTTTGCTAGGAAGCCTATTGATCAAATAAGTGGCAGTAACGAAGGCTTCATCCTAAAACTTTAGAGGCATGGAAGCATAAGTAAGCAAAGACAAGCCGACCTCAATGATGTGATGATGTTTTCGCTCAGCTGAGCCATTCTGTTGGTGAGCATGAGGACAAGATACATCGTGAGAGATCCCAATGCGCTGAAAGAAAGCATTTAACTTTTAGTATTCGCCCCCCAATCGGTTTGAATAGCCAAAATCTTTTTACTAAATTGTCTCTCTACCATAGATTGGAAATCATGAAATTTCTGGAACACTTCAGATTTGTGACGAATCAAATAAATCCAAGTGAATTTGCTGAAATCATCAATAAAACTCACATAATAATTATTTCGGCCAACAGAGGTGGGGGCAGGACCCCATACATCAGAGAATATGAGCTGAAAAGGACTTGATGATACACTTGTTGACACGGATAAGGTAACTGATGACTCTTGCCCTTTTGACAGGCATCACACACTTGTTCTTTATTGGACTCTGAAGCAAAAGAATTTCTATTTTGACTGAGGACCTGATGACCTAACCGACTGTGCCACCTAGACATTGGAATTTTGAAGGCACCATAGATGACTTTATTTGGTGTAGACTTGGACGACTTCAAAGGATAGAGGCCGCCCACACACTCCCCTCTAAGCAGAGTTTTCTTCATGTCCTGATCCTTGATCAAAAAATGTTTGGGATGATATTCAATAAAGGCATTGTTATCGGAAGTAAGACGATGGACAGATGCTAAATTCATGCTAGCTTCAGGAACATAAAGAACATTATTGAGAACAAGATCACGTGATGG
>Ga0182004_10005777_pt1 | contig 10081 bp, 9 predicted proteins | sample Sormic07211540_1_FD_120479 | JGI IMG/M metagenome (GOLD analysis project Ga0182004, IMG submission 120479) | Endophyte microbial communities from Sorghum bicolor roots, Mead, Nebraska, USA - 072115-40_1 MetaG | ecosystem: Host-associated > Plants > Roots > Unclassified | place: USA: Nebraska... | reverse complement strand
TATAATTAAGGATCTCCTCTAATATCCCAACTAATTCTCTTTCCTATCTTAGCCACTATTTCCCTTTCCTTCCTCCTGAAGATCGGGCGTGGCCCTGCCTGCTGCGCGCTCAGCTGCGCGCCTATGATCCCTCGCGCGTCTGCGGCGCGTGTAGGGGAGGCCCCACATGACACATGTACAACCCAAAGTTCTTCCCATTTTAAACATAGATAACTAAACAAACAACTTGTATAGTGAATTGTCTATTTAACTCTGTAAACTGTTTGATGTTTGCATATTGCTATGAACAAGCATAAATATGGATTCATGTAATACCATTGTGTTGCTTCTTGATACAAAACAAATCAAGCATAAATAAAATGAACATTACAATATTTTTTAGAATCATCAATACATGTGATATATTATATAATAGTTTTTTCATAATTCAAATATAATATAATATAATATGATTACATCATTTTGGTTCAATTTCCATTGTGGTCATAGTGCTACCTTATGTGCTCGACTAGATCCTTCTTGAGTTGTCTATGTGTCGGCCGATCACGGATAGTATAATTTTTCTCAATCACCTCTGTGAAGTATGGATTAGGATTATTGCTGGTATGCACTTCAAATGACAACACTATTGTCGCACTGGATTTAGATATCTAGGGTAACCACCTCAATTGCTCATGGAATCATTGTAGCCTACAAGAAAAGAACAACACCATTCAAAACCGCATAACTCTCAAACCAACCAATATTTAAATTATTTCACCAGCAAATTTTTTAGCTAATGGAATAAACATCCGTCTTTATCCTCACTCGTAATTGAGGAATCAAACCATATTATTACAAAAAATCTCTCACACTTATATTACTGCAGCTCACAAAAAAGACAAAAAAAAAATAGTTCGCAATCCTAGACATAAATGGACCATCCATAAGAGGAAAAAAATATCAAAGCCGTTGTCTCGAGGATCTAACAAGCCTTGTAAATATATTCTTTCTTTTGTTCACTTAGCTGCAAGCCTGCAACTGACCCCAAAACCGGAACCAATGCGTTCCCCTAAATAAGACCTGCAAAATATTTCACCAGCAATTGAAATCACATGGATCACATATACTACATGTGGCGTATACATAACCAATAATTTAAATTATTTTACCTACAACTTAAAACACATGGATCACATATACTACGTGTGGTATACATTTGTTCTTCTGTCAGATGTAAAGATGCTTGATAATTCTCTAAACTTTGCAAGCGTGAATCTTGTTTCAGAACTGCAAGCTCAGAACAAAATTAAGTCGAATGCTAAGGCTATGAGAAACATATTTGATGACATGGTCCAACAAAATTGCTAGAGCTCTGTCTGTTGTAGGTTCTAGTCATTGTTAGTGTTGATAATTTTGTGCACATATGCTACATGTGGCGTATACACAACCAATAATTTAAATTATTTTACCTACAACTTAAAACACATGGATCACATATACTACGTGTGGTATACATTTTGTTGGTGTAAATAGAAACTTGTAAGAGGGTTCCTATGTAAAAGTAAAATAAATGAATAGAGTGAGGGTTGGTGTCCTAGATACTCACCAGAAGCTTCCTAAATCCAATTGCATCATGGTATAAGAGCCAGAGTTAGGGTTACCGGCGGCACATGCGAGCTAGTGTGAACGTCAACGTGACGAGGCAGAGCAATGGCGCCATAGGGCTTCGGTGCGGATTGGCGGCGCGAGGAAGGGCACGATCCCAGCGAGCGTTGCGTGGTCAACAGCTTGCTAGATGATATCTCTAAAAACTTTGCAATCATTAGTGTTATGAGTATTAGAATTGTGGTACTTACAATACCTTTTCTTCTTAAGCTCTTCAGCCGAAGGGATTTTATGATTTTCTGTCAGTTTAATTTGCCCTTTCTCCAACAAATAATCAAATATTTTGTTGGTCTTGGTAATGTTGAAGTTGAATTTCTTCTTTTCTTCTTCTGTTGATTTGTTCTTGGCCCATGGAATATACTCAGAATATTTCCACACCCAATCTACAACAGCTACTTCATCATTTTCAACTTCTTCATCACTGCTATCGACTAACTCTAGGTTAGACTCATAGCCGACATTATTCACCTTTTGAGGCCTGTCGAAGCGTGCATACTTGAACTATGTTTCTATGCTAGATAATTTTCTGGCCAAAGCAGCTAAATTAGGACAATCAAATCCAATCTTCTCTCTGATAGCTGGTATTAGCCCTCGAGTTGCAATGCTAACTAATTCAACCTCTGAAAGTGTCAAGGTATAGCATTGATTCCTGACTTCTTTAAATCTCTGTAAATAATGAAGTGCATGTTTATTGTTCCTCTGTCTCACATCGACTAAGTCTGTGATGTCCTTCTCCATAACTCCAGAATCAAAGTAACGATGGAACTTGGTTTCTAGGTCTTCTCATCCTTCAATGGAATTATGTGGCAAAGATGCAAACCATGAAAATCTGGACCAGACAGGGAAAGAGGAAAGAACCTTACTTTGAATGCAGGCTCATCAACAACTTCACCCACCTGAGCCAAATATTGGCTAATATGCTCCATAGTCGATACCGAACCTGTTCCAGTAAACTTAACAAAATCTGGCAATCTATATCTTGGAGGTAACAAGATCTAATTGAACCATTCAGGATATGGCTTTTTGTTTGACACCATTGTATTATTGGGATTTAAACCAAACTGTCGTTGAACCATATCAGTAACTTGGTTCATCACTCATTCCCATGTTGACCATTCGGTTCTGGATACCTTTGATTCTGCATTCTCTGAGCATTTGGCTGATATCTAGGGTTTTCACAACCATTTAAAGTATAGTGCTCAGCAACATAATGATAGCCAGGAGGTACCTCTCCAGGTGCTAATCTTCCTTGATATGGTGGAGCATTGAAATCTCTAGCAATCCTCCGTCTTTGAAGAGCAACTTTTGTAGCCGATTGACCATAGTCTAAGATCGGCTGTTGCACTGACTGCTGAACAATGTTGCAGCGCTAATTCATATTTGCAAATTCTTGCCTGACGAACGTCTGCCTAATTCCAGTAGGGACAGAATACGTTGGCCCTCTTTTCTGTATATCCAGATTGAAAACTTCTTTAATGGCATTAGTAATACCATTCAGTAATATTTCATTGTGATTAGCCAAGGTTGACACCATGATTTTGCTGATAGTTTCACTCATAGCTTGATGTTAGATGTGAACAGTAGGATCACGTTCTCCTTCCAGAATTACCCTCGGGAAAAGAGTCTTCTAAGCACTTCTCCTAGTATTGGTTTACAGCAGTTTCAACCAATTCCTTCAACGAATCCAGGAGTTCATCCAGAGTAACATTGCGCACGTTCTCGTTCTCTATGCTGTTGACTGATGGTCCCACCGGACATGCCAAAAGATGTGTTGGTGCAAAAATTGATTTCTCACACCAACAATCTTGGGGGCTCTCAGAGGGAGTGCAGGAGATAAAGTTCTAGACCTCTTGAGCCACAAACATACGAGCTTGGTGAATTGATTCCGGGGCATGCAAGTTAATTTGACCTAAAATTGACAAGGTAGAAGTACAAAAGTCAAATGCCAAATAGTTCCGAGATGTGTGGCTTTGAAAAGCAATTAAAATAAAGGAAATTAACTAGAAAGTCAACTCCTTGTAATGATGTAAAAATGATAAACACTATTGAGCATATTAAACGATTGCACTTTACGAGTATAAGTAACCGGATCGGCTATTTTAGCCGATACGCTACGCATATATGTGAGATAGCTTACGTGCATTATCCTTTTATTCATTAAATAAATAATAACTTATTAAAACTGGTCTAAAGGTCTGTGCTTTCAGTAAATTACTTTTGTAACTTGTATTAAATTTATATTCACCTGGTCTAACAGCCAGCGGGCTTCAATAAATTCAACACAGATTACTAGTTCATTTAATGTACAAACAGGTTCATGCACGCGCGCTATTCATTTAAGCTTAACTGGATCGACTATTTAGCCGATACAGGATCCATGAGGCATGAACAAGATCTTTTTACTTTGCTATAATTGGGTTTAGTTATTATTACCAAATTAATCATAACAAAATAAATATCTCTAACGCACAACATGTAACAATCAAGATCAACAACCTAGCTATCTTATTTTCGCTTAATGATTGCTATTTACTCATGATCTTTAGCAAGCGTTTATATTTGAAGCTCAAGCCAACTCGTTGAATCTTGACTGGGCAGAATATTGTTGCAATAAATAAAATATTAAACTTTGAACAATATTGATAACTTGATGAATCTATTAAATTGCCAATTTAATAGAGCCGATAACTAACTTGAACCGAGATTCATAAGATATTGAAACAATGCAGCCTTACCAACACAATTCAAGTCGATAACTAGTTCATAATTAAGCTTGACATGAGTTTGAATGATGCAGCCATGACAAACTAAACATGAACCATGACAATACTTACAACCAAACCGAAGGTCGAAATCAACCAATGCAACTCGATTTGTTGAAGGTATCGTTGAGATCTACTTCTACTCATACTTCTAAAGTTGGTGGCCAGAGCCGAAAGGGTTTGTATTATGATTGTGTATATTCTTACAAGGATCGGGTTTCTAATATTTATAGTCCGGAGTCCTATTCTCATGTCCTAATACGACTCTTTCCTCAAAAAGGTAACCTGGACTCTAACTTTCTCTTTCTAATTGAACCTGACACGTCTTCTTCGTCTTGCCTTGTTCCGACACCCTTCCGATCGACTAATTTCGTTACGCCTCTAGTTTAGTCGATCCACTCATCCGGCCACCCCTCCTTCCGCGAAGTAGGCCCACCGACAGTTTCCTCACTTGCCAAAATTTGGGATTAACAGTACGTAGCTAGCGCAACCCGCCATGATATCTCATTTGCTGTAAGAAAGTTCAGTAGGTTTTCCTCTAATCTAGGAAGTGATCATTGGTGTGGTATTGATCGAGTAATGCGTTATCTAAAAGGTACAATGACTTATGCAATTCACTATTTAGGGTACCCAGAGGTACTTGAAGGATATAGTGATTCAAACTGGATTACAAAAGCTGATGAGCTTAAGCCCACTAGTGGATATATATTCACTTTGGGTGGTGGTGCTGTCTCTTGGAGGTCTTGTAAGCTGACAATACTTACAAAGTCCACACTGGAGGCAGAGCTTACAGCCTCTATTGAGGCTGAGTTGTTAAGAGAAATGTTGATGGACTTGCCTTTGGTTGAGAAACTAATTCCCGCTATTCTCATAAACTGTGATAATCAAACAGTGATCACGAAGGTGAAAAATAGTCAGGACAATAAGAAAAAGTCCAGGCAAACATATAAATCATAAATTGAAGTGTGTTAGGAAATTAAGAGGCTCCAGAGTAATAGTTGTGGACTACATTCAGACAGCTAAGAACCTGGCAGATCCCTTTACAAAGCGACTATCACGCACCATGATTGACAATGCATCAAAGGAGATGGGATTGAGACCTATCTGAGTTAACCTTAGTAGTAACCCAACCTATGTGATCAGAGATCCTGTGAATTAGGACCTAAGAAGAACAAACTATTGGTTAATGGGAGAGTACAACCATTTTCTTTTGATCCACTCCGTTGGAGATGCAGTACTCTCATTTCTGTAAGGCAGATTGACTTTATCTTAATGTGTTCTGAAGCTTTATAGCAAGATACTATCCTATAGAGTATTCTTATGAGAACACACCTATGTGAGCACAACTGTTACTCACAGTTTATAAGAATTGGATATTCTTTAATAAGCTGATGAAGTAAGTTAGGAGTATGACTTATATGCTCCACTTGCAGGGTTGGCTACAACAGCCTAGTATTAGTCAAGACTTCAAGTGAAGCCTATTCATACCAAACTACCAATTCAAGGTCTAGTCCATTGTGCAGTTGTGGATGGACCTATCTTGTTGTTTTAGATGGATGTTCAACCTTAACCGGTCTCCACTGAATAGCTCTCGTGTGCCCTTGGAATATGGTGGGGGATTGTTAGATGTTTTGGACCATGGGCCAAATAATTCCAAATAAATCCCAAAGGCCTACTCATACATGCATGCATATATGGAAAGGTGGGGGACTTTAGTCCCACCTTGCTACTTCAAGAGGAGTGAGGCCAACTCAAATAGTTGAGCTATATCCATCTTATTGAAGCTATTAGGGAGAGAAAAAGGAAGAACCACACGCGTGCTCGCTCGCCTCGCTGGGCTGGGCCGGGCTAATGGGCGCGCACGCACGACATACGCGTGAAAGGTCCGGCGATTTGCGATGCATGGAGAAAATTACGCCAGCCTATTTGGTAAGCAATTATTCTCGTATTATGGTAAGTGCACAAACGGCATGTAATTATCATAACACTGTGATTGAGCGGCTAATTGCTTTTCTTAGTTGCGTGCGATGCGTGTATAAATATAGGGTGAGATGTCGTCCTCAGAACCGAAAGATTCATCTCTTTCTCGCCACACTGCGTGCGACGTGTGTATAAATATGGGGCGAGACGTCGTCCTCAGAACCGGGAGATTCATCTCTTCCTCGCCACATTACTCCTCAGAACTGGGAGATTCATCTCTTCCTCGCCACATTACTGCGATGTCGTCATCTTCTCCATCCCGTCATCGACGTGCCATCTGTGTCGGAAGAGGCTTCGAAGCCTATGTCTCCTCGCGTCCTTGCACGGGGTAGGGGGCGTATCAGATTTTTGGGAAGCGCTGTCACGACTACTCGTTGGACGTCTTCTTCCCTCTACGCCTAGTGTTCACCAATCTCCATCGACGGTCTTCTTCTTCCTCCTCGCCGACAACCCCACTTTAAGGATGTCTATCTTCTTTTTGTTGTTCATTCTCGTATCCTTTGTGTTGCTAGCATTAGATACCATGACTTTGTCTCATCATAGTGCTAGTCTTGATTCATATATCTGTGATATATGTTGTTAGCTTTTTTTGTTGCCGAAATTAATCTATGCATCGCTAAATTACTTTTATTTCCAACAATGTCCGTTACTGTTCTAAAACAAAGTGCCCACGTGTGATCTATGACGATACCTTGTGTCGTTCAATGATGATATTTAGGCTTCATCATTAACAGTCATCAGCGCCAGAGGCCTATCACCAATGATCCATGCTGAAACATATAGAATTTCATCATAGTTATGCACTATTCCGTGACACGATTTTGCTTTGCCATTAAATTTTTTTCATAGATGCGCACATAAGTTTTGAGGATGTAGGATTGCATTCACGCAATTTTATGAGATACATTTGCCATATATCATATATGCAACACGGTGTTATTTGTAACATTTTCATGAATTTTCATGGCACTAGCTAAATTATTGATAAATACGGGTTAAATATATACCAATATGTTTCATCACGAGGGCCAAAAAGATATGCTATGATGTAGAAACGCAGAAACGTAGTTTTACTAAATCTTTTGATATTTTTGAGGGAAAAATCTTTTGATATTGGTAATTTTCGAATACCAAAGTTGATTCCCCTGTCCAACACCTTCATCATCAGATGCGAACCTTCGTGGATCTCCGCCTTCGGCGCAACTGTCCAGAGATGACAGTAGAGACCTTTGCTGTCCAGAAATGATATCGACGAATGTCAGCAAATAACAATAATAATCAAAATATATTTTATATAAGTTTTTGCTGATCAAAATAATTAAGCTTATTACTATATCATCTCGAAGTGGAGGGATCGCTCAATGTCCTACGTGTCACCAGAATGAGTCGGCTTATCCACTGAAGTATATTGACCCATAAAGGAGAAACATAAGAGTCGATGCAAACTTTTGCATCGGTTCATCAACGGCCATTATTAGCAATAAAAAATGATTTCTCTCTTCGATGGAGGGCCACGAAGGTTGTATCCTCCTTGCTACTGTCGCATCAGAGGGCCCCATGTTCTCTGCTTAAGTCGATTTACCACTGCAGGACAATGAATTGATTTTTGGATGTATCAATTCATCGTGTACGTGATACTCTCTCCTAAATAAATCGACTCACCACTGCGGATGCTCTTACTCCTACTTGGTAGCCCGGCCCGTGGCCGCTTTATTAGCAACGTAGGAGTATATATAATCTATCTCTGGGTAATAAGATACTTGCCCGTTGTCAGTCAAACATTCAACCCACACGACACGCAGACAGAGATCGAGTGACGAACCCCCGTGTGCCATCGCCGCGCTGTGCTGCGCGATCATCGACCCTCCCGGTCGCGGTTGGCCCGGCACACATGCACGCAATATGCATGTGTGCTGCCAGTCCATAAGACACCATTCTTTTTCTAAGTAAAAGGATGCACGTACATGTCTTTTTTTTTGCCATTAAGTAGGTGCAATGTTTATTGGTTTTCTTATTAGACGACGAGGACCTAGCGGTCCGGTCTGCCGGTTCCAGCCCCATGTGCAATGCATATATAGCAGGGTCCGCTCCCCTCACTTATCTTTATAGTACACTGTATTTTTTCTGTCAGTTAATAATGTTTTTTTTTCTCATAATAAATTAGTGAATATTATTTTCAGTAATAACTTTTCAGACAAGCAAATAGACTCTTAGACTCCGTTTGGTTGCTCTCGATAAAGTTTACCGGCCGTCACATTGAATATTTGGATATATACATGAGTAAAATACTAAATATAGACTATTTATAAAACTAAAAACACAGATGAAAAGTAATTTTGAAGATAAATTTTTTGAACCTAATTAATCCATAATTAAACACTAATTATTAAATAAGACGAAAATACTATAATACCTGTTAAATTTTAATACCTCCAACAAAACAGCCCTTAATGAAAGATTTTCCACCGTACGAGGACGTCGCGGGCATGCAGTGTAGCTAGGTACCACAAAGTTTACATCTGATGACGTAATGGATCCCCTCGTGTTTGGGTTTTTGTTCACCCCCTTGACCCGGCCCGTAACATGGATCCTTCTGGATCGTGTTTGGATTTGAGGCTTTGGCGTGTATAGAGACTTGCATTGCATGAGCGAACCACACGGGCGTGCAAGTCTTAACTAATAATAACTTTATAAAAAGAATAACTGATATAATATAAGTATTTTATGAAAAAGTACATTATATGCTATATCTAATATCTAATAATATTCATTTGAAAATTTAACGAGTTTTTATAAAAAAATTAGTTAAAATTTAAAAGTTTGACTTAAAACAATGATAGGAATCTATATACTTATTATGATCTCTTGAACCAAACAGCTAGCCCATATACATATACTCTTTTTTTTGTGACAGTATACATATAGATACTCACTTATATTGGCTGGTCGCGTGGTGCTCTTTTCAGGTGCAGGTGTACGTGGCCCATATATACTATAGTCCATAATATGCATATACAGTATATGCACACCCAAATCATCCAGCATTGTATATGCGTAGTGCATGCCAGTCCGTTGCACAGCTAAACCACACCCACCACCGACATGCCTCGATCACCCCGTTGTTTGCTTCACAAAAGTGGAACAGCACATGACGTACGCATTTGTCGATCGGATACCATCACCAGCGGTTGCTGACATCCGAGTCTTTAACGATGGGTACGGTGGTTGTTAAAATATCCGAAACATCCTATATTTTTTATGAAACTGGAGGCCTTATTGATGAGAATAAACAAAGGCTACAGAATAAACAAAGGCTACGGAACCGGCTTTATTGATGAGAATAAACACACTAGTACAGGGAAGGGCTTTAGCCCCGGACCGTAAGCGCCTTTAGTCCCGGCTACGGAACCGGAGCTAAGGTTTCGGGACTAAATGTCCCACCTTTAGTCCCGGTTGGTAACAACAACCGGGACTAAAAGGTGCGCCAGGGTGTGCCACCTGGCCTCCACTTTTAGTCCAGGTTGTTGCTACCAACCGGAATTAAAGACTTTTTTCTTTTTTCTTTTTCTTTTTTCTTTTCATTTGGTTTTCCATTTAGGGTTTACAATTATGTTATTGTTATTTTCGAATGCGTATTGTTTGCTGGTAGTTTATGGAACGCGCACCTATAATTTATATAATTTAAAGGATTA
>Ga0182004_10005776_pt1 | contig 10081 bp, 12 predicted proteins | sample Sormic07211540_1_FD_120479 | JGI IMG/M metagenome (GOLD analysis project Ga0182004, IMG submission 120479) | Endophyte microbial communities from Sorghum bicolor roots, Mead, Nebraska, USA - 072115-40_1 MetaG | ecosystem: Host-associated > Plants > Roots > Unclassified | place: USA: Nebraska... | reverse complement strand
CTGAAAATATGCCCATGTTCGCAAATTGCAGGCCATAACCATAACCAAGTGTTTGCAAATTGGATGTCAATCCACAAATGTTTCCAGTTTAAATTCTCGGGGTAAGTGAAATCTCGAGCAAAAATTCAGAACTGCCCGCATAAAACTTCATTGTGCATCATGAAACATGCACTTGAACCAACACTTAGAACTTCAAGAATACAAGCAACAATCTAACAGCTTCCTTTCAGATCACAGTCCACATTATAATGTCAAAGCACTTTCCGATTGAAGTCTTTGCTGCAGTCCCGAAATTCACGTCTGAGATTGGGAATGACTGAATGATCGCACATTCACATGCACAATCACCAATAGTTGATAAATCAAATCCACATAGCAGAGGTCACCATATCCTTCCAATGTTGCCAATCTCAGAAATGAATTTCAAAACTGCACAGCACAACATTTCAGAATTTCCAACTGGACTGACCAAAATTTTGAATCCATCCAACACAAACTGTAACTTGGAATACCAGGTTTGATCAACCAGTCATCCAAAGGATGCACCGTTTATAGCAACAAATACAGAACTAATCCTTAGCAAGCACAGGAGTAACCTAGTTTAGCAGTGGTACACAGGAACACATCCCCCAACACAACACCTAAGGCAAGTCTAGAACGTACTACTACACAAGCACAAGTTGATACGGCCGCACCCACAGGAAGTGCCACCACCGGAAGAAAGGCGTGGTCAGGGATCTAGTCCTCATCACCAGCAGCAGCCTTGGCGCTACCGCCGCCGGACTTCTTGGGGAGCAGCAGGTTATGGATGTTGGGCATGACACCGCCGCTAGCGATGGTCACCGTGCCCAGCAGGCGGGAGAGCTCCTCGTCGTTGCGGACGGCGAGCTGGATGTGGCGCGGAACGATGCGGGTCTTCTTGTTGTCACGAGCCGCGTTCCCGGCCAGCTCGAGAACCTGCACGAACAGGGAGAGAACCCAACGATTACTCAAAATTCTCACTGGTTCGATAGATACTAGGAAATAGACCGCCTAAATTTGAATGTTTAGCCAAAATCCAACAATTATTGTACTTCAAATCCAAGTAATTTCGTCAATTAACCCCCAATTTATATTAAATAAAAGAAAAAAGAGGAAACCCCGGTGACCCAAATTTTTCAGTACTCAAAACCAAATCGAAGACTATAGCCGCAAAATTGGAAGTCTTCTTTACCTCAGCAGCGAGATACTCGAGCACGGCAGCGAGGTAGACCGGGGCGCCGGCGCCGACCCTCTCGGCGTACTTGCCGGCCTTGAGGAACCTGGCGATCCTTCCGACAGGGAACTGGAGCCCGGCCTTGGAGCTCCTGGACATGGCCTTCTTGGCGGCGCCCGAGCCGATCGCCTTACCTCTCCCGGCCATGGCTAGAAACAGAGAGGGGATCCGCAGCGAGAAGCGAAGCGAAGCGAAGGCTTGGGAAGACGGGAGAAAGCGAAAGCGCGGAGCGTGCGGTGGTGGTGGGAGGACGGACACACAGGACGAGTGCGTAAGGACGGGATGCGGTGGGTGGTTGTCTTATATAGCTACGGGTAGCCAATGGGGCGGGAGGGCGCGGATCGGTGACGTGGCTCGGTGGGGGATCGATCGTAACCGTCCGATGGGGCTTGGAGAAAGAGTGCCGTGCGGTGGAGGGTTGGTTTTGGTTTTGCCGCCACAGCGTTTCGTCCGGATCGTGGGCCCCACGGGAACCACCGGGTCGTGGGCCTCGGAGTTTTCTTTCTCTTGCTCGTCAATTTCGGCCTGCTGGTCAGTTGGTCCTATTTGTATGAGCACAAGTTTTCGGCTTTGGCCCTCTGTTTTTCTAGTTTACAAATTACAAGTTCTGCGGTAACAATTGGACACATTTAGGCTACTCAACTCACTCCATTCATACCAGTTCCCTGCTGCAGATTATCGATGCAATAAGATCTTTTTTTTTTGCAATAATATATAGATCATTGTGTTTGGTTGTCATGCATAGACAAACCAAGTCCAATAAAATTATGGCCTTGTTCAGTTCGCAAAAAGTGTGGTTTTTGGCTACTGTAGCACTTTCGTTTTTATTTGACAAACATTATCCAATCACGAAGTAACTAGGCTCAAAATATTCATTTCACAAATTACAAGTAAACTGTGTAATTAATTTTTATTTTCGTCTATATTTAATACTTCATGTATGCGATCAAAGATTCGATGTGACAGGGAATCTTGAAAATTTTTGCGAACTAAACAAGGCCTATGTATGTTTGTTTGTTTGTTTACATTTTATTGCATGCAATCACCTTGTATGTTCTATTAGACCACTCTCAATGAGATTTTATCGAAGTTTCATAGACATTAAATATGCTGATGTGGCACCATATTAACGAAGAGAGAGATTATAAGAATTTTATGTTGACAAAACTCTTTTGCACTTTTCTAAAATATGACGTGTTGGAAAATGAAATATGAAACCCTCCATTGAAACTAGTTTTAGAGGTCTCATAATTTTAGTAAAGGTGTAGAATTCAAATATATGTTTTTGTCAATCGGTTTATATAAATATGCATTGTCTAGCATTTTAAAATTAAATGTACTACCTAATGCTGCATAGGTCCATTTGAGCACTATACAAGCCTACATAAGAGCTTATGAAGACAACTAAACATTATCAAATTGCACAAGTCTGGAGGTCAACCAATCGTACCCATAGTTCTTAATCCTTGAGTTCATAAATATTCCGATATTTCGGATTTTTGTAGAACTACAAAATTTGTGAACCCTTCCGCAGCCAAAAAAAAAAAATGAAGTCAATCTGTTGCACTTAACATGCTACTAAGGCCTTGTTTAGTTCCAAAAAAATTTCAAGATTCCATATCATATCGAATCTTGCGACACATGCATTAAGTATTAAATTTAAATAAAAACAAAAACTAATTACACACTTTGCCTGTGAATCACGAGATGAATCTTATGATCCTAATTAGTCTATGATTGGACAATATTTGCCATAAACAAACGAAAATGCTACGATACCCAAAACTAAAATTTTTGCCAACTAAACAAGGCCTAAATTCAGAGTACAACCCTTTCCAAAAAAAGTAGGGCAGGTGCTCGAGATGCGATGCAACTGCTGAAGCTCGGTGCAGAATGGCATTGTTTAGGTCCGAATTTTTTGATTTAGGATACGGTAATGATTTTATTTTTATTTGATAATTATTATCTAATTGTTAGATTTTAAAAAATATCTGACAATTTTCAGATAATTAGTTTTTATTTTCATTTATATTTAATACTTTATACATATATCATATATTTGACAGAGAAGTTTTTTTATTTTTGGATGAACTAAAGGCCTGAGACCCGGATGTGGATGCGCATGAGCTCACCTACACAAACGGAACATTTTCTCCTAGCGTCAGCTTCACAACGGCACGCCTGTGACTGATTCAGTTTTCACGGGCACTTTGGCGGGTTTCTTTAGAATCTATTGGATGTCAACTAGCCCATTAGTTTAGTTAAATTTATCGATAAAAACATCAGAATCGCATCGAGTTTGCCATCTCAAAGAAAACAATGTAGCACTGTGATACGGCAAAATCAATCGACTTGCAGATCAGATACCACAACTGCTCTGGATACACTAGCGCCAAAGATCCCAACGGAGCCAGCTGCAGCTGTGAACAGAAGCGAACGCAGGCACAAGTTCTGAATAGGAATGCAAATAAGACATCGAGATCACACATCACAAAGGATTGTTCAAACTTTAACCCCCTTCCATTTCTTCTTCAACGTTTAAATTATCTGGCGTACATCCCTGAGTTTCACAACCCAAAAACTTAGCCGTATTCACATCCCATTGCAAAGAATCTAGGGAACCAACCAACCCAAGAAACTATTGTGACCCTCTCCTACTTCTGCTTCCCAGCACATCGAGCTCTCCAAGAAATCAAAGCCAACAGCCTGCTAATCCTACGAAACAAGACGGCCCTCGAGTCCCATCCGCGGCGGGGAGACTCAGTTGTCGTCGTCGTCGACGCTGGCCTTGGACGAGGCAGCCTTCTTGGGGAGCAGGTGCTGGTGGATGTTGGGCATCACGCCACCGCTCGCGATGGTGGCGCCGCCCAGAAGCTTGGTCAGCTCCTCGTCGTTGCGCACGGCAAGCTGGATGTGGCGAGGCACGATGCGGGTTTTCTTGTTGTCCCTCGCGGCGTTTCCCGCAAGCTCGAGGACCTGTTGATGCACCACAGAGAACGCACATATAGGTTAGCAGGGACAAGACAGAATGCCACAACCTTCGCATATACCTCAGGTTTAATGTTCAACATTGCAATTATTTCTTAAACTTCAGAATCCAAAGATATATTACAGTATTACAATGCAACTGATAGAGCAGACGAGTCGATTTAATTGCCATTCACCATATATTTCTGATTTCTACATGAGCACATGTTAACAATTACTAGTTGATAAAATGTAAGGCCTTGTTTAGTTCACATTTCCCGTCACATCGAATCTTTAGACACATACATGAAGTATTAAATATAAACAAAAATAAAAACTAATTGCACAGTTTGGTCGAAATTGATAAGACGAATCTTTTGAGCCTAGTTAGACGACAATATTTATCAAATACAAACGAAAGTGCGCTACAGTGTCTATTTCCCAAAATTTTTCGGAACTAAACAAGGCCTGGTGTTTTCCGAGCAAATAATTGAGACCCAGTGCCGTAAGCCTTTTCAAATTACAATGCAACAAATCCAGGAGACGATTCGATTCAGATCTAGGAACAATCGCCCAGGGCGAAACAACCAGATCGAGACGGCATCAACACGGACACGAAGCCAAGCGCAACAAGAAGGGAGGGAAAAAGGACAACGGGGCACGAACCTCAGCGGCGAGGTACTCGAGGACGGCGGCGAGGTAGACGGGGGCGCCGGCGCCGACGCGCTCGGCGTACTTGCCGGCCTTGAGGAACCTGGCAATCCTGCCGACGGGAAACTGGAGCCCGGCCTTGGAGCTCCTCGACGTCGCCTTCTTCGCGGCGCCAGCGCCGATCGCCTTGCCACGGCCCGCCATCTCTCCTCACGACCGGACGACGACGACGACGAGACGGCTTGCGCTGGAGGAATTGATTGAAACGGGAGGCTGCGGCGCGCGGGTCGCGGGAGATGAGAGGCTGTCCGGTGCGGGGGGCGATATATATAGGGGCGTGGGGCCACGGGGCCAGCCAATGGGAGTCGATCACGCGGATCGTGGGTGGGGAGCCGTCGGATGCGTTCGCGCGGACGGCGGATGCGTGGGGTGGGCGCGGGTCGCAGGTCCGCGATCCGGAAGCGGCGCGAGGCGGTGGAGGCGGCGTGGCGCGCGAGGGCTCGTTTCGTTTCGTTTGCGCGGTTCCGCGTCGGCAAACGCGCGCGCAGAGCGGAAATCGCCGGATCGGTGACGTGTCACTGGTGTGGACCACTTGTCAGTGTCTAGCATTTTGACTCCGTGCACATTCATGCGGACGTAAAAAAATTCAAAATTCTCTGTCAAATCGAATTTTGAAGCACATGTATGAAGTTTATCTTTATAAGAGATATAGATTTGATACGTCGGGTTACAGCATGATCAACTTATACAGCAAGTCCGAGATTTTTAGTGAATAGTCTATTTAAAATTTCTACAAACGTTACTATACAAGTGAGTTAATAAAACAAATGGCGAAGCAATTTTAGTACTACCTCAACCAAGCTATGCAAGCTACCTAAATAATTTAGTACAAGGCTAAGGTTAAACGCTAAACCACAACAATAAGAGAAGGCTACACAAGAGCTCTACTCTAAACAAAAATTAAGCTAAACAATTAGCAAGGTAAGCAAGTAAGTAAAAGAATAAAGAATGATTATTATACTGACGTTGTAGAGAAGAGATATATCCAATGAATTACAAACACAATCACAATAGAGAATCCTCAGCACGAGATAACACACGATTTTTTACCGAGGTTAACTTGTTTCTCGGCAAGCTAGTCCTTAATGTGGCGATATACCCATTTGATGGATCACGAGCTAATTGGCAATTCAAGCCAAACTCTCAGCGGGTACCGCACATCCACTCCGGTGATCCTCCAAGCCACGAGCAATTCACTAGAGTAGCCAATTATGATTCTCCGCTGCTCCACGCCGTCTAGATTGTCGGAAAACACCCAAGAGTAACAGAAATCCACAGCAAACTTAAGGATCAAGTGTCACTAGATGCAACTCACTAAACAATGCACTTGGATCTCACTAGGATTAGCAATCAAGCAGAGAGATGAGTGGAGGGAGTGTTCTTTAGCTCAAATTATGTCTCAAGTGTTCAAAGATGCAAGAGTGAAACCCCCAAGGCCGACCACCTTCTATTTAAAGAGGATGACTCGAAAACTAGCTGTTAGGCTTTTTGCAGGGGCGTCGGACGCTCCGACGCCACCCCGTCACAGAGCGTCTAACGTTCGCGTGCCTCGCGTACCATGTGTACAACTTTGAACGTGCACCGTTGATTGCCAACAATCACTAGAACGTTAAAACTTAGGAAACAAGAGCATCAGACATGTCAGATGCTCGACATCGAACGTACCACCTCATGTCGGGCGCTACTTAGAGAGGTTTGCAAACGTGCATCGTCGGACGCGTCTCACGCGTTCTCACCGAACGCTCTCTAGCGTCTGACGCTCACAGCCACAAAAGCTCAATCGCTCACTCGCTTGCTGACATCAACAAATCACCGGCCACAAGAATATTATTGGAGCCGCGTCCAACGCGAACTCGTGAGACGCTAAGACGCACTCAACTGTTTGTGCCTTACTGCGCTGCACTCATCGAACGTGGCCTCAACTGTTCGACGCTATCTGATCCAGCGTTCGACGAGTGTTTCTCAATAAAAAACACTCGCGTGATTTTTCCAAAAAAAATCTCCTGCGTAGTAAAAAATATGCATTTCATTTTTTCGAAAGCGTTGAATCCTGCCTCGCAAGCTCGGCGGGAGGGAGACAGGAACCCAAATTCGTCTCTACCCTAAGAACTCCACCTCCTTTGCAAATACGCTAACACCACCAAGTGTTCACCACCATTATGCATGTGTGTTAGTATTTCACAAACATTATCATCAAATAAGTTAGGTTAGCACTTTACTAGATCCTAATACATATGCTCAAGATATGGACTTAGTAGCACTTGATTCAAGAGATGACCGTGATTTCCCCTCTTGTTAGTCGGCTATCTATCCTAAATCAGGTTAATCACTTCTCTACTTAACTTAGATCGGCAAAAGCAAAATCATATGTTCATACATTTGCCTTGATCACTTTACTCCTTGTCTAGCACCATGATCTCCACTTCATGCTTTATCTCTTTGTGATCATATGTCCACCACTCCATGTCACATTTCTCCTTCATCACATGTGTTGCTATGCCTAACTCAAATCACTAAAACACAATGACATTAGCAACTTGGTGTCATTAATTACCAAAACTAAACTTGGGCTTTCAATCCCGCACATAGATGGTTATGGAAATCCTCTTGTCAGAACAAACACAAGGTGTTTTTTTGGCTATTGATCAAAGACAGACTAAGCACAAGGGAGCTCCTAAGAAGAAAGTGTATGAAACTTCAAGACTACAGCTGCATTTTATGCACGAGCTCAGAAGAAGAATCCTCATTACACCTTTTTTTGGAGTGCCCCTTCGCCACTCATTGTTGGAGTTGGCTCAGTCTTTAGATTGACCATGAGTTAGATCCTTTCCAAATCATACAATCCTTTCGATCTCAGCTGTATTTTATTTCTTAACTTCTTTGTCTCCTAGAGGCCTCCTTTAGCTTTTTCCTCTGTACTTGTTTCATTCTTTACCTGTAAACCTCCTTTAAGCTTAATAAAGTTTTCCTGTAGGGGTGCAAACCCCTCCATTTTCCCTAAAAAAACAAGTTAAAATGGAACATCTTTTCAAGTAGAACTCCTTAAAATTTAGGAGTCATTTTAGTACAGCATTGCTCTCAGCTTCTTGGGAGCGGATTTTTTGGATCACCACCAAACGTTTAAAATGTAATTGGAATCTGACAAGATCATTTCTTCATTTACACTATGAGCTTAGAGCTTAAAAAACCTCCCACTCTCCCCTGCTCCCTGTTTAGCCACCTGCTTCGTGCTTCTCTTATAGAATCATTCCGTCGGAGATTCAAGAAGTGAAGCTCAAGAATATGGAAGGAGAGCTCTACCAAACCGGCTCCAATTTTATAAGTTTCACAAGGGGTGAATTCCATATGAACCTAAAAGTACTATTTTCTTCTTGGTTATTTTTACCAAACTTTTTCCAAAATAGCTTCAATTCTACCAATAAAACTAAAAAAACCCTACTCCACCAGTAATGCAGAGCCATACCAAGGCCTTGTTTAGCTCCATTTTTTTAATTGACAAAACGAGCACTGTAGCACGTTCGTTTGTATTTGACAAACATTGTTAATCATGGACAAACTAGACTCAAAAGATTCGTCTCGCAAATTTCAGACAGGCTGTGTGATTAATTATTATTTTTATCTATATTTAATGTTCCATATGCCGCAAGATTTGATATAACGGAGAATCTGAAAAAATTTACAATTTTTTTTAAACTAAACAAGGCCCAAACAAGATCTCGACTCTGCGCCGTTCGGCCCGTTTGGCCACATCCATCTTAGGCATTGTTCATGAAAAATTTTGGATTTCGCTACTATAGCATTTTCATTTTTATTTTATAATTATTGTCTAATCATAGATTAATTAGACTCAAAAGATTCGTCTCGCAAATTTCAGATAAACTATGCAATTAGTTATCTTTTTTATCTATATCTAATGCTTCATACATGAGCCGCAAATTTTGATGTGACAATATAATCTTGAAAAATTTTGAGAACCTTATACCTATGGCGATCCCGGACGGAAAAAAAAGAAGTCACACGGTGCTGAACTTCTCATGAATGTTGTGTCAACTCGACCCATTCTCGATTGTGCTGATCGAGAGACCACTGTGGAAGCATCGTGCCATCGAGTTCCTGAAAGATTTCACTGATACGTACGGCGAGCATACCAACAACCATGCATGATCGTTCAAGAAACCAGGCAAACAAATTTACATCCCATGTGATCTCGCGGCGGAGAAGATATGGGATTAGCTGAGCAATACAGCAGGCGTATAGTGTGTCTTCTGCGCAACAGCATCATCAAGAGCACGATACAGCGTCATGGAGGGACACACTACGCGTGCGGCGCGGCGCCGGCGCGGCGATCCTCCCGCGCGGCGGCGCTAGCGGAGGCGTAGTAGACGGCGCAGAAGAGCGCGTGCACGAAGCAGAGGACGCCGCCGATGGAGAGGAAGCGGTGCCGCGCCACCCCGCACTCCGCCAGCTTCCGCTTCGCGTTGGGCAGCGCGCCGAGCACCAGCAGCGCGAGCGCGACGACGAGGACCATCCTGCTCCACAGCCACGACGACAAGTATCGCTTGTCAGTAAAGCAAAACAAGCATTTGTGTTCGAAAGGCGAGGTCCCCCTTCGTTTCCTTTCCGCTTGTTTGGAGTGGAGGACGCATGCAAGAATCTGTGGCGGCGCTCATCGATCGCAAGCATGCAACGAACGGAAACGTACCAGGTGAGGACCAAGGCGAAGGACGCCATCTGGCGGTTGGGCGACGCCCGGCGGAGCTTGTCGCCGGAGCAGGCGCACGCGCAGCCGCCGGCCACGTTGGCGATGGCGTGCGCCGCCGCCAGCACCGCGGCCGCCGCTATGCCGAGCTCGTAGGCCCGCCGCACCGGCTGCCGGCACTCGATGAACAGGATCCGCAGGTTCCTGCCCTGCAATCAGCAATCGCCAGCCGCACCACACCAGGTGAGCGCCGGGCAGCCTGAATACCAACGTTTCCCGGTACACTACACAGAAAAAAAGAAGAAGAAAGAAACGGAAACTTGCCTGGTTCTGAGCCTTCTCCGCGTGGACTCCGAGCACGCCGGCGGCGACGTCCATGGCGAGGACCAGGAGGCAGATGACCACCGCTTCTACTCTCGCCATGGTTCGTGCAGCTTCTCCTCCGCTGT
>Ga0182004_10005775_pt1 | contig 10082 bp, 2 predicted proteins | sample Sormic07211540_1_FD_120479 | JGI IMG/M metagenome (GOLD analysis project Ga0182004, IMG submission 120479) | Endophyte microbial communities from Sorghum bicolor roots, Mead, Nebraska, USA - 072115-40_1 MetaG | ecosystem: Host-associated > Plants > Roots > Unclassified | place: USA: Nebraska... | reverse complement strand
TTATTAGATTCATCATAGAATATATTTTCATATAATGTGTATTTTATATTATAGATGTTGTTACTCTTTTCTATAAAGTTAGTCAAACTTTAAAAAGTTTGACTGGCACGGATCTTAGGAATTAATTCTTTCAGGGACGGAGGGAGTACAAAGACATCCCTATCTTAAAAGCATGCAGACCTCCGAACCCAAGCCCACCTTCTATTTTCGGTTGCTCCACTGTATCCCAAGAGCCAATGCATCTTATCTCCGTCTTGTTGATTCCACTAATAATACCAACAAATCATTGAGCTCGCTTGCTCACATAAGGTCTTTGACACTTTGTTAGGTCAGAACAAGCCATAGCGTACAATTGAAATTGCCTATGCCACAACTTTCACAATGACCTGCTTTTTCCTGTTTGTGATAGTGAGTTTTTCATTCCGACCTTGAATGCGCTGCCAAAATCGTTCATTAAAATACTGGATATCCTTTTTGGCGAAGTCCCTTTTTTCAATCACGGTATAGAATCGGGCAGATGCTCAATAATTTTGGATAGCGGTGAGTCATGGATGAGCAGTCACCGTTTCACCGAGGGAGTAGGTTTCAAATTATTTCAATTTTTTTACAAAATATTTTGGAACTAAATAAGGTCCGGACCAACCTCTTTTTGGAGTTGCACAAGATGAAGCATCCCCGTCAGGTAGATTTTCGTCTGGCATGTAGTTCATTATCGTGACTAGAGAATTTTTTAAAGAAGTTCTGAAACTTCTCTACTCTGCTATATGTAGTGAAAAAAAGAAGAGAAATGGCTATTTCCAGGCCTGTTATACTGAACTCACCATGTTTGCTTCCAGTGCTGCGCTCACAGAAAGCCTGAGCAATAGAATAGCCGTATAGGCCAAAGTCGCGTCAGTGGAATACAACACAGACAAATTCACCATTAATAGTGTACGAACCTAATCGAATGGTCCACCTGAAAAATCATGCAATCTATGCAAAGTGCACGCCTTAGCCGGCCACGCGTACGTCCACTCATTTCGATCAACGAGAATCCAAACGATAGGATATCATCACAACAAAAGGCAAGACGAAAATGGGGAGATGATTGACGCTAGCTACAAGTAAAAGCAGCTTTGACATTGAGCAGTCCGTTTTCGTCTATACACATGCATGGCACGCCATCTGTATATGACTGTCTGTAACAGTAAATACTCACGGGCTTTGCCAACGACCAAGGCTCTGAGTCATGTGCCGAGCAACGGAACTAGTCCTGACCGTTCAAATTGGCGTGTTTGCCTTTTGTCTACTAGTCAACAGGGGGCCACATGCATCGGCATGTGGCTCTCTGTCTCACGCATGTCCACACGCAGCCGATCAGAGCTTCAATCGGCAGCATTGCGGCCACTCGGTGTGGTGTCGGTCAGCCCATAAACCACAGTGCCAAGCACCAAGCCATTTCTCTTACAACGTCCGACGTCCCTCCAAAGTGAGATCTCTACAGGGCAGGCCGCTCTGTGTCTGTCCCTCCCTCGGTCTCTCGGTCTCTCCCCTCTCCCGGGACGTTCTGCGCGCAGACATGCCCCGCACGCGCACCGGTCACGAGTGCTCACGATCACGAGGGCGGCGTACGTACGCGAGTGAGATGCCGCCGTATGGACGCATGGTTCGGCTCGTGGCGCGTGGCTCGGGGCAGGGGGCGCGCGGTCCCGGCGGCCCGGGAAGGAAGGGAGGAAGTGGCCGAGGCGCATTGCTGTTGGAAAACGACCTGGCGCGCGCGGATCCCGCGGGCCCCGACGCGGCCGCTGCGGCGGTGGCGGCTTTTCCCCGCCGGGCCGTGCGTGTGCTGTCGCTGGCGCGGACCGGGCAGCGCGGATCCGCCCCCGCTTGGCAGAGGGTCCCGGGCGCCCCTGGCTGGCCGGCTCCGCACGTCGCAGGCGGAGCAAGCACGGCGACGACGCAGATGGCGACAGGAGATCGATCGGTAGCGCCTGGCAACGCACAACTAACCTGTCGCGCATGCTTCGCGATCGCATCGCATCCTGTGGAGGCAGGCAGACGTGCTTTGGTAAACTGTTCGCTGGTGTGTCCGTTTTCACGGACCCCGGCAGTTTGCATATTTTAAGCTGCCGTGTAGCGTGGCGTGGCGTGGCAAGGGACACATTCGTTTGTCGCTGGGTCAGGTCAGTGCGCCCGGGCTTTGGTTCAGGCCTCTTTGGTTCCTAAAAGCCATTTTTTCTAAGATTCTTGGTCACATCACTTACGATAAATACATGAAGCATTAAATATAGATAAAAATAAAAAATAACTAATTGTATAGTTTATCTATAAACCGCGAGATAAATTTTTTTAGTCTAGTTAAGCTAAATTGAATAATAATTACTAAATACAAATAAAAATGTTACAATATGAAAAAAATCACTTATCCAACTAAACAAGGCCTCAATAAGAGGATATAGACGCAAAGTCAGATACGCGAGCAGTAATGTTTGTTATTATTTTTTTAAACATACTATTACGCCATAGTTAATTTGACTTCGTTTGCTTGTGTTTTTCTCTCATAATAAAACAGTGAACAATACTTTCAACCATGATTTTTTAAGACAACGAACAGGCTCGTACGTGTCATAAGATCTTAGCAATCCACTAAATAATATTACTTCGCCCTAACGTGTTTACTAAGCTAGTACTCTCTAAGTTGCAAATTATAAGATATTTTAACTTTTAAAAATCAAAATGTTTATAATTTGAAACGTACTCCCAGTTCTAAAATAGCTGTCATTTGTGTTTTTCGAGAAATAACTTTAACAAAATATATATTTAAAAATAATAATATTTATGACACATAATTAATATTATTGGAAATATCTTTGAATCTAGATTTTTAATAAATTTATTTAAAGATATAAATATTGCACGTATTTTTCTACAAATCGAGTCAAACTTATGACACGAAGAAGTCTTCTAGACCTTTCAATGAGATTTTCTACAATATTTTCTCTTTCCTAAAAAGATGGCAAAGGAAGGTGACGCCAGATATTTTGACGACAAGATGACTGCAAATTTTTTTCTGAAAGTGAATTAAGAATAGTGTTGCTGCATTGTTCTCTGGTACGGTTCGAACCAGGAGTTTATCTTATCTGTATGTTGGTGTCCCTAGCGGTGTTGGCGTGCGTTTAAGCTTGTTTATACATTTCGTTTTTTAATAAAAAACAATGTTTTCTTCTGTAAAAAAATTAAACCTTATTTCACAAAAGCTAAAAACTAAAACAAACAATATATGTTATAAACTAAAAACTGATTGTCTTATGTAAAAAAATTAAACCTTATTTCACAATATATTTGAGCTACCTTTTTAAAAACTAGAAAAATTGTCAGGTAAGAAAATAAACTAAAAACTGAAAAATATATGTTGGATAACTTTTTTGCTTTTGATGTACCGAGAAGCTAAAAAATATTATACTAAAAAACTAATAGCCGGAGACAAAAGCTAGAAAGCTAGTTTTTAAATGAAAAATCAAAAGGTACAGCTCAAATAAACGCTCGCTAAAGACGAACGGGACTCCAATCAAAAGCGAACCAAAAACATAGTGCACTTTTCGTTTCCAGCGACTGAACTTGCTACAACTGATTGATTAATAATAATATCAAGTTAGCAACTCAACTAAAGCATTTTAAAGACAAACGATTTTCCTCAGCCTCTAATGAAGTCCAAATAAAGTGCCTGCAAGCAAAACTAGGCCTTGTTTAGTTTCGAAAACTGAAAAGTTTTTGGAACTGTAGCATTTTCGTTTTTATTTAACGAACATTATCCAATCATAGAGTGACTAGGCTTAAAAGATTTATCTCGTGATTTACAGATAAATTGTACAATTAGTTTTTATTTTGGTCTATATTTAATACTCTATGTATGTGATGTAAAATTCGATGTGAGAATTTTGAAAAGATTTTGGTTTTTGGGTGAACTTAACAAGGCCCTAGCAAGAGCGGCAGGCACATGATAATTGCTGAACTCCATCGACTTTGCGAGTCAACGCCTATTAACCACTGTGTTGACCTGTCAGCGTCGGGTCCCGCGCGTCGGCGTCGTTGCGCCCACGCCCCCCGTCCCGCTCCCTCCGCTACCCAGTTGGCGAACGGAAAAAGAAGGGGAGTTGGCCTCGCCTATCTTTTTCTTCCACAACATCTTGCAGCGGCGGCAACCCCCCGCGCAGCGCATCGCTTCCGACGGAAGCAAAAAAGGGGAAGCGACAGCCACCCCACGAGCGTGTGACCCAACCGGAAAGGGGGAGAAAAGCCCTAGGAGAAACCCGCGTAAAGCGACCGGATCCAATGGCGGGTGCCTCGTGCTGCTAGATCTCGCGCCGTGCGGGCAATGGCGACGCGCCCGGCGTCGCGGCAGCGGAAGGCGGGGCACGCATCGGCGGTGGCGGCGGGGCCGAAGGGTCTGCATCAGCAGCAGCCCCCGCAGTCGGGCTCGCCGACGTCGACTACCACCACCACCACGTCCTCGTCGCGGCTCACGCCGGAGCTCTCGCTCGACGGGCCCGTGTCGCCGCTGTTCGCCGGGTTGGACGAGGACCCGGCGCCCAAGGAGAATGTCACCGTCACTGTCCGCTTCCGCCCGCTCAGGTTCAGTTCGCTCTGGCTTCTGGAGCGGTGCTTGGTTTGATTGCGGTTGGATTCAAGAAATGTGGACTGATTTGGTTTTTGGTATTCGCTTGTGAAGCCCGCGGGAGATTCGGCAGGGGGAGGAGGTCGCCTGGTATGCGGATGGTGACACGGTCGTACGGAGCGAGCAGAACCCCAGCGTCGCCTATGCTTACGGTATGGGTGCGGTTTTGGCGTCTCATTTGTGGTTGGATAGTTGGATTACTCTGGCTCTTGTGTACTCCTTAGTCCTTACTTTAGTCAATGGCTGCATAGATTCACTGCAGGCATATGCAATCTGCCTTATAACTGCCCATCAGTTTTACAAATAGGCAGGAGCCATTTAGGTGAGGTTTGGAGATTATTGTAATTCAGCACATTCGTAGGAAAGGCTGAAAAGAACATGCCATATCCACCAGGAGACTTGGGCTCTGTGACATTTTGTTGTCATGCAATGGAAACTATTGCCTCAAAATTTGAGCATCTGTGTAGTTTTCCTGAAGTGTTTGATTTCCTCTTGATATTGCTAGAATGCCTGTTGTACAAGGGATGATCGATTCGTGAGAAACTCAAATTGTGACATGGTAGTTTTGTCATCCAATGCATTGTGGTTATGAATTACGTGCCTTGGGCTCCTATGCTTTATCATATTCCATATGATTGTGACTAGGTCATACTTTGTGGTTGTACTCAGGCTAAGGAAAAAATAGTTCTTCTCATGGAAGTCCAACTTGTTTCATTCATATTTAAATGTACCTTACCTTAATGTTCATGCTTTAGCTCGTGAGGCATCTGGGTGCTACATAGTTAATTAGTTATGTTACCATAGTCTCCAAAAAACAATTGAAATGGACAATGTGACTTATGTATAAGGACCTCAAATTACTATATACATTTTTTTTGCTATACTCCCTGTTTGTAGGAATCAATTTTGCCATTTCCAGGTCTGGGCCCCAAAATTACTTATTCCAAACTATGAATCAAAACTTTGTAGCACTGGTGTCACATGTCTCCTATAATATAAGTCAGTTAATAGAATCATGTTTGTGTTGCCGCATGCAGCAAGTAGAAATTATTATCTGGGCTTGAGTACCAAGGAAAGTATGCACATTTCTTAGGCTACCAGTTTGCCACCTCTTTAACTATAATTCTGAATACAGGCTAATATTATTTGTTGTCCAGATCGGGTTTTTGCACCAACTACTACGACCCGTCATGTTTATGATGTTGCAGCTCAACATGTTGTTAGCGGTGCCATGGAGGGAGTAAATGGTAAAGACATTTTGTTTTTGTGATTATATTTTCTTCAGTATCTTATACTTAGATCAGTGCAACCTTTTTATTTTTTTATTTTTGAATATTCTGCTGCAGTATAAGCTACTTCCTCCGTTGGAAATTATAAGAGGTCTTGTCTTTTCTAGAATCTAAATATATTACTTTTATTATGTATCTAGACTAGACATAGTGTATATCTAAGTGCATAGCAAAACCTATGCATCTAGAAATGCCAAGACATTTTATAATTTGGAATGGAGGGAGTATCTTCTATATATCTTTACAACATTTACAGTTGGGTTTAATCCTCTCATGTCATTCATTGAATGCAACAATGGATTCTTGGTTTGATTGGACACATGTATCTTTAATTAATTCTCTGAAATAAAAGATGATAAACTTCTTCCATACTGTTGCAGGTACAATATTTGCATATGGTGTTACAAGCAGTGGGAAGACACACACAATGCATGTGAGACAACTTATAATACTTCAGGCTTTCATATTTTTGTTTGTCTTAAAAACACTAGTTATCTCATTTTTAATCTATTGCTGTGGGACTGTGTAGTGCACAACCTGAATTCAGAAGTAAATATCGTGAGTAGCTAAAATGTGATTGCAGCTGGTGGTAGAGTAGGTTTTCTTTCCCATACAGTTACCTAAGTTTTCTGTATTCCTATACCAAGTCTCTCAGCCCCATAAAGAGGAGAGGAAATGAAAGCTCCACTCACTAAATTCTACTACTGTGATGCATGACCATGTGCAACTTTCCTCCACTTAATGGAATGACAATATGAAACGCAGTTCTCCTGTCTCAGTTCGAGAAAAGAAAATGCAACTTTCTTTCTATCATGTTCTTTGAAGCATATGATTTGCAACTTTCTTTTCTATTATTTTCACGTCAGCATTTATTTTCCATTTTTTTTATAATTGACTAGATTAATATTGAACAAATTCATCCATTTCTTCATATTTTGAAATGTTTCTTAGTATCTTGATATATTTGTTCTTTTGAGCCAGGGAGACCAAAGATCCCCAGGGATTATACCTTTGGCTGTCAAAGATGCATTTAGCATTATACAAGAGGTATTTTTTAAATACACACCCATCTTGTATGATGATATGATGAAATATGCATAGAAATGATGATGATGATGACAATGCTCTATGTACTTGCCATTGCTTTCTTTGTCTTTGTAGACACCAAATCGCGAGTTTCTCCTTCGTGTGTCATACTTGGAAATTTATAATGAGGTTTGTCACTGTAATCATTTTTGTTATCATCATAATATTTGTTATTGGAGGTAACTCTTCTTGTTGCATAAACATACTCTTAATCAGAGTTTATATCACAAAATGAATTTTTCTAATCAAGGGCTTATTGGTTTTGTAGGTTGTCAATGATCTACTAAATCCTGCTGGTCAGAATTTGCGAATTAGAGAGGATCCTCAGGTGCTAATATATGCACTCTCTCTCTCTCTCTCTTCATTAGTCTTGCTCTTTCTAGTGGCTAAGTTTTCAAACTAACAAGCAAATGATTTCTCCAGTGGATGATTATTGCCATTTTTTTTTCTTAAAATTTATACCTGCATTGTAGTGCCATGCAAAGGTTTCCAGTTGCTGTTTCACATTCATAGTGTCTTTCAACTTAATACTGAAAACATGTATTTTGTGGTGTCTTAAAATTTGTATACTTGTAGGTTAAATGTTACAGTACATTCTTCACTTGAAGTCTAGAACAGGGATCCTTGAAAACATAATCCTTTTTGTGAAGAGTTCAAATTGGCAGAATAATTAAAATCCACCCCCAAAATTGCCTAGCATTTATGATGGATGCAATGTATTGTTTTGCACAGTTTTCTGATAGTTCCTTGATCTTCATTAACACTCTCAGGGAACATTTGTTGAAGGTATCAAGGAGGAAGTAGTATTATCTCCTGCACATGCCCTGTCCCTTATTGCAGCTGGAGAAGGTGATTTCCAACAATGTCTTCACATGATTCTGTTTCAGAGTTGATCTTCATGATAGGTCTAAACTTTCATGGGGAAAATGGTCTCGCAGCATGACACTAAACTACTGAAATTGTGACGTTAGGGGAAGTTTCCTTTCAAGCTCCTGAAAAAGGGCTCCTGGAAAGCTCTGAAACTGACTGAGCGTACCTTTATAAAGACTCTAGAAAGGTGAAAAATCGTTGAGTAGTGTAGTGAGCGAAATGGCACTCTAAAAGAGCCTCTTGTTTGCCATTGTAAAAAAAATGTATGTTAACAAGATGCTACTAACATGGAAATACTTCACATGCAACTTATTTGTATGATTCCAATACAAGAAGTTGTTTGGACCCTTTAGTCTTCTGGTTGTGATTTGTGAAGTAGTGGTAGAAACAGGTTGCACATATTGCAACACTCCTGATTATAAGACTTCTAAACAGTGTCAGTCTTTCACTCTTTCCTTTGCTTCTTCCATCCACTCGCTATCTTTCTGTCCACTTCATCTGCTAAATGTTGTTCTGGTTCTGAACTCAGGCTCCTTAATGTAATGGTCAGCCTCTAACCACGCCACCTCCTTAAACAGTTAAACAAAACAAAAAATCTAGTGTTATTAGTTATATTGGAATTAAAGCATATGTGGAGTTGGACCATAGTGGTAGCATGGGTGCAGGCGGTGTCATGAGATGGACTGGTCATTATTTCTTGCTTGGTTTGAATGGATGCAATGCTATCCCTCTTATAGAAACGATTTGACTTGACTCCTAAGGAACTTATCTCTAATTATAAATTAAGGTTTTAATGGTAATTACCCCTAATACATAGAATAAATCTAAAAAGAAATAATTATGCTACTAGTTATTCTAATCCATTTCCAAGTTTAAATTAACCTCTAAACTTCAAAATAATGATGGTAGGTAGCTAATCCTATAAATGTAGTGCCCGTGGTTCTTAACTTGCTACCATTCTACTATTTTGTTCCACTGAGCTAATTTTTGTCAGCATATATTTACTAAATAGTAATTTATTGTGTCCATTCTTATTGCAGAGCATAGGCATGTTGGATCCACCAACTTCAATCTACTGAGTAGCAGAAGTCATACTATTTTCACATTGGTAATGAGGCTGCACAATATGTGCAGAATGGTTTTTGTCTATCCGCTATTTGAAGAACAAATATCTCATATTTGGTTTTGTATTGGCATATTGCTAGTCATTACTGTTGAAATATAAGTGAATTGCCTATTTCCCCATCACTTAAGTTTTTGGGTTAACCTGGTTGGTGCATGCAATTTAATATGGTTCAGAGCCAGGGGTCTTGAGTTTAAAATCTTGGCTATCACAATTAAATAAAATATTTGTTGCTTACTCCTGTTTCCACCGTTTGAGGCTTGAGAGCGCCTGCTTGTGCGGTTGAGTATTCAAATACAAGTGAATTATCCACCTTTTCCCATCAGCTTAATCTTTTGGGTTAAGCTGATCGGTGTATGCAACTCAATAATCAATTGTATCTAAATAGCATGCTTTAATTGAAAGAGCTGAACATGATGCTTATGGATTCATTTTATTATGTGACAGACTATAGAGAGCAGCCCTTGTGGTGAGGCTAATGAAGGGGAAGCTGTCACTTTCTCACAGCTGGTGGGTTTCTCTCCTGCTATTTGTTACTGTTGATGACCGCCTTAGCATGTAGTTACATATACTAGTGTAGATTTGTGCATTTTATTTTGTTATGCATCCGGCGTCTATTGATACTTGCAGCCAGAGCATAAATTGATTCTTTAATTGTGTCACTCATTTGCAGAACCTCATCGATCTGGCAGGTTCAGAGAGCTCAAGGGCGGAAACAACTGGAGTACGGCGGAAAGAAGGATCTTATATCAACAAAAGCTTGCTAACTCTTGGAACGGTAGGACTCACTAATAATACACATCATTTTAGTTGTGTATCACAATATTTGAATCCGACCATTACCACTTTCATGTTTTATCCATCCTACCAATCATGGTCCCAAATTGACTTGATTTTTCATGAGTTCAGTTCAGATGGATAAATCGGAAATGTTAAAAAGAAACTCTGGAAGAGAGGGGGGGGGGGGGGGGGGGGGGGGGGGTTTCCCCCCCTGTTTTTCCCCCCCCCCCCCCCCCCAAAAACGTAAAAAATAAAAAAAAAAAATAGACCCCACCGGGGG
>Ga0182004_10005774_pt1 | contig 10083 bp, 6 predicted proteins | sample Sormic07211540_1_FD_120479 | JGI IMG/M metagenome (GOLD analysis project Ga0182004, IMG submission 120479) | Endophyte microbial communities from Sorghum bicolor roots, Mead, Nebraska, USA - 072115-40_1 MetaG | ecosystem: Host-associated > Plants > Roots > Unclassified | place: USA: Nebraska... | reverse complement strand
GAGCTGTTTGTAATCAATGCAATGTCTATCTCTATATATAATCAAGGAGACAGCCTGGGGTTAGTTGCTCTCAGGCTAATCAAGTCTGTGTTACCTCCAACAAAGAGGAGGAGAAAATCTAAGAGTTCAAACACTGTAACTTTGTATTCATCTCAACCTCCTTTACTATAAATAGGAGGTCACTTTCACCATTGTAAAATGAGCAAAAAGTGAATACAAAAGAATTCCATCCTCCCATATCTCTATGTTCTAGTGTTTCTCTTGTGCTTGTGTGCCAACAAACGAACACAATTTCTAACAGTTGGTTGTAGTTTTTATTCTTCCTTGGTGACCCTTCTGTAGAACTTACTCTTTTAGGCTTGTATGAGTCTTCTTAGACTCTTTTTCTTCCTTCTTAATATAATAACGTGCAGGTCTGGTGCAAGTTTGAAAAAAAAGAATGTATACTAACCTCCATTATCAATGTCTAAAAATCATCACCTATAATTTCACGTTCTCAAACTAAATACTTTAAAGTTATTGGTTGTACACTTGTCACAACTTTCATTGAAACCATGTCTAAAGCATCAAGCACTTGCGACTAGATGACGCAATATATTTGGAATCTATATTTTTTAGTTTATCAAAGGACTTGATGTTCCAGACCTGTAGTACTGCAAAACCAATTTGTTGTCTTTGTAGCTATTAAATTATTAGGATCTAATAAATGGTGAAAAGGACTCTATGTCAAATATAATTAAATAATGTTTATATGTGAATACATATGTATATTTTAAAAATTCTAGAATTGAAAAGTCCATATATTTAAATTATCAAAATTTAAAATCTTAGAAAAATATTCAATGTTAAGAAATTTCTATCACATTAGTTTTACATTGCGACTAGAATACATACAAAAAGTTGAATTTATATGCACCGTGTAAATGGTCCATATTATATACTACCTTCGTCCCATAAAGACTGTCATTCTAGCTTTGTTCCATGTCAAACAATATTAAGTTTGATTGAGTTTATGTAAAAAGTATTATATGATACCAAATAAGTACAACGAGATTCAGCATGAATATATTATCATAGTGCATCTATTTAGTGCCACGGATGCTAATAATATTTTATATAAATTTAATCAAACATAAAATAATTTGATGTATGACAAAGCTAAAATATTAGTCTTCGTGGGATGAAGGTAGTATTTTAAAATGAATATGTTTATATTCTGAAACTTATATTTGGAAATAAAAAGGTTTACATATTGACCACATGCTTAGAAGAATGACTTTTACCTGGTCCCACATGTTGCCAGTGTGATTGCCAAAATACATGGTATCATATGCCACCGATACAATAGTGATGTTTTAACCATGTTATAACTTTGCATAGCATTTTTGGTGGCACATTAGCACATATTTCTATTGGCACCTTTAGTGGCACTATTTGATGTCATGGTTCTAATGTTTTGATATATTTGTAGCAAAATTAATGAAATTTGACGCTCGAATTCTTAGTTGTCACAAAATTTCTAAATGAAGATAATACCATTATAATAACACAAATTATAGTACGAAATTTTGTGTACGAATTCAAACATCAAAGTTCAGAAAGGCAATAGCTCCCTTGTTAAGGTTATATGAAACTGTTTATTACATGAACACGCATTTCGAGTTGATAAAGCCATAGTTAAATTTTTGGCTTTCTTTTCAAAGGTGAACAAGGATGAACTACAAAATATTTTATATGAAAAAAGATTCAAGAATATAAATAATCTAAGCCCTTTATTTGATAGAGTCAAGTTGTAATTGCTTAGATCACAACAAACTAACATTCAATAGAGACACATATGCTAAACTAGGTTTAATTCCCGAAAAGTAATCAATCAAATAAACTTAAATTGGTTCATCCCTTAGCATCCTTATAGATTAAAGTGAAATATTATATTTTCAGAACTGTTTGATTATTTGCATTATAAATACTCATTAATTCAAGTGCATGTTATATATAACTTTGCTCCTACTTTGGTTATTCAATTTCACAATAGTATGCTCACTGCAGATTACATGTAGATCCTATAGTTTGTCGGAGATTCTCATTTTAATAAGAGTCAGAAACATATCATTTGAACATTTAACGATGAGACTGAAAATGTAACAAAACGTGGTTTACTTGTGCCAGGTTTCTCAAAAACTAGCCACATTAACAAAGCTAGGGTCTTGCTCAAGCGAAGCCACAATTGGCACTGACAAAGAGATCCATGAGAGTCAATTTCCAGGTGACAATAATAAGATAGTTACAAAGAGCCTTACTCGCATTGGGACAATCACAGGTGCTTTGATGGAATCTCAGCTCGTGGGTCGAGAGAAAGAGAAGTCAGACCTTATTGATCTAATTTCAAAGCAAGGTGAACCTATGGTGATCTCAGTGTGGGGAATGGGAGGTCTTGGAAAAACTACTCTAGTCAAAGAGATCTATGGAAGTCAAGAGCTAAGTGGCTTATTTGAGAAACGTGCTTGTGTCACAATCATGCGTCCATTTATTCTCAAGGATGTCCTCGACAGCCTATGTATGCAGCTAGATCCAGAATCCTATAACAGGAAGGGCAATGATTTTGGGCTACTCAGAAGAAAAATAGCAGACAATGAAGCACCAATTGAAGAGTCGGGTAAGCTGGGAAGAAAAGTAACAGATGAAGAAGTATTATTTGAAAAATTGGACAATCTTCTAAAAGGAAAGAGGTTTCTGATTGTTCTCGATGATCTATCTTCTCTTGGGGAATGGGATGTGATAATTCAAAGTCTTCCTAAAATGAACAGTACATGTCGGATTGTAATCACCACAAGGGAAGAGAATATTGCTAGACATTGCTCAGAAAAACAAGAACACATATACAAGCTCCAGGTTCTTGAAGACAGTGCTGCTCTTGACCTCTTCACCAAAAAGGTATTAATACATTACAGTCATTCTGCATTTGTATTTTTATAGGTTATGAGCAGAACACTTACAAATTTATGAAAACAGATCGAAAAATAGTGCCACCACCGCCCAAATACTGTAGAGTGGAGACAATGATTTCAAATAGGATGTGCTATGAACCTTAGTTCATATCGGGGATAGAGAGGATAACCATTGCCAATAGGAAGACTAGAATATTTGGGGGTAACTGGATTGTTTTTCATTGCTTGCTTCATCACAAACTGGTTACAGAGTATAAATAGAGGTGCCCAGCCCCTAGGCACCCAGCCTCTAGCTCCTCGTTTCTCTCCCCATTATGACTCTAATTTCTCATTAACTCTAATCTCTTCCCCAGATTCTAATTGCCATTGATTACAGCCGGCACCCCCTGGAATACCGTCCTGGCTGCATGCAGCTGGTCCCCGTCTGCCCCACATGACAGGATGTGACTAGCATGGCTCATCTAGCCTGTAGCCTGCCGTGTGATGCATGTGCTGATGTGCATAACACCGCGGTTATCAATTCCTCACTTTTGACCAAATGTTAGTATCTTCATCTTAGTAATTTGGATGTCTCAACTGAGCCTCCAAATTAATCCTCATGATGAAATGTGTTATACGAAGATCAATCTTACCAAATCTTACAAAAAAATAGAAATGCTCGGCCTTTAATTTTCAGTAGACTATAATCATTATCATCAATAATAACCACTGATTTTTTTTTTGGTTTTCAAAAAAACTATCCACCTCTGCCATTATAGAGGACATATGAAGTAACCAACTAAATTACTTGCCATGGAAAGATAATTGAAAAATAACAGCCTGCGAAAGGGCCTCTAGCTGAGTTGGTTAGGTGGCCTGAGTGTGAATTTTATCAAGCCGGAGTAAAAAAATCCCCTCGTCTGGCTCCATCAAAGCGCAGATCTAATGCCCACCCATAGGTTGTCTTAGCCCAGCAGGTCGAGTTTTTTTCAAAATAACAACCTAAATTTTGCATCTAGATTATCCACCTCTACCATTATGGATAATGTAAAGTAATCCATAAATTTGTTTCTGAATTATTCACGCCTACCATTATGAAAGATAAAATATAAAGTAAACCCTTTAATTTGTACATAAACGAATGTAATTTAAGGGATCCAATGCCTACTCCAAATTTCTTCGTTCAAAGAAATGCTCAGAATGCTATGATAACCGAAGTGGGTGCCCTGTGGAATTTTTGCCTATTAGTTATAGTAGATGTTCAACGCGTAAAGATTTTGAGGCTAGCGAGGGCCTCCGAGCGCTTGACGCCCATGCTTGTGCGACATGTCTCTCGGGATTGCCTTGTGCCGGTCTATGCCTTGTCTAAAGAAAAGTTGAGAATACGCTATAGAATTGGAGGGCTAGTTTTAGTGCATGTGTGGAAATTGATTTGCTTAATTATTTATTGTTAATAAGGTGCCTACCTAACTTGCTCTTCAGTGCATGTGTAAACATGAGATATGGACTTGGTTCTTGTTGGTGTGTGTGTTACAGTATCACATTATCTGATCCTGTCACATATTAGAAACTATTTATCTATACATCTTTTGGCGAATCCAAATAAGATGCAAAAATTCGAACACTATTAAATCATGTAATAGATCCATAAAATATGAGCACCCGCATCAAGTCGAGGATTTTCCATGATAAGGAACCTAGCCGGTTGAGCTATGCTTAGTTTGCTTATTTATACATAATTTAACATTATAATATTTATGAAATTTGATTCTACCAATCGCAGGTATTTAAAGAGGCCATAAATCTCGATGAGTATCCCACATTGATTGAAGAGGCCAAAATGATCCTAAAGAAGTGCAAGGGACTTCCCCTTGCAATAGTAACCATAGGTGGCTTCTTGGCAAAGCAGCCGAAGACTCCTATTGTATGGAGAAAAATGAATGAGCATATTAGTGCTGAGCTGGAGATGAACCCAGAGCTTGGGATAATAAGAGCTATCCTCATGAAAAGCTATGATGGTTTACCATATCATCTGAAGTCTTGTTTCTTGTATATGTCCATCTTTCCAGAAGATTACAGTATTAGCCGAAGACGCTTGGTGCATCGATGGAAAGCAGAGGGTTACTCAAGTGAGGTACGAGGCAAGTCTAAGGGGGAAATAGCTGATGCCTACTTCATGGAACTTATTGAGCGAAGCATGGTCCTACCATCCAAAGAATCAATTGGTAGTAGAAAGGGTATTTCCTCTTGCAAACTTCACGATCTCATGCGTGAAATCAGCATCTCAAAAGCAATGGAAGAAAATCTTATTTTTAGAATGGAAGAAGGATGCAGCTTTAACACCCAAGGCACCATACGCCACCTTGCTATAAGTAGCAATTGGGAGGGTGATCAGAATGAGTTTGAGTGCACAGTGGACTTATGTCGCATAAGGTCATTAACGGTGTTTGGAAAGTGGAAGCCATTTTATATTTCTGAGAAGATGAAGTTGCTACGCGTGCTGGACCTGGAAAGCACCTCCGGTCTTGTGGATCATCACCTTGAACCAATTGGGAAGCTCCTTCTCCTAAAATACCTTTCTTTAAGGGAATGTGGTGGTATTTTTCACCTGCCAGAGTCACTTGGTAACCTGAAACAACTAGAAACACTAGATGTTACTAATACACGAATAGTCAAGCTACCGCAGGCCATCACCAAGCTTAGAAAGCTACAGTATATTCATGCAGGGATGTTGTACAATCCATCTTTTGGTGCTTCATCAGATGAAGAATACATGGAAGATATGCCAAAGCTAATCCGAAACAAGCTATGCGTGTGGACTCTCGCTTTGACTATCTTTTGTATGTCATGTTGCAGGATTAAGGTTATGAAATCTGCATTTCAGATGAAGGATGATGACCCAATAAATAGGCATGATGTGTGCATGTTCTACTGCTATGCCATGTTCCCTCTTTTAGCAAGGCTTGCAGATCCAACTGGAGTTGCAGTGCCAAGAGGCCTCAGGAAGTTGAAAGCCCTGCACACACTGGGTATGGTGAACATCGCACAAGAGAAAACCGTCCTACAAGACATTAGAAGGCTCACCCGGTTACACAAGCTTGCAGTGACAGGCATCAACAAGAAAAATTGCCAAGAGTTTTGTTTGTGCCTTGCCCATCTCAGCTCTTTGGAATCACTCTCAGTGCGCTCATGGGAGAAGGAAGGTCTCCGTGGCTGCTTGGATAGTCTGTCTATGCCTCCGAAAGACCTCCAGAGCCTGAAGCTGTTTGGCACTCTGGGCAAACTGCCAGAATGGGTCACGGGTCTCCAGAATCTTGTGAAGCTGAAGCTGGAACGCACTAAGCTAACAGAGCTGGATGTAACCATGCAAGTCCTTGGCAAGCTACCAAACCTGGCCATCCTTCGTCTACTGAACTACTCTTTCAGGGCATCAGAGCCCTATCATTTAACTTGCTGTAGGGAGGCATTCCCTAGTTTGACAGCACTGGAGCTGCAATACGCTGGCATCAAATCAGTGCTGTTTGAAGCAGGAACAGCGCCTAAGCTTGAGCTGCTGCTTTGCCAACATGGGATCACATTTTCTGGGCTGTCATCTCTCCCGAAACTCAAGGAAGTTATGATTGATAATAAGTATAGTCACAGTGTAAAGTGGGTGGACGACCTGAGGGCCCAGCTTGCCAGGAATATAAACAAACCAGTTGTGAAGTTTATTAACTGACGTCATGCTCCATCGATCCATTTGAGGAGCAGCGATCGGTACCTTTCCGACAGGAGTTTGAGGAGCAGCTCCTACAATGCATCCATGGGGTTTGGATTCTAAAGAAGGCACACCGCCTAAGCTTGAGCTGTTGCTTGCAATAATTGCAAGGGGCCAAATCTCTTTTATCGGGGCTGTATCAATGTCTCCGGAGTCTCAAGGAAGTTATGGTTCATAAGGATGCAAAGTTGGTGGATGCCGTGCAGCCCCAGCTTAGAATGGATCCAAACAAGCCCGTGCTTTATTCGTTTTTATTTATATTACCTTTTCTGCTTCCTGTTTCCCTGTCCCCCTCCATTTTATGTGTGTTTCCATGTATGCGTGTTAAATTCAACTCGTGTGGTCGTTGTACCGCTAGTGGCCTGTGTGTTTCATCTGATGGTTACCAAAGTTGTATTAATTTCCTTTGTGGTTTATGTATGTGGATCAGAATAACTGGCTTGCTTTACTCACTACAGCCAGATGTGTTATAGAAACATGCTTAGTTCATTCAGTAATTTTATTCAGAAACTCCAGAGGCTGTGGCATGCTGCACTAGATGTGCATGCACCTACACATGATGTGTTGCCATTTTATCTGATGGCGTTGCATATATACAGTGCTAAGCTACGATATTTTCTTTGTGTTGCGCATCCGCAATCGCTGGACATGATGTTAACGTAGAAATAATGCTGTGGCCGCTTGACGACCATCTCCAAGACCCCAACCTTTCCTTTGTGTTTATCAGTATGCGTGTGAATCAGAGTACCTAGCGGTTTTGTTGTTTCCTCTGCCCTACTGCCAGATGTAACAGTGAAACATGTTCCTCGAGTGATTGTGCTGCAAAGAATCAGTACCATTGTCGTGGTTTAGTTGCCAAAAAAATTTTAGATTCTCTATTATATCAAATCTTTAGACGCATGCACGAAGTATTAAATATAGACGAAAAGAAAAACGAATTACGTACTGTAATTTACGAGACGAATTTTTTTAAATCTAGTTAGTTTATGATTGGACAATAATTATTAAATACAACGAAAGTGCTACGTTAGCCAAAATAAAAAACTTTCGTGAACTAAATAGTGCTACAGTAGCCAAAAGCAAAAAAAAAATGCTACAATAATTGTCATATGAACCCGGTCAAGGAGCGCAGAGCAAGAGCATACATAGCAGCTAAGTCCGGTTGCATTGCATCGCGTGTTGCCTGGCCGGCCGCGCGGCTGATGGCAAGCCTGGCTCTCCGCGCATTGCAATACATCCTCGACACGCTCGTTGCACGAATACAATACTTTTTTTTTTGGAACGAAGAATACATTCTCGACAGTCGACACGCTCCACGGAATCTCAATCGTGTCTAGTCCTCGTCAGACTCCTGCGGATCCGTTATTCGTCCTCCTCCCAGCTCCCAACGGCTCTTTCGCCTTTTCCGGTCTACAGTAAAAAACATGAACCGTTGTATTTAGTAATTATTGTAGACTAACTAGACTCAAAAGATTTAGCTCTAAAATTACAGACAATCTGTATAATTAGTTATTTTTTATCTATATCATACATGTGCCACAAAATTCAACATGACGGCAGGCGCATGGTTCTAGTTGAAAAAACTAAGGTCTTTATTTAGCCCTTGTATAGGCCTTGTTTAGTTGCTGAATTTTTTGGTTTTGACTATTGTAGCACTTTTGTTTGTATTTGGTAATTATGGTCTAACCATAGACTAACTAGGCTCAAAAGATTGATCTCGCAAATTACAGGCAAACTATGCAATTAGTTATTTATTTTATCTATATTTAATGCATAGTTTGCATATAATTTGCGAGATGATTCTTTTGAGCCTAATTAGTTCGTGCTTAGACACTAATTACTAAATACAAACGAAAGTGGTACAGTAGCCAAATCTAAAAACTTTTCGAAACTAAACAAAGCCTTATTCCCGGAGTGAAAAGTTTTTGGGAACGATAGCATTTTCATTTGTACTTGACAATTATTGTCTAACTATGGACTAATTAGGCTCAAAAGATTCTTCTCGTAAATTATAAACAAACTATGTAATTAGTTATTTACATGTGCCGTAAGATTCGATGGGGAATCTTGAAAAGTTTTTAGATTTTAAGCGCAACTAAACAAGGCCTAACACAAATTGCTCGCATAGGGTTTATTTAGTTGGTGATTTTTTTTTGGTTTGACTACTATAGCACTTTCGTTTGTATTTGACAATTATATATCCAATTATGGAGAGCATTTCCAAGAGTTTGCTATTTTTTACTTGATAAATCTTGTGATTTGCCAACTCCCACAATAATATGGGGAGTAAAAAATAGCCTCTCTCCAAGAGTTTGCTATTTTGGACTTGGTAAAATAAAAAAGGCCCACAAGATAGTTTTTTCTTGGGCGTATTGATTCCGCGTGCTTTCCCTCCTCCCTTTCGTGCAAACGATTTCGCCGCCGCATCGTAACTTCATTGATCAGTTTCCTAACGTCAGACCTAGCGTGAACCCTAGAAGGATGATGATTAGCCACAGCGCTGGCCTTGCCCTAGCATACGCCGACTATCCTAGTTGTGCATAAAGATTGACGATGGGAAAAAGAGGGAACCACGTACCTGAACGCTGGACGGCCTGGCTTCGGGTTGAGAAGAAACAAAGAACGGTGTCGGCGCGACCTTTTCTTCACACGGATGAAGGAGGCACGTCCTTTTCTTCGCACGCACGGGGAAGGAAATGCGCGAAGGCTTCATGTGCGTGGGGGAAGGAAACGTGACGCTAGAAATCATGATGGCAAGTTGATATGCCAAGTTGCTATTTTTGAGCGCTAGGAGTCATGATATACTAAGTTGTTATTTTTATCAAGTTGATTTGCTTAAAGATATTTTTTTTCTTGTTTTGCCAAAATTATATGGATGCCAAGTTATTTTGCCACTCTTGGAGATGCTTTTACGCAAATTAAAGACGAATCGTATATTTAATGCTCTATACATGTATTTACAGCTTGTTTAGTTCCAAAAAATTTTGGGAAATCGACATTGTAGCACTTTCGTTTGTATTTGACAAATATTGTCCAATCATGGACTAACTAGGGTCAAAAGATTCGTCTCGTTAATTTCGACCAAACTGTGCAATTAGTTTTTATTTTCGTTTATATTTAATACTCCATGTATATGTCTAAAGATTCGATGTGACGGGAAATATGAAAAATTTTGCAAAATTTTTTGGGACCAGGCCTAAGGTTCCGGCAAGAATCTTAAAAATTTTCCTAAATTTTTGGGGAACCACAGTCGGCCTGCAGTGCCGTTGTGCTCCACTAAGCAACCGCGAGCACTAGTCGGATCCGCGTTCTGCGCCAGCCTCCCTCCGCTCTGAGCTCCGGCCATGACCTCTGTGCGAACGCCGAGGATCCACCACGCCCTCCGGCCGTCTCCGTGCT
>Ga0182004_10005773_pt1 | contig 10083 bp, 5 predicted proteins | sample Sormic07211540_1_FD_120479 | JGI IMG/M metagenome (GOLD analysis project Ga0182004, IMG submission 120479) | Endophyte microbial communities from Sorghum bicolor roots, Mead, Nebraska, USA - 072115-40_1 MetaG | ecosystem: Host-associated > Plants > Roots > Unclassified | place: USA: Nebraska... | reverse complement strand
TACCTTCAAATATATTTGGAAAGGAAAGATTCCCCCTAAGATCAAGATTCTCTTGTGCTTAGTGGCGAATATTGCTATTCTTACCAAAGGCGATATGATAAAAAGGAATTGGAATTGGGATCCGATATGCTATTTTTGTCAGCAGCATGAATCTGTCACTCACCTTCTTTTTACTTGCTCCGTTGCTAAGATCATTTGGGCTATAATAGCTACTTGTCGGGGTGCTGATAATGTTCCTACGTCATTTGCTCAAAGCTGGAAGTGGTGTGAGCAATGGCTCCCCAATGGGAAACAGTTCTATGCTGTGTTGGAACCGCAGCTGTCTGCTGGTCGATTTGGAAAATGAGGAACAAAGTTTGCTTTGAGGGGGAAAAAATTACATAACCCAATAGAGATTGTGTCATGCATGTGCGTTTATGAAATTCTGGGCAGGTCTTTAGAAATATGTTGACAAGGAGATGCTGATTAAAGGCGTTGACACCATGATCAAGATTGCTCTACAGCTGCTGTCCAAGAAGCACCAAGTGGTGGTTCGATCCAACCTGCTGCCAGACCCCGCTGAAGATGATGACGCAGAGCAGAAGCCAGATTGCTGATGGAGCCTGGAAGCAACTGATCTCATTTCAGTTCAGGGTTCATTTTGTTAGTTGTAGTTGTCATTCTCAGGGTAATCTGGCATGGGTTGTCAAACTCCAGCCTTTTGCTGTTTCTTGAGCCTGTCTGCTCTGTCTGCTACTCTGAACAGATCTAAAATTCTGCTGTATTTCCGTTCAATGCAATGGAAATGGGGTATCACTTATTCGAAAAAAAACAGAAGCTGAAAATATAATTGTGATTTGCAAAAGTAAATAAATCTCTTGCAATTGCAGATGTGGAACGGTCCAAACAGCTGGTCTGAATAAGGAGCATGTACATGCATATGTTGAACAGGATATGATCTAATCATCTAATGACCATTATCTGTACAATATGAAGTTTATTTGAGCACTCACCTTTGCTCGGATGCATGGTTTTTGCTTATTTATTTGTGCCTAAAGCTATTTACAGGCTAAAGTGCTGAATTAACTGCACTGGCATATTCGTAATGAGACCGTCAGTTCCCACTGGTGTAACTAGACTGTAAATTGAACAGGTGGCAATGCAGATGAACCCTGGCTACTAAAACTCTTAACTTTTCCAAACTACAATTGATTAATCAAGTATATATATATATAAGGAAAAAGTACTCACTTGCATAGAGCACAGCCTCCAAGATCATCAGATATGGGGACAATTCGTATAGCTCTCTTCATTATCTGTTCAATGGAATCAACTCCAGCTTGCCTCCCAGCAGCTTTAGCATTTTTATTTTTTGCTAAAGCCTTTTCTTTTTGCACAAGATTGTGACAATTATCACAATACCATTCTGAGGGGACTTTACGCAGTCCAACGCAAGCTGCAGTTGGTATAACAAGCGAGCCAGTTGTTAAAACCGTTCTCATAAAAAGAAGAAAAATACTTCACAAACAAATAACCAAAAAAGAACATTCCCGAGCTTGTAATTAATTCCAAGGACTTGCAAAACTACCTGGATGAAATGACCTTGGACAGATTTTGCACGGGAAAATGTCTCCCCCCTGACCACATTCTCTGCACAGATCATCTGTCTCGCGTTCTGACAGTTCCATATCCTTTGATATTTTCATTGCCAGCTCATGCAATGATACTCCGTTTGATGTGAATATGTTATCATACCTAGCAGCAATGTAAAAAAAGTGAGGTCAACCATGATAACCCTGTGTTGGCATAATTTAAACACAAGAACATAAAGACTTACGGTTTGCGCCTTGATCCCTCACCCGCATGAGCTTCAAATGCTGATGGGCTAACCTGAATATTCCGCGCCGCATAAAAAAAGATTAATTATTTTATAAAATATATGATGAACCTGAAGAAATAACTTAAATGAGAGAAGAGTGAGACCACTCTGTTGCAGTGATTACAGTAGATTCTTTGATCCTTGATATACCCATCAACCTTTCTCTGCATCATGCAATGCAAATTATAAACCAAAGAAAACACAAAATGAATTGAAGAAAACCAGGAGGTAGCCTTAGTCTAACAACCTGCCCATCAACATAGTAAGCTACTTCTGTGCCATCAAGCAAAACATTAAAGACCAATTTGTGTAGTCTGTTATCCCTGAAGAAAAGTACCCCCAAAAAAATACCAGTGAGCTCATGCACACATAATAAGTAAGAAAAGATAACACGCTTATAGTGTACCAACTTGTTTGTTACTTTGCCAGCACTCCCACCCTTCTTGCCTGATGATATGTTCTTTAGCAAAGCCTCCTTGGAACTCGGAGTCAGACTACAGACCAAAAACAAAGGATGGAAGGAAGTAATAAGATCTAAATGCAAGAACTTAAAGATAAGAAAGAAAAAAAAGCAAAATTTGCAATCAAAACTCTAAAACTATGAACTTAGATAGAACAAAAAAAAAGTAAGACATTAGCATCTAACCATATCAGGCAGATATCTCTTGTACATATTAATTATCTAACCAATGGTGAGAACATAGCTATTTATGCACAAGAATATGTAGCACACTATTTGCTCAAAGTGCTTACCTTGAACTGCCATTACATGCATACGATGCAGTAAGAGGATCTTGAGGTTGCTTTGACTCGAGGCAAACTTGACACAGTACATTTTCAGATTGTGATGACGGAAGAACAGGCTCTGCAGCATTAGGAGATGTTATCAAATGTATCATAGGAACTTGCACCTAAAAAGTTCTCAAAGCATGAAATTCTTACCGTTGCAATTCAAACAATTAACACTGCTCCTTTTAATTACTGGATCAATGGAGGAACGAATGGTTTTTTCTAGAGCCTCCAAGGGAGATCCGTCAGATGCACGCAGCACGTCACGCAAACTATTGCCATTCCCTAAGTAAATGTAATCAGCAGGGTGTTTTTTGGTGCTTCCAGCATGTTGTTCAAAGTAATAAGCTGAAACAGCCTGTAAAATGAAAGGAGAGTAGCATAAATAAACAGTTTTTGTTCTTTAATAGTTTATAGACTACAGAACACATACCTTGGAGCCATTACAGGACAGGCAAAAGCAACGTATATTGCAACCAGTAATCACTCCTTTTAGCACAGCCTTCTGCAACTTGCAAGCATAAACTTATGTTAATAATTGCATGAGATACAAAAACTAGACAGACAACAATCCAAATCCAAGGCAATATGTCATCAAAGCAACTCTAATTCCACGATGCCAACTTTATCCTTAAGCTGTACTTGTTGTCACTTGTTGTCATGGATCATGGTTTAAGGTTTGCCAAATACTCCTACTGTCTCAACAAAGGATAACTCTGTCTTAATATTACTAGACTATGTTAAACCAGTAAAAAAAGTGTAAAATATGAATTTGCAAGCCATTAGCACAGCAGTAACCACAGATTTAAGAACAGCTCATAAAACATTAAGGATGATTCTCACATACCTTGCTATGAGGAATGATGTACATAACTGGCATCCCCTCGAGCAGGCCTGTGTTAAGCAGCTCCCTAATGTTTCCAGGGTGCTTCGTGAGGCATGCAACTTTCTTTGACATCTTCATCTCCATCTTCTTCACTGATGGAGGGGAGTCAGATGCACTGTCCAGCGCATCGTCGGATCCAACCAAACTGCTCTCAACCTTTGTCTTGAGCAACGACCTTGTGAACCTTCTCTGAGGCTTCTCCAGGAGCAAAGGGAAATCAAATGAGGCATCGTTGCTGCCATCTGGTGTCGCCTGACTTTCACAAGCTGCAGACTCTTCTTTGTCTGGTTTATTATTCTTGAGCAGCGATCGAGTGAAGCGCCTTGCAGGCTTGAGGTCGGCAGCAGCCGCAGGTGTGGCTGCATCCTCAGCTAGCATAGTATTGGAGAGTAATACATTGTCCACGGCCTGCTGCTGTAGCCTTGCCCCATTTGAGTTTGAGTTATCACACTGGACGTTTCCAGTTGCAATGGTGACGGCCTGCTGCTTTAGACTTGCTCCATTTGAGTTTGTGTTATCACAATGGTGGTCTCCAGCTGCAAGGATGGTTTCCAGCAGAGTTGGTGGTACTCCTGCAGTATCCTCTGTGGCCACATTCGGCTTTGATGCACTATCTGCAATGGTGGTTTGCAGCAGAGTTGGTGCTACTGCTGCAGTGTCCTCTGTGGCCACATTCGACTTTGATGCACCATCCTCTGCGGCCACATTCGGCTTTGCAATCACTTCCATTGCCGAGTCCTCTGTTGCAGTCTCTGCTGCACTATCCTCTGCTGCGGACAGATTCGGCTTTGCAATCACTTCCATTGCCGAGTCCTCTGTTGCAGTCTCAGCGTGGAATGGCTGGGGGGCTTCCAACATCGATTGCGGAACGACCTCTTGATCGGCATTGGAATCGGATCGGTGGTCAGAGACGGTGGGAGGATTAGATCCATGGAGCGGTTGGATGATGTCACGGAGGGGCTGGTTAGGCGGCTCGGCGTCGATAGGCGGCGTGGGCGGGGAGACGAGATCGGCTGCGGGGGCGGGGGCGGGGGCGGGCGGGTCGGATCTCTTGCGCCTCTTGAGAGATGCTGATGCCGATGGGTCCGGAAGGGAAGAGATGGGGCGGCCGGAACGCGTGCGGCCGGGGGAGGCAGAGATCTCGGAGAGGGACTGGAGCGCGAAGGCGAGCTCACGCTTCATAGCCCGCGGCGGCGGTGGCGGCGGCGGCGGCGGCGATGGGGCACAGGCACTGCCACCGGAGGGGGACGAGGCCGGCATGGTCATGAGATGAGAAAGGGCGGGGATTAGGCAGCGAGCCGATTACGACTGCATGGGTACCGCTTGATTGCTGCTTGCTAGGGTTTGGAGCGCGGGGGTGGGAGCCTGGGAGGGAGGGATCGGCGAAGAAGACGATGAGGCCGAGAAGAAACCAATCGCCCGCTCGCAGCATTTACTTTCCTTATTAAATTATTACCTACTGTTTTATTACTACTACAGTATTTTATTTGGTGGTCCTTTCTCTCATCTATTAAATTATTATTACCTGCCGTTTCCTTTTCTTTAAAAACAAAATGACGATGCACCCTTTTGTTTTTTTGGGGGAAAATTTTGCCTTTTCGATTCGCATTCTTATTGGGCTTCAAAATATTTTGCAAATTTTTTTAGATTCTCCGTCACATCGAATATTTAGATACATGTATGGAGTATTAAATATAGATAAAAAATAAAAACTAATTACACAGTTTGGTCGGAATTGACGAGATGAATCTTTGAGCCTAGTTAGTCTATGATTGGATAATATTTGTCAAATACAAACGAAAGTGCTACAGTATCGATTTTTTAAAATTTTTTGGAACTAAACAAGGCTAGGCACTTTGCGTTTGATGAAATACAGTACAATAGGTAGGTAGGTATACACTTTATACGCGGATTTATTGTTCAATTGATAATTCCTAGCATCATGTTGCTATGAACTTCACATCTATTCCTTTGAAATATAACATATGCACGGAGTATATGTGTCACAACCTAATTTCATATATAATTCATTAAATAGTGATCATCATAGGCAAAATTGTATTTATTAAAATCAATTTGCAAACATGGTGGCCTAAGGCCCCTTTGGATTGCAAAAAAACAAAAGGGGGAAATGTAGTATTCACATTATATGGATTGAGTCATTGTAGCATCCTTTGGTTCATAGGAATTGCATTTAGGGTAAATGTGCTAAACTTTTCTTTGTGTTTGATTTCATAGGAAAATCATAGGGAAAAAACATCCACTCAAATCTCGGGCGTTTGGTTTCATGTGCTTCTCCTGAAGTTCATCAAAACATATTCCTACAAACTTCTTGTGTTTTCGTTCCTCTGTTTTGCACATGTGTTCCTATCCCATTCATGCATTATTTCTATTCTTGTATTTCTTCAATCATGTATTCCAAAGAGGACTTAAAAGATTCTTGAGTTTGCCTTTCAACTTACATGGGTGTACCATTTAGGTCTATAAACTTTTAAAATGTATTTCTAAACCACTTATGTTATTTAGTGGTATAACCTTTGAAAAGATGTGAAATGCTATTCGCTTTGTTGAAAAGCCATGGCTGAAAATATTGTTCGCTAATTTATTGTGAGAGAAAAATATTGTTCGTTCACTAAAATAGTACGCCCCTCACGACTTTTACCCATTTTCATGATACACCATGAATAACACCACTAGCACTTGTTTAAAAAACACTTGAAAGATCCTATAAGGCTAGAGGGGTGAATAGCCTAATCAATTTTTTTACAAACTTACTAACGCAAAGAGTTAGTATATAATAAAGCAAAGCTTTTTCTCTAGCTCTAATTGAGGGTTTGCAAACCACCAATCTCAACAATTCTAGTCAGTAAGATTACTAGGTAAACAAGAGCTATGTCACTACAAGCTACACTAATAAACTAAGCTACACAAATCAAAACTAGCAACTAAAGCTAATTACACTACTTTACGAAAATATAAAAATAAAGGATATAATCTTGATATCGTCATGTTGGGGATGAACCAATCACCAAGATATGAACCAATTAATCACCGAGAGAATGTCAATCAATCACAATTGAGACACATGGTTTTTCTCATGAGGTTTACGTGCTTGCTGGCACGCTAGTCTCCGTTGTGTCGACCAACACTTGGTGGTTCAGCAGCTAAGAGGTGTTTCACAAACCTCGTCCCCATATAGGACACCGCAAGAACCTACCAATAAGTGAGATAGCTCAATGACACGAGTAATCCACTAGAGTTGCCTTTTGCGCTCCGTTAGGGAAGGCACAAGAACCCTCACAATCACCGAAGCTGCCCACGAATAATCACCAACTCATACTAATGCTCCTAAGCATCTAGGTGTCAACAACCACCAAGAGTAACAAGAACTCTACAGCCACAACGATCCTCAAATGTCTCTAGATGCAATCACTCAAGTAAATGCACTTAGAATAACTCTCATTCTCATAATGATAGTGAATCTATGAAGGAGATGAGTGAGAGATGTTTGCTTAGGCTCACAAGGTTGTCAAGTGTATCAAAATACCAAGAGGGACACACAAGAACCGACCACCATGTATATATAGGGGTCCTAAACAAATAAAGTCACTAGGCTCTCAGTCTAAAATAGAGCCATTAGGCCCTCAGCCCAGCCACTATCAGGCACAACAAACACGTTGGTGCAAAAGCATCAGACACTGCCTAGCATTTGGTGCTGTCATGACAAGCTTTCGGATGCATGTCATGTGTCCTTGTTTGAATCTCGCGCGTTGATCTCCAACAGTCACGAAGAAAATCATCCACACTCATAGAGCCATCAGACACTCAGACGAAAACCACCGAATGCTGAGCCTCCAGCGTCCGATGCAACTTAGAGAGGTTCTAAAACCATTTTTGGCCCAACTGATACGTTAAATAGGGTGCCACTAGATGCTACCCAACGTATGGTGCTTACACCACCGAAAATCTACTCATGACCCTACTGACATTAGCATACGTCACACACAACTGACGTAGCAATGCAGCGTTCGGTGCTCCAGCATTGGACGTGTCGATGCACACTACGCTGAAATTTCCAGCACACACCAGACGTTAGGCTAGCGTCCGATGCCTTCGAGACCGATGTCTAGTGCAATAAAACAGTAAAGGACATCTCTAAAAGGCACTGAATCACCCAACTCCTCTCTACCTCAATCCTTGCTCAAAAGAGCTAACCACTAAGTGTACCACCTTGTGTACATGTGTTAGCATATTTTTATAATTTTTTAAGGGTTATGTTAGCACACTAGATTCTTGTGACAGAACCGCCTAATCTAATGTCCTCCCAAGAGTACTTGTTTTTCACTAGACGCTAAGTATCCGAGAGAAAATACTAAATTGTTTGGTCCCGTCGAGCACACAACATGGTAGAACTCGAGAAACCATATTTTTCGACAAGATCATAAATGAGAGAGAACAAGCTTACAATATTTTTAGTCATTTCTTACGTCACTTATATTATAGCATTAGATTATTACACGAGCAGAAATAATAATTTATTTAATGACAAGTTAAGCATTAATATAAAAGCATTTATGTACATAAAATGGTAATAGAGTGTGAGTCTTTTTCTTTTGTAAAATATTTTTAGTCAAGGCTGATGAAAAATAAATTCTAAATCCGCATCGCAAGGCAAATCCTCGCTGAGTCCACCACGAGGAATTCACACACACAAGTGTTAGCTCAATAGCACCTACCACCTGCAATAGAGTAGAACAAACTCTGAGTATTCAATTGTACTCTGCAAGACTTACTCATCAGGAGGAAAAGACTACAAGGATTATGCAAGGCTATCTGGCTTGTGGTTTCATTGCATAGCAGAAGCATTACTAGAAGTGTATCCTTAAAGTTCATTATATTAGTAGTCATGGTTCAATTATTAAATAACCAAACTATGTAAGCACCTAGGCTATTTCCAAGCAAAGGTTGAGCAAACAGAATCATTTCATCTTCCAAGTTCTAGTTCTTACTACGGTGCAAGACCATAGTCAAGTCATAACATCAAGCGACGGCGATTCACGAATCAATGTATCCCAAGTGGAACTTCAAAACACATGCCTCATCTGCACCCCAAATGATGAAACCGAGTACACCATTGCAAAGAGTTCATCGAGACGATCAAAATAGATATATTATTTGCTATATTTAGAGTCCCGATGAGAGAATCCCCGATAGATATACCCAAGAATTCTGTGGAATACTCTAGAAGCATCACCAAGCAAAAGTTTTATGGATTAACATGACAATTTCTACAAAATTGGAGAATTGTAAATTTTTAGGGATAAAAACAGAATATGGTGACGAGCCAAGGAACCGAACTAATTCCACAAGAACTGACAAGAAGGTTCTAGAGGACACTAGAAGACATGGGAACGAAACAGGAGCACGGCGGTGGACAGGTGGGCCCGGTTGGCCCCACATGCTAGGTCGGCCAGCCTGGGCCCACCTAGAAGCGAGCTCCACTTCGTGTGACAGCTTCCAAAACGCATCTTGACTCTTGTTTCAAGTTAGTTTGATCTGAAGGCTACTAGGGGCAGACCCCACTGAGGCATCGAATCAATCATCATCAGTTGATCTCTCATTCAGAGGGCTAGAGAGAAAAGTTAGGGTTTCCAATTAGAAGATTAGAGCTCTATTTCAAGTTTAGTTTAGATCTAGCTAGATACAAGTAGAGTTGAGCGTAGCTCAGGATTCTGGATCGATATTAGGAAATTTGGCAATTCTATTATTGTATCACATAATTATGATTTTGTGCTACTTCAATATCATTGTGTTCTTGTTTATTTCGTTCTTAGTTTATTCTAGTTCTATCTTTGATATAGATCCCGTTTGGTTCTCCTTGCTAAATTTTAACTAGTTAAAATTATTTTAGCTACTCTTAGATAACTAATGGGACTAAATTATTTTAGCTCCTTTTTAATCAGTGTGTTTAGAACTTTAGCTACTAAAATTTTGCAAGAGGAACCAAACAGGCCTATAGTCTTGATTGATAATAAGTTTAGACATAAGTTCACGGAGCACATAGTTGAACCCCGGATTGGATTAGGTGGTAGAAGTAATGTAGACATGGTGTCTAGATTATATTTATTTGCGAATGCACCCTATTTTTCGAGCCTTGTGATAGAACGCGAAGGTGACTTTTATAGCTTCGTTGAGTCCTCTGTAGTCCACTCCTTGAATCTAGGACAAGTAAAACCTAGTTACTTGGGAAAGATTGCTCTATTCCTAAATTCCCTAAAGTAATATTCCTTATATTTAGATGAAAGATTGATTAAGATATAGATGATAAGTAGTAGATTAGAAACTCTTAGACTTAGTAGATAGGACTTAGTCTTAGAAATTAAATCTCTAACTGTGTCGCTTATTTCGGTATCCTACTTGATTAGACAAGTTCTCTCTAATTATGGGTTCCCTATCTTTATCTCATTATTATTATTATTATTATTATTATTATTATTATTATTATTATTATTATTATTATTATTATTATTATTATTATTATTATTATTAT
>Ga0182004_10005772_pt1 | contig 10083 bp, 9 predicted proteins | sample Sormic07211540_1_FD_120479 | JGI IMG/M metagenome (GOLD analysis project Ga0182004, IMG submission 120479) | Endophyte microbial communities from Sorghum bicolor roots, Mead, Nebraska, USA - 072115-40_1 MetaG | ecosystem: Host-associated > Plants > Roots > Unclassified | place: USA: Nebraska... | reverse complement strand
TGAGGATATCATAGAGTAGGTAATCTTAGTAGAAAATTGTTTGTTTATATATGAATTCAGATAACCTATGTAATAATCTTATCCATCGAAAGTGAGGTCTGGACCCTACCCCATGATTTGTAATCTTAGCTATTTGAGTTCATAATGGCTTGTTCATTTTCTTACTACCTGTTAGCTGTTACTGACTGACAATGATTTACTATGTACTCCAATTCATTGATAGGAACAATGTGGTGGGAAGGCATGTTTCATCATCAACAACCACCCGTTGTTTGATGAAGGGACTACAGAAATATTGTATGCTTTCGCTTTATATTTTGTCATGCGTTGCACTTGCAAATTATATCTTCAGCTTGTTCATTTATATTTCTTTCCCAGCTGCAAGCAGTAGCCATTACCACCTTACTGTTTCTTTTCATACAAGAGGATAATCCAGATGCATTGGCTTTATTTATTCTTTGTTATTTTCTGAAGTTTGGTTTTAGGTGAACCACTGTTGTAATTGTGTTTTGAATATATTCACAGCGAGTTGGTTACATTTACTCTAAGTAAATGTGACCCATTAGGTCATTAAAAGATCTGACATGCACCAAACAATGAGTTAGTGGACCACCATATCTTGCAGTATGTTCTCTTGTGCTTCTAAATCAGGACTCTTTTAATTTTGTTTGTTATAGCCTATTGAAAAACCAGCTCATAACACAACTGTGTCTCAGCAGATTCTGCTAGAATCACGTGTAATCCTGTTTGCTGTGCAATTGGTTTATGCTCTCAGTAGGACTGCTCTGCTGTGCAGATGTAACATGCCATCTGCTATAGTATTAGAAAGTTTTGTATTTCATGTCATGAGTTATGCTACTCACCATACAAAAATAAAACAAGTTATGCTACTCAGGCACTCAGCAACACATGTGTGCATCTGTTGGTTTACATGCTGAAATTAGAAACTGCCTAATAACTTCACATTTGTCATTACTTGTTGTCAGGATACTCGGAGCAAGTGGGGTGGAAATTTCTGCTGGCTTTCATTGGTACTTGAAACACTACTGTGCAGCACATATATCTTGGTATAAAACCGGTGGTGCACAACTATCATCCATTCCGCGTCCTGGGTCACTACCTCGTGTTCCTGATGGTGGTGTATTGATTCAAAGACCCATTGACTGGAGCTACTACCAGAACGCAGTTTCATCCAGCTGTAAGCTGATAGCTTACTTATGTTGCAATTTTGGCTGTTGATTCCAGAATTGATGGCATCAAACTTTCTGATGTAAGCTGAACCTTAAACATATTTCTCCGTTTAAAATTATATTTTCGTCCTTTAGATTCTTTTGCTTGGTGGGATTGGGAGCGCTGGGAGAAGGAAATTGACTGGATGGCTCTTCAAGGAATCAATTTGCCTCTTGCTTTCACTGGGCAAGAGTCTATATGGCAGAGGGTTTTTCAGGTATGTATCTTTATTCTTTTTTTAAGCATTCTGTGCAGTGGATAAATTACCACTGTGTTTTTTGTGACATTAGTGTGAAACAATGCACAAAAGCAATTAGGAAGGCATTGAAGGAGATGGATTGATGCATAACAGTAAATGCGGTACAGTAGGAAGGCAGTATGGATAAGCAGGCAAAGATGCACATCACCAAATTTCGACATGTAGTGTCATGTTTTGATGTTTTTTCTTGGCAAAATTATTTTGGCACAGTTCTTAAAAATGGCATTTTGTGGTGGAATGAATGGGTCCCTTCTAGAGTAGATGCAACTTCACTGGTTCTTCCTGTTGGCACTATTTATTATTATATTTTATGAGAATATTAGCACTCTTTTATCTAAGACAAAAACAACTCAGGTTATTGCACCTTATTCTCAGGTTATTTCTTTAAATTTACTCATCCTGTTTTGCTGCAAATGGTCTGTGAATAACTTTGTTTCATTTCATTAAATTCTTGAAGAGGTACAACATTAGCAAATCAGATCTGGATGATTTCTTTGGTGGGCCAGCCTTTCTTGCATGGTCTCGAATGGCTAATATGCATGGGTAAGTTACACATCGGATTTGTAATTGGTCTCTCGCATCTTAGCTTTTAATTTTATATGACTCTATTGATTTCAATATTCTTTTGCATTAATAATTTGGCATGCTGTGTCTTCTAAAATTATTTTCATTATTCCTCAACTCTGCAGCACAAGATAGATTGTCATTTTGAATTTTTTTGCTATAAAATACTCTCTCCATTCCAAGTTATAAATTGTTCTGGCTTTGACATAGTATATATCGAGGTGCATAGATAAAGGCAGAATGACTTATAATTTGGAACGGAGGGAGTATGTAGCTGCAATTGGGATGCTCACATCTAGACATGTCAGATTAAGACAGCCAAGGAGACTGTTTATACTCCCTCCATACCCATAAAATAAGTCGTTTTGGACAATGGCACGGTCTCCAAAGTCTAACTTTGACTTCTTTTTTTTACAAAAATATTTATCAAAAAGTGGTATAGTTATATTTTTATGAAAGTATTTTTGAAGACAAATCTATTCATATGGTTTTCATATTTTCAAACTCAACAACTTAAAAGTTATTCATGATTTATATTCCCAATGTTTGACCCAAACCTTGTCCAAAACAACTTGTTTTATGGGTATGGAGGGAGTATGTGGAATGTCAGGAAAATAAGATGTGACTATGAAAGCTCAAGAATTTTTGTTTTGAGCTTTGATTCCCTTTTCCTGAGTCCTATGTTTTGATATTTCTTCTCAAGCATGTTATGACTGAATGTTTTAGCTGCCTACAAGACTTTGTTATCATATTTAGTACTTGTAACTAATAGGTAATTACAAGTTACCCATATTATTTAGTTTTATCTTGGATATTGATTTTTTGGAACTCTTTGTTGCGAACATATGCCATATATTACTTATTTTCAGCCCTTTATCTAAAAGTGAAGATACTGGCTTCACATGTTACATGTTTTTCTGTTTTTGCCTTTTATGTAATTACTCTTTAATGACACTTCCTGATTTATCAGATGGGGTGGACCTCTCCCTCAGACTTGGCTTGATGACCAACTAGCTCTTCAAAAGAAAATCCTATCTAGGATGTACGCTTTTGGCATGTTCCCAGGTGACACTTCTACAGTTGTAGCATTTTTGGATTTTGTGCAGTTACATGAGCAACTTTTCTATGTTAAGGTTACAGTATGTGATATAAATATATCTTCATTGGTTTGCACTTCTGTGCGTTTTCAGAACTCCTGCTCTGCCTAATAAAACCAATCTAAATGTTTAATTTCTCAGTCTTTGTTTCTTAGTACATGAGGACCCCCTCACTTTTTGTTACATTTCTAATAATAGACTAAAATCTACATCTGTTGCAGTTCTTCCAGCCTTTTCTGGCAACATCCCAGCTGCATTAAAGTCAAAATTCCCTTCAGCTAAAGTCACTCACCTTGGAAACTGGTAACGACGATTTTCTATCTTCTAAATAACATTGGGATACATGATTTTCTGTGATCAATACTTAAATATAAAATACAGAATCTTGGTTGCAGCTCCTGTTTCGCTGCTGAATTTCATGCAGTTTTGCACCTCCACCTTTGCTGTATTTCAGTTATGTAATTTCGATTGCAACTTTTGCATGCATCTCACATCTTAGCAGTTTGAGCTGCTACCACTGATCAAACTGGAACAGTCACGCTACATTCATAACAAGCTTATGCTCATTTGTATTCTTAATGTTCATTTCACCTTAAATGCTTCATCATATTATTCATAAATGAAGTTAAATATTAATATCCTGATTTGAGACCACTGTACCCTAACACTACTTTTCTTGCTGACATCCTTTGTTTCATCAGTGTTAAGTCACATGTGCTTATTTGACTATGCTCTGTGATATTAAGGTTTACAGTTGACAGCAATCCAAGGTGGTGCTGCACATATCTTCTTGATGCATCTGATCCTTTATTCGTAGAAATTGGGAAGTTGTTTATAGAAGAACAAATCAGAGGTAGGATCTGTTATTTTGTTCAAGTTGATGTCTAACATCATGTGCATGATATTTTAATGCCAGTCCTGTAATCTTGTATTGTTTCCTACCATAAGAGTGATGGCTAGCCATTCTTTTGGAACGAATGATGGCTAGCTTTTACCTTATTAGTTTCCCTGTTTTGTAAGAGTACTTTTTACACCTTTTCATCAGAAGAAAACAAACCTTGATGCATGGGAGTTTTCTTGTACTTTTGTGCAGAATATGGTAGGACAAGTCACATCTACAACTGGTATGATTATTAACCATCCTTCTCACTTGAAGTTCCCAATCAATGAATTTTTCTCATCTGTAATCATTTTTTACTTGTCTAGTGATACTTTTGATGAGAACACTCCTCCACTAAGTGACCCGAATTATATATCTTCGTTGGGTGCTGCAACGTTTAGGGGTATGCAAAGCGGTGACAACGATGCTATTTGGTTGATGCAAGTATGTTCTCTGTGTGTTAGTATTTTGCTTATTATTGGATTTGTCGTAAAACCAGTTATTAGAGATATGAATATAGATCATGGATGTCTTGGTTGTTGCACTTTACTTTTTTACTTCTGGAACTACTTTCAGATGCGTGATTCTCTTGTCCAGTTGAGAGAAAATTCTTCCTCTATTTTCACATTCTTGGATATATGGATATGCAAGGATCTGTAACATTTATTACTCTGCAGGGTTGGTTGTTTACCTATGATCCTTTCTGGGAACCTCCACAAATGAAGGTGAAACTTAATTTCATGGTTTGATAAGATATGAATGCTGATAATTTTATTGGCTCTTTTCATTTGGCTTCTTGTTTCTTCAAAAACATTATTGGAGTAGTGAGGATTGAAATTCATGTGACCTTCATTTTTTAATTAACTGCTTGTTCTAAATGTCATATATTTAAAAATGGAGGGAGTCTGTTGGATATGATATGACTGCAATTAATGTTCCAATGGTGTGTGTTGATCACATTCATTTAGTCAGGGTAAACCTTGTGTTTTCCAATAACATATTATGATTTTTGAAGTAACACCAAGGAGGTACAGTTTGCAGTGGTGTTATCTGTTATTTTTATTTGGCTCATACAGTAAAAACTAAAAAGTCCATGCCTGTAGTGATTTCTTTATGTTGATAGCACAGTATTTTCAGGTTATGCTTGGAGGAAAAAAAATTGATGTCCCATTGCCAAATGATTGACAACCACACTGTATTTCCAATAATCTAATAGTTAGTTCTGCACTCAGTTTCTTCACCTTTTCTGCTGAAACTTGAATAAGTCTTGTGAACTTAAGGTGGCTACTATCTAATACATCAGGATTTTTTTTGTTTCTGTTGTGAGCATGCACCTTTGTTATTGTTGTTGTGTTTCAGGATTCAGCTTTAACATAACCAATTTTTTACTTATCTGATTAAACTTAATTTCTGTTGTTTTTAGGCACTACTGCATTCTGTTCCTGTTGGCAAAATGATTGTTCTTGATCTTTACGCTGAAGTTAAACCAGTGTGGATAAATTCTGATCAGTTCTATGGTGTTCCTTACATCTGGAAAGTTCTCTTTTTCTCATTCTGCCAACTCCATGCATTATTACCCTCCTTTTATTTTCCTAAATAAAAACTCGTATGACCCTTTTTCAGGTGCATGCTCCACAATTTCGCTGCAGATTTTGAAATGTATGGTGTTTTGGATGCTTTGGCTTCTGGGCCTATTGATGCTCGATTAAGCGATAACTCCACAATGGTATACATTGTCAAGATTAATCAGTTGCTTATGCTACCGAGCTAGCTTATATAAATACAGATGGTGATGTTTTACATTTAACAAATTATATTTTAGGTTGGAGTTGGTATGTCTATGGAAGGTATTGAGCAAAATCCTATTGTTTATGACCTTATGTCAGAAATGGCCTTCCATCACAGACAAGTTGATCTTCAGGTGAAATTAAAAAAATCATTTTCTAGAAGAGCTTCTTGCACAATAGATGTGTTCTTTTTATTCATCTTATCTACTTACTGTGCATCTCTTATTTATGTTTCTATGGAAGTCTCCCTTTGCACAATTGCACTAGCTAATGAATGCAAGCAATTTTTGGGCTGATCAGTTTCGTATCATTTCCAGGTTTGGGTCGAGACATATCCAACAAGAAGATATGGAAAACCAGTGAAGGGACTGCAAGATGCTTGGTGGATTTTATATCAAACTTTATATAACTGCACAGATGGTAAAAATGTAAGATTTTTTTAATATAAAACATGTTTAGCCATTGTGCCATGTGTCCATTGTTCTTCCAACATTACTTAAGCATGTACAAGGGATAGTAGGTTGTGAGCAAGTTGCAAAATCACAAATATCTGGTACACTATGCTACTAACAACCTGGAGTTTTTATTATTTTACACTTAAATCTTACTCTATATTGTAAAGATCTTTGCTAGACAAAATTATTCTGTGAAAATACATTTCTCATTATATTTTTCTTTTTGGCAATTGTTGCTACATGCCAAATATGAATAGAAGTAAAACATCAATATATCCTACTTTTTGAAGATTCGGTGGGTTCTTATCTGTTACTCTTATCATAAATTTTATTCTGGCAGGACAAAAATCGGGACGTGATAGTGGCCTTCCCAGATGTTGAACCTTTTGTTATTGAGACACCAGGGTTGTATGTGAATACTAGACAAATGTATTCTACAATGCCATCGAAGAATTACATAGGGAAGGATGCCTCTAGTGATGCATATGATCATCCTCATCTATGGTACGATACTAATGCCGTTATCCCTGCCCTGGAACTTTTTCTTCAACATGGAGATGAAGTATCTGACAGCAACACCTTCAGGTGAGAACGCAGGTGTTCCAATTGCTTAATCTGTACTGTAAAATAATTATTCTTTCAGTGGTAAAAAATTACAAGCTAAAAAAGTGCTCGTTCAATGTACTATGTGTGAATACAGTAATACTCATGATTGTCAAAACATCAATTCTGTCGTCTGATTTTTACAACTTTACGATCAGATTTAGATGGTCTGATTCTACGATTTTAGTTAATAGAATAAATTTAGTTTTGCCTCATTATTTTCTGCCAACCTACAAACCTTTGATGCCATACAATTCTTTCTATTGATTTTGAATTCCCATTTACCTTAATTCTTACTTTACAGTTCAAAGTAATCCATTCGTATTTTGATGATCATGATCTTACTTTCAAATTTTGGAATTAACCAAACATGTATAAACACTAAAACATTATATGCACAGGATACTGAGGCACCGTCCATTGCACTATTGTTTTGTAAATGAGGAAAGGTTCATGAATGTTTCATCATATTAACAGGTATGACCTTGTGGATTTGACTCGTCAAGTTCTGGCTAAATATGCCAATGACGTTTTTCTGAAGATCATCGAGAGCTACAAATCAAACAAAATGAATCAAGTCACCATCCTGTGCAAGCACTTTCTCAACCTTGTAAATGATCTTGACACACTACTATCCTCTCATGAGGGTTTTCTGCTTGGGCCTTGGTTGGAAAGTGCCAAGGGCCTTGCACGAAACAGTGAGCAAGAAATACAGGTAATCTTTTTCTTTTGCCATTCTTTGAAACTGAATTATGTCTAATGATATGGCATCATTACCATATTTATCAAAAATCCCAAATTACTATAGTTGTGAAAGTAGGAATCGACCTGTTTGATTCTTCCTGTTGTTAGGCTGTTTATGAGCATTAGGCTCAAACTTGGGCCACTATTCACATTGAACCAATCTAAGATTTCATATATGCACTATGGTCATGACCTTGTGATGTATGTCACTCTAGCATTGATGACAAGTAGTCATGTTCATCAAATTTCTGACACACAACTTTGTTGAAATCCTTGCAGTATGAATGGAATGCTAGAACACAAATTACAATGTGGTTTGACAACACGGAAACAAAAGCAAGTTTATTGCGCGACTATGGTAAGACGCATGCCACTTGGCCATGTACTGATTTAGGCCTTGTTTAGTTCCAAAAATTTTTGGAAAATCGACACTGTAGCACTTTCGTTTGTATTTGATAAATATTGTCCAATCATGGACTAACTACACTCAAAAGATTCGTTTCGTCAATTCCGACCAAACTGTGTAATTAGTTTTTATTTTCGTCTATATTTAATACTACATGCATGCGTCTAAAGATTCGGTGTGACAGGAAATCTGAAAAATTTTGTTGCAGCAAACAAGTACTGGAGTGGCCTGCTGCGAGATTACTATGGGCCAAGGGCCGCCATCTACTTCAAGCACTTGTTATTAAGCATGGAGAAGAATGCACCTTTCGCGCTCGAGGAATGGAGGAGGGAATGGATCAGCCTCACCAACAACTGGCAGAGCGATAGGAAGGTGTTTTCAACCACACCTACAGGAGACTCTCTGAACATATCATGGTCGCTTTACATAAAGTACTTAAGCAACACTGATCCACTTGAGCTAGAAGGTACAGGCTCCCCTGGGAAGTCTGCAAGCTTATAAGTAGTGATGCGTGCAGTGGTGATCATGCATCATTTCAGTTTCGCAATTACCTCTTTTTCTTTTTTCTCGTGTTTTTCCTCAAACTCTTAAATATCATTTGCCAGTGACATGGTTCGTACGAATCAGTCATGTGTGAAGTACCCAAGTCTTTCCGTGTAGCAGGACAGGCTTATTTCCTTTTTCTAGTGTTCCTTGCCGTAAAGTTCTCAGTTTTGTAGCCCAATTTAGGAGAGAATGGCCATCGTCCCGGGTGCTGGAATTCTACAGATCCTTCATAAGAATCGTGTTGCTTTTGGTGAAATCCATTGCTGTAATTGGCTGCACTTACCTAGCTGTGGCTGCAGCCGTTGATGCAGAAATTCAAACCAAAAGGTTTCTGTAGATTACCACTGTATGCATGCAGCTGTCGACACGACCTCGATCATCTAAACTAGATGCATGTGTCGCGTGTAGGAATGAAAACGGATCGGATACGGACGGATATCATTGATATCATATTTGTTTTCATATTTTTGGTCGGATACGGATTCGAATACGGATAATGTCAACCATGTCGGATAAGATATGATTGGATGTCGACATCACAAATATACGATTTAAGTATTCGGATACGGATACGGTATCGGATGCTGAATATTCGGACTCGGATACGGACAGATCTAAACCCCTCTAAACGAATTCGGTCTCGAATAAGGTCGGAAAATATCCGTACCGTTTTCATCTCTAGTCGCGTGCATGTAGAATTGGTAAAAATGTTGACACTGCCGAATCTATGGCTTCAACCAACAGTTCCATTTACATTCCAGTCTTTACAAGTGATGTGCTCGTAAGAGCCACGTGCAGAATTAAGATGATTAAAAAAAGTTGTTTAGGACAATGAGATGGTCTCTAAAACCTAACTTTGACTCTTTGTTTTTTATAAAAATATTTATCAAAAAGTGGTGTGTGTGTATATATATTTACAGTATTCTTCAAGACAAATCTATTCAGATGGTTTTCATATTTCTGAACTCAATAACATAAACCTTATTCAAAACAACTTTCTTTACATGTATGGAGTGAGTACCGAATAAACATTTTTTACATGTATGGAGTGAGTACCGAATAAACATTTTAGTACATGTAAAATTATTTCTTACGACCTAGGAAACACTTATAACTGAAAAACACACCAGGTACGATCCTCGCTTTCAATCTCCCTGTCTTATAAAGGCTACATGCAACCAAGCAAACAGAGTAATGTACCGATGAGCCAAGTAAAACAGACAAATGAGCCAAATATGGAGACAAGTTTTTATTAATAAACACCCCCGTTCAAAAGGAGGCAGCAATACTGCACCAAATTCAAGAGCACCACTACAAAAATACTCCTAAAAGCTTATTTCAAGGAGAACCATAAGTCCTCTAGATTGCTAGCTACATCAAAATTGCACACCATGCTTGCAACTTCAAACATACATTTGCGCTTTGCGCCTAGAGTTTGAGGAAAACAAACTCCTCAATCGCTGGAATCTCCCCGATCTTTGTCAGCGTGGCCTTGCTTGGTTCCTCATCAAC
>Ga0182004_10005771_pt1 | contig 10085 bp, 5 predicted proteins | sample Sormic07211540_1_FD_120479 | JGI IMG/M metagenome (GOLD analysis project Ga0182004, IMG submission 120479) | Endophyte microbial communities from Sorghum bicolor roots, Mead, Nebraska, USA - 072115-40_1 MetaG | ecosystem: Host-associated > Plants > Roots > Unclassified | place: USA: Nebraska... | reverse complement strand
GTCTTTAGAAATGAGTTTTCATTTTTCAATTTACTTTTTTTCCATCTCATTTCTTAAAGCTTTAGTGTGTCTACATATAAGCTCAAAATTTGGATCATCACAATCAACAATCACACCACCAATAGATACCTTGTTGTCCCCGGGTGACATGAAGCAATGTGATGAAGTGGATGAGCTTGTAGATGCATCAATCTCATAGCCATCATCTTCACCATCAAGTGTGCATGGGGTAGCATCATCATTTGCATCACTTGTCAAGTGATCTTGTGGTAGTATCATCACTTAACCATGATGTTGTGGTCGTGCTCAACACACTCATGTTTCTCCACCTTTGGTTCGTCCTTTTTGAACTTGCCATCATCCCATGTGGAGGAATCACCGAAGGTGTGTTTGATAGACTCCCACATTTCATAAGTGGTTTATTTGGAGTTTATCCTATCAAAGAACTCAAAGCTCAAAGGTTTCATTAGATAACAATACGCTTCACAATCAAGTTCAAAGAGAGCCTTTTGAACTTTGGTGAGATTCTTATGGTCCAAGTTGTGTGTGAGACCATTAGTGACAACCCACCGAAACTTAGATCCCTTTGCACAAAAATGATCAAGCATGTGATTTTACAATGTGCAAAGTTTGTACCATAAAAAATGTGTGTCTCACAATCATTTAGCCCATAAGCCGCCATCCTATTGGGTCGGTAAAGATCATAAATGAGAGACCTTGCTCTGATACCAATTGAAGTGTCGAGATGGCAGACTAGAGGGGTGTAAATAGTCCTTTCTAAAACTTATCGCACCAGCTAACCGAAACAAATGCAGAATAAAAACTATCAGTCTAGCTAAGACTACACCCCTCTACCTAAGTTCTCTAGCACCTTGTAAAAGATCCTAAACAAGCAAACAAGATGCTTCCTTAGCTAGAGCTCACCTAACCAATTCTAGGAGCAAGGACACAAAAACCTATGCCACTAGTACGTTACACACCGAGGGAGCTCCTACACAACTAGTAAGAAAAAGCACAAAGCTCCTAAGCTCACTAGCAATGCTCAATAACAAGGCAACTAATGCCAAATTAGAGAGCACAATTTAGAGCATCTCCAAGGGTTTTGCATAATTGAGTTGGCATTTGTTGTTGTTTGCAAACTCCCAAAACAAAATGCAAAGTCTAAAAATAGGCCATCTCCAAGAGTTTTGCAAAATTGAGTTGGCAATTAGCCAAAGTGGACCCGACCACAATTTTTTTCCTTCACGCGCACTCGCGGTCGTCTTCCCGCATGACTTTTCTTCGTGTGCATAAAGTCACCGCCAGTTCTCGCATTTTGCCAAGCCGTGCGTGGCTTAGCATATATGCCAAGTTTGCTCTCTCATTTGCCAACTTGCCCAAAATGCAAACTCCAAATGCAAAACCATTGGATACCTCTTTTTGCGATTTTTGGCAAATTACAAGAATGCAAAGTCCAAATGCAAAACCCTTGGAGATGCTCTTACTTAGCTATACAAACTAAGCATTGTGACTAACAAGATTACCAAACCAAATTAGCCATGCAAGGGAACTACTTCTAGCTACACAAGCAAGAAGGTAACTAGCAAGCTACATAAGCTAACTAATTACAAGAGCAACTACACAAAGGACAAGTATATGAATGTAAATACAAGCTTGTGTTAGGGACTTGCAAACCAATGGGAAGAACACTGTTGACACAAGGATTTTTCCTAAGGTTCACTTCGTTGCCACCAAGGTACGTCTCCGTTGAGACAAGCTCTAAGGTTGCCACCAGTTATCTTGCTAGTGGTGACCCGCAAGTCACACTCTCCCATGTGGAGTGCTTACCACAAGCTCTAGCACTTGACATGGCCAGACCACTTGTCGCCCTTCATCACGTCTCGCTCTACTAGAGTTTCTCTTCATGATCCCATGGGTGAGCACCGTACCCCTCACAATAACTTCTCCGGAGCACCACACAACCTCCTTGTGTGCTTTGACAGAGTCACAAGCCACTAATCCATCTAGGAGGTGTCAACCTCTAAGAGTAACAAGCACCATTGGCTTGCAATACTAACCCCTAGTGCCACTCGATGTAATCTCTCAATACATCACTAGAATCACCCACTCACACAATCGAATGATCACTATCAAGCATATGTGAGTTAGAGGGCTCCCAAGCACCACCACAAAAAGGCACCAAGGCCATAGTGTACTTAGCCACCAGCCAAGCCTGCCAACACTACTATTTATAGCCTCAATGGCTAAACTAGCCGTTGCCCCTTCATAGGGCAAAATGTGTGGGCGTCAGATGCACTAGACGCGCAACCCCAACGTCCGACGCTCTTCGTGCTACCATATGTCGCTAGCCATTTGAACTCGACCATTTCTGCTAATGGCTAACTCGCACAAGCACACACATAGTCACATCGGACGCTCCAATGGTCCACGTCAGATGCAGTGTCTCCACATCAGACGCTACTCAGAGAAGTCTACAAACTCGCTAGGTTGTTGGACATGTCTGACGAAGGGACATCAGATGCACTCTCAGCGTCTCATTCTGAGTGTCTCACATGTCCATAGACAAAACCCTACTACTACAGTGTGAGTATCGGACGCGCCGATGCTAGGGCATCAGACACTTCGACACACGGTTGAACATGCGCCTCTCTATGGTGAACTCGTCTCACACGGCCTCAGCATCCGACGTTGTCTGACCCGGTGTCCAACAAGTGTTTCTTGCTGAGAAACACTCGTATGACTTTTCTGAAACTTTCCTCCAGTACAATGGAAAATGAGCACTTCACTTTGATCCTAACACGTATGCAAAGTTAGATCGCTCAAGTGGCACTAGATGACCTATATGCAAACAATTTTGCCCCTCTTGATAGGACGACCATCTATCCTAAATCATGTCATAAACTTTTCTACACACTTATGACCAGTAAAATGGAAATGCCCTAGGTTATAACTTTGCCTTGTGCATTCCATTTCATCTCCTCCAATGTTGATGAAACCATGCACCAACCAATCACTGACTGATAAAAACAACCACCTTCATTAAAATTTTAATAGAGGGCGGGCAACATAACAAAACCGCCTCAGTTAAAACATTAACTGTGGCGGGCTACATAAGGAAACCACCACGATTAATATTTTAACCGAGGCGGTTGTGTAAACCACCTCAGTTAAGCCACGATTAACCGTGACCTTATGGCCATGGCGGTTTCAAAAACCACAACGGTAAATACAAAATGCTCCTCCATCATCACATATTCACATGTAGACTAATCTCCTATGTATCTCACATAAACACTATAAGTCCACCTAAGTTGTCACTCAATTACCAAAACCAAACAAGGACCTTTCACCTTGATCAAACTAACCTAAGGGATGGTTTAGATATATCCTTAGAGGTGGTGGAGGAAGCTTCCAGAAGACATAGACAAGGGGGCTCTAGGCTAGGCCAGCCAACCCTAGGCCCAGACCGGCCGACCCCCTTTTGAGGCCTTTCAGGGCCCTCTTTGCCGTGGTCCATTCTTCATCCTTTTGGAGTATTCTCTGATAATTTTCACAGAGTAAGTTGATAGTTATATTTGACGAATAGTTCCTCCTTGTTTTTTTTCTAGAATAATCGTGCATAAAATAATAATTCACTAAAACTCATATAATCTGTCAGTTTAAACCCTAGACTTACATAGATTAATTCTTTTATACCCTTTCTCATGTTTATTCAATTATAAATATTGACATTATCCACCATCAACAATCTCCCCCAAGCTTACCCTTTGCTAGTCCTTTAGAAAACCTAAACTTAGGAAACTTGGATTAGAAGTTGCATCAATGCTTTCACGCCTAAAAAGTACACATGCTTTCAAACAAAATTTCTCCTTTGGATTAGATGAACTGCTCTGACTTTCAAACTTACTCATATTACTATCAACTATGGGGCTTTTCAACTTTCACTTGGGTCTTGAGCAATTGAATGATAGAACAATCAAGTCAAGCACTATGTCTCACTCTCTTTGCTCAACCTATATTCTAGAGTTTTTCATAAGTTTTCGCAATAAAACTCAAAGCTTAACTCAATGACACTCTCAAATCTCTTAGTGTATGTGGTATTTGAGGATCCTTACCTAGACAATGGTAGCATTGTGCCTTTCTCTTCCTACAACGAAAGCTTATAGTGGAGTTCATAAGTAGGGAGAAAAGATAAAAGAACATACTTGCGATTCAAATATTGTAAAGTCAAATCTTAGATCCAAAGAGAGTTAAATCATACAATCAAATGAGATGTACATGTGCATGTACATAGAATATGGTGAATATATGATAGGTGTATACAGTGGCTAATCCTAATTCTACTTTGCTCCTTGAAAACATATCTCTCTATTGGCACTAAGAAACAACTTTGCAATAACTCATGGGCTATCTTATTCATCTTTTTTTTCTTCTCTCTTTTTTAAGACGGGCATCAAGCAATGGTCAGGAATCTCCGAGACATTGACTAGGAACCCAGTTGAACCTTTCATCAGACAGGGGCTGGATTAGGAAAAGGTTGGACAATGTGAGGGAACCCTTACTACCGGACCTGGTGTATAGTGGTTAGTCCTGTTTTCCATGTGGGTACAATAGTACACCTCTATACAGTCTTGAAAGGCTAGAGTCCCATGGGACGGAACTATTCGGTTGTTCTTTCTTTCTATACCCATGGTAGAATTGATGATGGACCATGAGCACCTTTGTGATAATGATAAATGCTTTAACCTTAATGTTAGCATAGCATGTCATACTCTTAATGATATCATTGCTTTTTGCACCTATACAAATGCGTAAATAATCACCCTATGCATCTACCAAATACTATAAGTTTGAATTAAGTCATGTGAATGCACAATGTACTGACAATGCAACTGTTAAGTTGTTTTGCAGGTGACCAGGCCAGGCATATTCCTGAGATTAGCACCGGTGAATGCAACGGTTAGGAGGCCTTGGAATGGGTGTTCTCCAAGATGAACTGTGTGTAACTCGATGAGTAGATGAGCGACAAGAGCCAACCCAGTGTAGGAATAGAGTTGTTCAGAACATTAGACTTAGTAGTAATCTTATATACTAAAAGTGCATTTTCTTATCAACAATGCTTTAAGTATAAACGTGAGACAAGAGGCTGTATGTGATTGAGTTGTCCAGTATGTTTTGTATTGGGTATGTGTGTGTAACTCAACGCAAAGATCCCAAAGAGGAGTTGTTATGTGCACTTCTGGGGGCCTATCGAGGTTGTTTGCCTAACTTGAGCTAGCCAAGTGGATGGCACTCGACTTGGCTAAATTAACGCAGCGGGGTTTCCCCCACAGTCTAACCCACCCTTAACAACCAAAGTGAGACTAAACCCCCCACAATATCTCGTTAACATGCACCACCACGTGCTAAATTATAAGTTGCGATGGATGTGACAATTAACCTAGTCAGAAAAAATGTTGCACCTCTTTCCTGAAAAGGTCTTACTATATACGTAGTCTTAATTTAAGGTCTTTGTTATTGTAAGTTTTATGTACCCCAAATCATATTGAACATTGTATACCCCAATAAGATTCAAAAAAGGCATGAAAAACTATATTTGGGCACATATGGTCTATTCAATTGTCATGGAGTTAGATGAAAAATTCAATTGTTTTGCAAGGACAATTCAGTTGTCTATCTATAGATTACCACTAATAAGTTATAACAATACCTAGAAGTGGTCCAAAAAACTAAAATTTTGAATGGAAGCAAATAGTGTGTATATATGTTCGCCATAAAATTAGTTATAAAAGCTTTTCCACATCTCACAATGCATAACTCACAACGTATCAAATTTATTTACAGGTTTTCCATACCACATAACTTTTTCACAACTCAGAGCTCATAGCAGCTATATTTTCCACAGCTCATAGCTGAACCAAACAAACCCTAATCACAAGAAACAAGGATTAAAATAAGAAGTATATATTGTCACACAATGAATGTGAATTTTCATATTAGATTTTAATTGCATAAGCCATTGTGCAATCATAGATCATGTGCACAGGTTTAATTAAACTTACTAGGTTTGTTGGTAGTTATTGTGGGATAGGGATGTTTGTGTAGTTATTTTGGGTTGGACAGAGTAGGTCGTGTGCAAGACGAATAACTAGATCAAGTTCATTTCTATGATCCAACACAATTGGCGGTGGTGGTGGGGGTGTCTTCCATGAGCATTAGTGCATGAAATAACCATTCCTAATTTCAATCACATATGTGTCCATCTAAATTCACATAGTTGTTACTTATCGCTGTCGTGTTTCAAGTTTTCATGGCAATGCAGCTTCACATTATCATGTATACCAGGCTACGTTCAGTTCACCTTTTGAAAAGTGCTATGTTGCCAAAAAAAAATCTTGTTTCACATTTGTTTCGTGGGAGATATAGGATGGGGAAGCTTTCATAGTTTCTTGAAAAACAGGTTGTAACCTTTCCACATCAACTCATAACGGGTTTTCCACAGCTCACAACAACTTTTCCATAGCTCATAGGTAAACTAGACAGACCCTAATCATGAGAAACAAGGATTAAAACAAGAATCAATTGTCAAATAATGAATGTGAATTGTGAGGTTGCATCGTGGCTGTACAAACCATTGTTAGGTCGCATTGTGGTTGTACAAACCACCACCAATTATTTGGCAGAGTATATTAAAGCACATATAGTAATTATTTTATAGCAAATTTTCTATGTAAAAAAATTACAATCTTGTTTTGGCATTACCCTTATTTTTATCTTTTGAATAAATCCTTATATAATTTATGAACTGTGCTTCATAAATTAATCAGATAAGTATGCCATGACTAACAAGAAATTAAACTAATAGGAGCATTGGCCATTGGGCTTACCTTATCAATGATCTTGTAATCATTTTGATGCCCTGATCTAGTGATCTCGATGAGAGATTAATTCAGAGTCTCTGATCTACTCTGTGCTGAGGGAGAACTCACTAACTTGGCAACACAAGGACTTGTGGTCGCAGATGGGGGACTTGTGCCCAGTGCTCTCCATGATCGGATGGCGCCACAAGAGATGTTTGAACCTATATAACACTGCCCCACGTTCAAAAACTGCTTATATGGCCCAACTCTGCATATGGAACGATACCTCGCTTACACTTTCGTTCTCACTTCATGCAAAAGGGTTAACCTGGAGGTGCTACATTTGGAACATTAAGGCTTACTAGTATATTACCCGTGCTAACGCTACGGTGTCATCTAAGAACACAAATCAACCAAACGGAAGATAATACATGTTCTAACAAAGAAAGCCTACGATTACCCTAATCAAAATGTGATTAGAATATATCAAAATTATTGGCCACATCCATTTCCAAGGTTTAAAAGTATACATAAAACTTGCATATGGCCCGGAAAGCATGGACATATCCAAAACAAACATAAAGTTGGGTGTTTTCATCTGACGAAGTCTGAATTGATGGGCAGTAAACATGGGTCCAAAAGAAAATAGTGAATGATATGACTAATGCAGCCATGTAAAGCTGCAAACCAAACCAGCAAATGAAGTGAGAGTATCCTACGGCAACATTTTGAACATACTCCCTCTGTCCCAAATTTACTGACGTTTTAGCTCTAGAAGTAAGTCCCACAAAGAGTGTCGTTCTGCTAGGTTGAATGAACATGTGCCTATAGGAATCGGTTACAACAATGACAGAACATATGAGCAATTAATGAACCATGTCCCGGCAAACATCATGATTCATTTGTTTAAGGAAAAAATAATCGATCGAAGTGCATGGTTTTTGATGAAAGGTTGCTGCAGTGATGGATACAAGTTCCTGCACGCGGCCTTTTACGGCTATTTCAGTGATAAGACATATAAAAGGTGTACAGACTGTTACACTTCGTAGGGGTGTGCAGGTCATTTTGTTTCTTCCTTGGTATCCACCGCGATTCCTAAAACGTCAATAAATTTGGGACAGAGGGAGTACACATCAGTATGATTGCATACGTCGTACAAGTTAAATTTAACAGGGTGTGATGTAGGTCAACCGCTGATCAGCTTCCTTGGCCAGCAGCTTTCCCCTGCCCTTGGTTTTCACATGTGATTTGGAGCCCTTGACACCACCACCCCAGTTCTTCTTGATCTCATGAAACTTGTATTTGAAGTTGGCCTAGGAGTGAATGAGTTCTAGTAAGCACACAAGTCAATTGAACACAAATTGGATATGGAGAAAAAGATATTCATAAAACCTACCTTAATAGCCTGCAGGCTGAACGTCCTCGTTCTTGACGGTGGTCATGTAAAGAACAAATGCAGTATTCTTGTGAACAACCTACATAAAGTTATTCATTAGCTAAGAAACATATAACCCAGCTAATAAAAACATAACGATTCTATATTTTATGCATAGCTAACATGTTAATAATGATACGAAGTTCTCTCCAAATATGTATTTGCTATTCGATTGGGCAACACCAAAGTATTTTCAATCATCACTAAACTGGAAAATGAGGCTATCATCATACATGGAAATCTGCTAAAAGAATGTACCAATTTTACACAAATGGCAGAGAAGCAACAAGAAGAAGAAGACAGAAGCTTGTACTACTTCAGATGCAGAGTCACTAACACTTAAAGTTTTACTAACAGTAAGAGTTATGTGTATCATTATTGATTTTCCTAAACCAACAGGCATACTTATATGGGAATTTGGAAGTAAAATAGTCCATTTGTTACCCCACTTATAAAGCCCACACCATTTACTATTGGCTTTTCAACATAAACATTAAAGAGCCATGGAAATACATAGTTGGCATGATGCCATGATCCTCTTAATATCTTTACAACCATAGTGTTTCCCAACTGGGGAAAATACCATTATAGGATCATTTGCATATATCAAATCTGTATGATGAAATGAACGCAGTTAAATTCATATACTCTATCTTTAAAGTAGAGGTGAATTATCAACTAATATATTGGAAAAAAATAAGCCTTCAAAATTGAAATGGAATGGTGATAGGCATCGATACATAGCAAAGCAACATTTACATGTCGCATGGTTACCCACAAAAGTTTGTGGCCAGACTTCCATGGTCTAATCAAAATGTTACTTTGACCTCCTTTTTGCATCAAATCCTATATGTGCAAGGGTGAATATTACATACCTATATGTGCAATAAGTTTCAAGGGTGAATATTACATACCTATATGTGCAATCGGCATCTCTATCTGTACACCACTCGGCTGCCTCACTTACCACAGCCTGCACCTGCACACAATGACACGATTGATTAGCAACAGATCAGTAATAGACGCAAGATGGTACAGTGGAGTAGTAGTCGCTGATCAGCCGGAGCCACCTGCGCCAGAGGACACCTCAGACACCGCTGTGGTGCCCAGTTGGAAGGCACGACCCCTGCCGAGCGCTTGTTCTCGAGCGACCACGACGGCGCGGATGAATCGACCTCGCTGCCAACCACCAAGTCGCCCGCTGTCCGTCTGCGGCCCGCCAGCCTCCGTGGCGCCTAGCCCCAACGCAAACGGCGCAGACGCGCAGTGCCCCTCACGGCCTCTCCCCCGCTCCGGCCTCCATGTGCATAGGGATCAGACGCGGCCAGCTCGGAAGCGCAACAATTTGGGGGCAGTGGCAGCCTAACTCGTACGCATTTACCACGGCCACACACAAAAACCAGGGCGATGGGACCCGCCTGCTCCGCTGGCCGCCCAACTGCCTGGCGGCCTGTTTGCCCGCCTGGCCGTGGCCGTGGGAGGTACATGCGAGAGGGAGCTGTGGGATGGGGCAGAGTCAAGGCGACCACTCCTGGGTCCTGGCCGAGGCGGTGTCCAGCGTCCTGCACTCCTGCACGATGCGTCGTAGGGGAGGTGGAGTGCTGGCGTCGGGGCACGTGCGTGGCGGTGTCTTTCATTTTTTTCTTCGGTGATGGCTTCCGTTTTTTATTCGGTGATGGCACCAGGGATCGATCGCTGGTTGTCGAGGTGCCTTGCCATGTGCGTTTGAAGCCGTGGAGTGCGGGTGTTGGGGGAGTTTGAAGCCTCGCATCAAACTTCCTCTGCTGACC
>Ga0182004_10005770_pt1 | contig 10086 bp, 9 predicted proteins | sample Sormic07211540_1_FD_120479 | JGI IMG/M metagenome (GOLD analysis project Ga0182004, IMG submission 120479) | Endophyte microbial communities from Sorghum bicolor roots, Mead, Nebraska, USA - 072115-40_1 MetaG | ecosystem: Host-associated > Plants > Roots > Unclassified | place: USA: Nebraska... | reverse complement strand
GACAAGCTCACAACCTTCATCCTGAAAAACCCACCAGAACAGAAGAAGGGAGGAAAAGACAAGAAGGCCATGAGGAGAGCTGAGAAGGAACGCCTGAAGGAAGGTGAGGCTGCTGATGAGGAGATGAAGAAACTGAAGAAGGATGCAAAGAAGAAGGGTGCATCCAAGGAGCCCACTGCCAAGGGTTCAAAGAAGAAGGCTACTGCTGCTGGCTCTGATGAGGACCACTCAACCTCTCCAACTCGCAGCCGTGATGGTGACCATGCAGCTGCAGATGAGGAAGAGGATGATGATGATGTTCAGTGGCAGACTGACACTTCTATCGAGGCTGCGAAGCAGCGCATGCAGGAGCAGCTGAGTGCAGCAACTGCTGAAATGGTGATGCTGTCCACTGAGGAGACTGAGAAGAAGAAGAAACAGGCAACCCATGCTAATGGTTCAGCAAAAGAAATCCCTGTTGAAAAACCTGCCGTCACTAAGCCTAGTCCATATGAAGAACTGGTTGGAGACATCAAGGCTAGCCTAGGAAGTGCTCCTACCCCTACCCAGCTCAAGGCTGTGCTTGCCTCCTCAACCCTTCCTCCCCAGGATGTGATGAATGCTCTCCTCGAGGCTCTATTTGATGGTGTGGGCAAGGGGTTTGCGAAGGAGGTTGTCAAGAACAAGAAGTACCTTGCAGTTGCTGTGCCAGATGAGGCTGCCCAGGTCCTGCTGGTTCAGGCCATTGAGGCTTTTGGTGGCAAGTGCAACCCTGAGGCGCTGAAGGAGGTCCCAGTTGTCCTGAAAGCCCTGTATGATGGAGATATCCTGGAGGAGGAAACCATCGTGGACTGGTACAATGCTGCTGTTGCAGCTGGAAAGGACTCCCAGGTTGTCAAGAACGCCAAGCCCTTTGTTGAGTGGCTCCAGAGCGCCGAGTCTGAGGAAGAGGACGATGAGTGAAGGGGGGCAGCTCTGCTCTACTGCTGCACTTAATAGTATTATATATTTCAATTTAGTTTCTTTTGCTTGTCTGGTGTGATTTCGTGTCAGTGTTCGTGTAGTGTGGATGTCTAAAACTGTTAATTGTGGTGTGGTGCAGCATACCCTATGTGGTTGGCTGCGTGTGGTGTCGTCAGTTTGGTGTCTGTGTTGGATGTCACAGTTTATTATGTTCCTGTGGATTGCTACTATATAATATTTGCTTGGGTTGTGTTCTTATAACCTTCCGGGATGTTGCATTTTTTTATTGCATTGTTGGTTGGTTCTGTATTTTAAGGGGTGAGCAACCGAGGATTATGAAATCAGCAGGTAAGAAGCTAGCTCGTGGTGATGTTAGCCCCTTTTTTCCTATTGCGCGCACTGGGTTTTTTTTTTGGTTCTGGACTGAAAATCCCATTCGTGCCTGCAGAGTTTTACCCTGTGCTGGATTGGAAAAATTGAACGTAGTCTATTCGTTGCTAGGGAAAATATCTTTATATATTTTTAAGCCGAGGAGATATTTTGAAGGTAGTACTTGTTAACATAATGGAGAGGAACGCATTCTTCTCGTTTTTGTTATGTCGGCTCCCTTTGAATATAGCATTTTAACATGTGAAAGAAAAGATATTTTAGTTTCCTGTACTTTTGCATTGAACTGTGGAAGAGTAGCATTTCAATTTCAGCAATTTTGCCCACGTATAGCATCTGTGCCCAACTCACTATTACTGCTATATGACAATGCCATAAACCGGGTAACATCATTTTCTGAGATGCAAGCTTTTCTGTATGATGGTTTCCGTAAAAAAGGCTGTAAAAAAAAAACTATTCTCTTTCAGTTTTTTGTTTCCGTAACAGGTAGAACGTTTGTTTCCGTAACAGGCCGGATGGAAGCATGAGTTTATTATGTCCTTTGTTCGTGAGGGATTTGTTTATGTTCGTTAGAAAACTGATTCATGTACAAGTTATAATGCATGTACACATTGAAGGCCTGTTCGTTTGCAGCCTGGAATGGTCTGTAATTATTCTGGATCTGGAACCATTCGATAAGGCCACGTTCGGTTGGCACGGAATCGATCCGGCCAGAAACGTTACTCTATTTTATATAGAAAATCATCGACAGGAATCATTCCATCCAGAATTTAGCCTAAACAAACAGACCCTAAGGCCTTGTTTAGATCCAAATTTTTTTTGGATTTTGACACTGTAGCACTTTCGTTTTTATATGACAAACATTATTCAATTATTGAGTAACTAGGCTTAAAAGATTTGTCTCGTGATTTACAGACAAACTGTGCAATTAGTTATCTTTTTTATCTATATTTAATGTTTCATGCATGTGCCGCAAGATTCGATGTGACGGGGAATCTTGTAAAGTTTTGGGTTTTTTGATGCATCTAAACAAGGCCTAAATTGTATGTTCCGGGTCGTTCTACGCCGAGAACGCTTAACCGAACGGGCCCTGAATCTGTCTAGACAATTGTTGAGTCGAAACAGTTTTTACTTTCCATTCGTTGCTTCAGTAGTTAAGGTGCATGTTCATGCGACTGGAATTATGAACTCTAGTGATTTAATCATATTATTGTTACTTTTCAAAAAATACATATGCAGGAAAAATCACCTTGAGTCTAATTAAGGGCCAAAGTCGCTTGGTTGTAATAGTTTGATGGTCAAAGATACGCAGTTAAGTTTGATGACCAAAATTGGACTTCGGCAATAGTTCGATAACTGAAAGTAAACTTCGTCTACCTCATTGATTGAATGGCGCTATTTTGTAGTTGCCACCTTTTAAGGTGGTGTTTTGCAAGTATGCCATCATTCATTTTGATGGGCTTGCAGCTGAAGTCTGAACTGAACTACTGGAAGACCCTTAGGCTGTGTATGCGTGCACATACACACTCTCTTTGCCACTTGATTTTCCTTTATATCTACCATTCCTGTCTCCAACTGTTACATCATGCGTTCCGCAATCTTGATCGTATTTACATATTCAGCTTGTGCAGTATTTCATTGTGCATCATAGGTCTAGTTCTCAATTGTTGGTTCTTGAGCAAGCAGCATGTATCCGAATTCATAGCTGAAAAAAATTAGCAGTTGGACAGTCGATGTCGTATGTGTACATACAATGCTTTATTTATTTATTTTGAAACGATTCATACAATGCTTTATGCAGGAACGTAACTCACAGGAACACGGACACACGGGAGATGAGAAGGAAGTGCAAATCATCATGGACATGACCAGCAAACGCTGGAGCCTGAAAAAAAAAAAACCGCTGGAGCCTGGAGCTATGCTATCCTAGAAGCACATGGATTGCTTTCTTGGTGGTGTCGTCATCCCATGAAAACACCCCACCACCTTGTTGCTACCTTCCCATCCTGCAAAAGGAATAACAGATAAATACTGTGATTCAACCATCCCCCTTTGGAACTCTGGAAATTTCACTGTTTTCTACGCTTTTCCTTTGAAAAATAACCAATTCCTATGAAATTCCTGTGTTCTAAAGTTCTCCCCTATGTTTTCTTTCAGCAGGAGGGAGAGGGATACCGTTGGCCATGTTGAAGCCGCGTTTCTCCAGCTCCCTGTACTCCTGGCAGAGTGCACAAGGGCCACACCAGAAGTGGACGCAGCAGTCCAAGCAAGGGGATTCTTGCAAGTTGTATTGTGTGCGCATTGAGGAGCGCTTGGTACAACCATACAACCATTGGCAGCCTATTGTTGCAAGCAGATAATACAGTGTGCCATTCATGCAGCATGCTGCAAACAAGCGGGAGAGTGAGCCAAGGAGACTGATAGCTTTTATGCATGCATCCACCAGAAAGATGAAGATAAACTTTTTCATTGAAAAGATTAAAAGATGATGATGAGGGTATGTAGAACACATACATATGGAGCCTCTGTCCACGATCTCAGCAGTGCGGCCAAATGTGACACAGGGGCACCAGAAAGTCAAGCAACCTGCAACTTAGGGAAAGAAAAAAAACTGAAAATATGGATGAGGTGTTTGCAAGAGGCACAGGAAGAACAGAGAAGCTAGGTTTGCATACAGGTGTTGAAATCTCCAAAGCAGTCGCAAAGCCCGACTGACCACTCCCCCGGCATGCTGTGAGCTGTTTTAGCAAGTGTGGTTAGTTTGTTGGGTAGACTGTGGTTTGTGAAATATGGTGAAGAGGTCTGGCCTACCTCTGTGTGTTTCAAGTAATGCTACCTTTGATCCTCTTGAGGTTATATAGCACTAACAATGTGATATTACTATGAACCCATTACAAAGTTAATCACTAGAGCAACCTATCTCAGAAAAAATACTTAATTTTCTTTTTGTTTGGCCTTCTCTGGCCTGCGTTGTTTTGTATTTGCACGTTTGTAAGCTTCTGGCCTTCAATTGATCCGCCAGAGCACCTCCACGCCAACTGGCATGTTCTGGTTTGAACCGTTCCTTCTGAAATCCCTATGCTCATCCAGTCAGTGTCCTGGTCCTGGCATCAACTTGGAGCTTCCAGTTTGTCGGTAACTTCCATTCCTCCTTGCAACGGTTTCCATCTATCAGGCTGGTTGGATGAAGGATAAAAAAAGCTTTTCCATGTTATCAAATGCTAAAGAGGAGAAATGTACCTGGTGCCTGGTGCTGAACTAAATGGGGAGTTTGCCAGGATGCTGCAGATTCTCGTGCGTCTAACTTATCCCATAAACGGTCCATTCGCAACACTAGTCTGCGTGCAAATCATTAATGTAACAAAGGAAAGATCCAGAAAAAAGGAATAATAGATCTTAAGGATATGAGCCCACACATGGAAAATCTTAAATCCAAATTTCCCCAAGGATACTCTCCCAATATCCCATGAATTCAACACAAACAATTTAAAATGGGGGAGAATGAGTCAGCTAAGCAGAACTCCAAATTATATGACATAATTGGTTGACATAGCTGACTTAACCTAACAATAAGGTGGATGATCTGCGGGGATGGCAACGACACTAGAGGTGGATTTTAACTCAGGAGGAAGCTTCATCTATGCACTGCAGGCGTGGAACAAGAGGGGTGCCCCAGCCATTCCATGTGAAATTAACAGTCCACATCAAAGCAGCTGTAAGCACGTTCTTATTGCCATTATGTGTCTGTTTCTGGCCCAAACTTTCTGCTGCCCATTAAGCCCTTTTCAGACCGAACAAAAAGCGGCTCAGGCCCCACTGTCAGATTGCTCCAAGGAATTTTAGCGCAAGGAGGGATAAACAAACAAAATTTTCCAAACATATTTCAGATGCTTATATTACTCCTGAATGCCCAACAGTGCAGTGTCCACAATTTCAAGTTCCTTCAATTCATCCTGCATCAACGCACATGACAACACTCATTAGCCAATGACTCACTGAACTGAAATCCATCCAGTATGAAGAAAAACTGTTCCAGATCAAGTACCCAATAGATTGGATGCCAGCTTCACTTACAGCTGGTCTCAGCCTAGCAGCCTTGAACTGACAGGGATGGCAACAAATCAGTTTTGGGTCTAAACAAAAGGGATCATGCAAGAATTACCTGTTCTGTAATCTTTTCTTTAACCATATTGTGAACTGAAGGGGGCAAAATAAAAATATATGCAAACAAATTTGTTATGATCAAACTATTCTTTGTTTAAATGTAGTAGTGCAATTGTATATTGGGGTATATATCTGTTCCAGTTTACCAAACAAATAGCACATCCTCACTGACAGATCCAGGGACTGCCATATTGTGAACTGATGAGAAAGGAGAAGAAGAAGAAATGCAACAGCGTTAGTTATGATCAAGCTGTACTGTGTAAATGTAATGCAATTGTATTGGGGTATATATCTGCTCTAGTTTACCAAACAAATAGCAAATCCTCACTGAAAAATCCAGGGTCTAGTTTTTGGTACATGGAAAGGTAATGCCCACAGGTCACCTAAAATACAACCAATTTTACATAGCTACACAGCTGATAAAATATCTCCAAATGAATGATATGGTGCCAGGGTCACTAGCAGGGTCACTAACAGAAGTACAAAAGAAGAGAAGATAGCTCAGGAGGATGTAACATCTCAAATAGGAGCTGCAGAAATGATCACCACCCTCTATTCTCCATGCTAACTAAAGAGTAACTTATGTTCATATGACACCACTGATCCGACCAGGGTTCCATTATTGGGTCACCTATCCAGTGCGGGACTGTTTGCCAACTGGGTCAAATGAATCATTTGCCACATACCGGACATTGCATCATATTGATCCAATTTTTTGGGGTTCTTCAACGGAGGCTATTTCACTGCAGAAGCACTCCGATGCAACCCAGTCATTGCACTGGCAATATTGCCACTGGAGTGCTTGATCTGGAAGCTTCCAGCCCTCCTGGGCCGGGGCATGTAGAGGGCACTGAGCATCTTCTCCAAACCATCGACAGTGTACCTTACATACTTGCTGGCATTTCCCTCTTGCTCCACAAGTGGCCCATAGTTCTGCATGTAGCTCCGGTAGGTAGGAACAATAGTCTGCACCACAAGATTACATGTCCTCTCCCGCAAATCCTTGTCAGGTATAACCCACGACGATTGCCTGCAATGCATCTCATCAAAGCTCGAATTGAATGTTTTGAGGCGCTGCTTCACCAGGTCCCTTGCCGTGGCCCGGCCCTTGGAGAACAATATTAATCCCTCCCGGTTCAGTAGCGGCGAAAGTGCTCCCCAGCTCTCCCTGATGAACATTGACAAGTAGTATTCCTTGTATTGTTCATGCTCTCGCAGCCACACATCACCCAAGACCTCTCCTAGCTTAGTAGCCTTCAGATGCCTAAAGAAATGACAATGGGTATTCATCATGAAGAGATACGACAGTGTAGCATTGTCATATGCCTTGGACCAAACATCAAAGTTAGCTTCAAGGGCCTTGACAATGTTTAGCACCACGTCAACAAGCATCCTGTCATTGAACACCTCTTTGCGCCAGCTGCGATGGATAGTTAGCACCTGCCCAAGCACAGTCCTGTATTGCTCACTAAGCAGTCGGTTGCAGTACTCGACGACAAAGGTAACTAAGCGCGGCACGCCCCCATCAACTGGGGGAGGCATGTGCCGCTGCAGCTCCACCTGCACAATCAACTCCTCAAAGATCTCGACAGCCCCGTCTATCAACAACTTGACAAGGTCCCTTGTCTGGCTCTGAATCTCCGCGCAGGCTTTGCCACCGAACAACCTATTGAAGTCCAGCCTCAGCTTATTCAAAGAATCAAACACCTCCAGCAGACGCTGGAGCTTGATGGGATCCTTCTTGGCATCAGCAACTGCACGGCCAAACCTCAAGAATTCAAGAACCCTGGCTTGTGCCGCCACCTCTGCAAAGCATGCAGACGCGGCATCCTTATGCTGCCCAAACACCTTGGCACAGAGCTGCCGCTCTGACTCGAGGAGACGGCGCACCAGAAACTCTAAGTGCCGCCCCCACAGCTCAAGAGCAGGTCCCAATGCCTGGGCGTCCTGAGACGGGTCGTGCAGGTAGTCGAGGCCGAGAGCGCGAAGACTGGCACTGACCACACCCCCGCGCGCATCGATATAAGCGGCCACGCAGCGGTCTTGCCTGCCGTTGGCCACGAGGCGATCGAGAATGAGGGTGAGCTTGTGGACAGCGGCGGCAGGCACGCGGGACGGCGCGACCGAGCCAGCGGAGGCGCCGGGCTGCGGCATCGCGAGCGGCGCGGAGTGGTCGGCGAGAAGGCGGCGGAACTCGGCCTCGAGGATACCGAGGGCGGCGGCCAGGAGCCCGCCGTCGAGGTCGCCGGCGGGGGGCGTCCTGAGCTCGTCGAGCGTGACCCCGAGTTCCGCGAGGAAGCGCGGGTCGGCGAGGTCGCGGTCGCCGAGGTACTCGACAATGTCGGCGAGCCACTGCGCGGCGAGCCCGCAGTTGTCGGCGAGGAACCTGTGCGCCTCCTCGAGCTGCGCCAGGACGGCGAGGTACCCCGGCAGGTCCCCGGCCGCGCCGGAGCCCGCGGCGCCGGGCGCCAGGAGCGGCGGCTCGAGGCCGTGCACGGCGTCGAACACCTTGAGCACGGCGGCGGCGGGGCCCACGGCGCGGTCGATGTGGGGCCCGGCGGCGGCGAGCTCGGCCAGCGGCGCGCGGATCGGGCGCACCGCGGCCTCCAGCGCCGGCAGCGCCGTCTGGATCTCCTCCAGGCGGGGACCCGCGCGGGCCAGCGCGTGGCCCAGCGCGCGCGACTTGTCCACGCCGGCACGCAGGGTGCGTCGCGCCGCCGCCAGGCTCGCCGTCACGACGCGGCCCTCGCCGCCGCCGTGATCCATCCCGGCGGACGAATCGACGGCGCCCGAGCCCGTCGCAATGCAGGGCCCCCTGGAGCCTCCCTCCTTCCCCCTCTCCCTCTACTCTCCTCCTCTTGCTGGAAGCGGCTTCTCGCTTTCGTGTGGATTGCTGGCGAGTGGCGACCCAGAGGGGAGGAGAGAGACGAGACGGAGAGAAAAAGTTTTTTTTTTTTTTTTTTTTGGGACGGAGGTTTGGGTTTGGTTGGGAAGGATGGATGGATCGAATCGAAGAGGGGAGGAAAAGATGATATGCCCGCGCGTGGGTTTGCCTTTTCTTGGTTGTATGAAAAGTGATAAAAACACTTTTGTAAAAAAAAAGTGATAATAAACACACAAAAAAAGTGAGGAGAAATTATCACTTTGTACAAAACTTTCTCTAAAATATTTTTTGCAAAATAATACCATATCTGAACCTTTTTTTACAATGACATCGGATAATTTTGTTTGTATACTATAGAAAGCCATCATTTTACATGCTTTTATGTGGTTGTATCATGTTTTTAAGCAAATCATGAAACTTGTTATGCTATTTCATTATTATTAGAAATTATTAGGAAGTGATTTCTAAACGTGTAAGCAAATGAGACTATTGATGCAATAAGAAGCCATCATTTTACTCGTGCCAATGGCTAAGCCGCAAGCGACAAGAGCCATAGAGATATAGGTAAAAAAATGTGAATGGCTAAGCCAGAAGCAACATCTAGCCATAGAGATATAGGTAAAAGAGTAATGTGTTTTGATATCTATCTCTATTTTTTTAGCAAAATCATGTCATGTGTCCTACCGCTTCATTAGAGTGGGCATGGATTACAAAATGTAAGGGGTGACAAAATTAAGACATTGAAACCCTTTTCGAGATTTTACAAAATAGGGTTGTTGTAGCATTTACACAGTTTGATGTCTCACTATATGCAATGGTGATGTCTTCAGATGGAATCCAGCAATTGATTCGATACACTATTTTGTTATTAAAGGTTCTCAGCGTAAACACTCTGAGGCTCTAGTCACTATTTGTCATTGTTTACCCATCATAGGACACTTGACATTTTGTTGTAAGCCTTGTAGATTACTTTAACAAACCTCTCCAGTCGTTGCCACCCCTTATGTTTTTAGCCATTGCCGTCGTTCTTTTTATGAATTCAGAGGGGTTTCCCACCCCTTCTGTCTTTTGTGGAACCAAAGCATATTTTTACAATAGAGTATCAATATACAAGAAAAATAACAAAAAAAAAAGTAAAATTACACAAAATTGTCTAGCTCCTTTGCTTCTTCCTCTGTCAAGTCTGCCGATACCAAGAAGGAACCCATCTCTCTTTTACAACAATTTTCTAGATAAATTTTGTTTAGAATTTATCCTAAACAAATATAATGACGAAATTAGATAATTTTTGTGGGATCTTATTACCTACAGTGACTTTGATGATTGTCACAATAAGGTTACCATTGCATACGTCAATTTCATTGGCAGGAGGCTTATGAATAATCCCTACGAGGGGTAGTAAATCCTGGTAATTGATCTCATCATCAACAGCAGTGAAGAGAAAGAGACATACATGACGAATCAATGGTTAGATGTGTCCTCTCACTTTTCTGTCATTCATGTTCGTCTCATTTCTGCTGAAGCCTTTCACAGCTATGCCATGATGTTTTCCTCGATATAATTATTGGCCCTGTTTGGATCCATGGGTTAGAGTTAGATTTAGCTATTTGGGGCTCAAATAGCCCTAAAGTATCCAAACATGAGGGTTAGATTGGGGTTATTTGCATCTAACCCACCCAAAAAACTATCCCCCCAAAGAGGTGCTTATT
>Ga0182004_10005769_pt1 | contig 10087 bp, 3 predicted proteins | sample Sormic07211540_1_FD_120479 | JGI IMG/M metagenome (GOLD analysis project Ga0182004, IMG submission 120479) | Endophyte microbial communities from Sorghum bicolor roots, Mead, Nebraska, USA - 072115-40_1 MetaG | ecosystem: Host-associated > Plants > Roots > Unclassified | place: USA: Nebraska... | reverse complement strand
TTTTTTGGGTAGGAAACTAAACAAGGCCTGAGTGCACAGAGCTGAAACTATTTGGCTAAAAAACATGGAGCGGAGCTGCAAAACATGGAGTAGAGAAAAGTCCCAAACATCCTCTAATATTTAGCTTTGCGTTACATTCCTCCGCACAAAACAGCTGGTTGGAAGCATACTCAGCACGTTGTCGCAGGAGACATCACGAATGAATTTTAGGGAATGACGTGATTTGCTTAGGTGGATTTTTCAATAATGGAAAGTGTATCCGACTTTATATCCATTGAAGATGAATCAGATCAACTTATTACAACTTAACAACTCTGGGTAAATAAAGTTTTGAAGAAAATCAACTAAAAACTCAATTCTAAACATATAGAAGGCCATACATAGGACACAAATAGTCTTATTTTGTGGTCTCCAGAACCTATCTCCGTTTCAATTCCTTTTTGCCAAGTTTTTTTAGTGAGAATAACCCCTCTTAGAAACAACAATCAAAAGCTGCCCAGTTACTTGTGATACTTTTAAGCTATTAGTGATTAGGTAGTTGTGCATCGAGTTAATTGTGAATAAACCTGTTTTATGTAAACTCCAAACAACACTATCATTATCCTATTGCAGGTTAATGAAAGCATCTAGGCCCCTAGTAAGTTTCAGTGATTAATAACAATGTTGATTACTATGACTAATGTGTGTTTTGCAGCAGTAAATCATTTGATTTAAGTCATGGTAATGGTGATCGATGGACTTTTGAGTTCATGCCCACTTGATGGTGGAAATCGTTTCGATTTTCAAAGGATCGTGGACATTGTCAAGATTAGACTAGGTCTAAGTGTCATTTGGAGTTGAAGCGTGCTTAGAGTAGTTTAGGACTTTGTTTTTCCTTTAACCGTACTATTAAGAGGGGCAACGAACGGTAGCTTGACCTAGGCAAGACTTTAGGTTTAAGTGTGGTGCACACTTGTCAAATCTAGCACTAGGCAGCTCAGAGAGAATCCTTAGATCGAGAGGATCAAATTTTGTTTTGGAAAGTTCGTGATTCGACGAAGCGTTGATCAGGTTTAGGCATCGGACGCTGGCACTGGACACAACAATAGGACTGTTTGTGCGTCCGTTATATGCAGGAGTTGAGCCAGCGTGCCATGTGTCTAGGGTATGGCACCGAACGTAGCACCGGATGCTTCTGGGTGCGTCCGTTCCCTTACCCAGGGAGCATGTAAAATGAGTTTCCTCACCGGACGCGTCCAGAGTGAGGGCATCGGATGCTCCTGCGCGTCCGGTGTTGTCAGGGTTTTCAAACCACAACTAGCCATTGGTGAGGCACCAGACTCTCTGCGCGAGCGTCCGGTGTAACATCAAGAGCGTCCAGTGCACACGAAATCTGCTGATTTTGTGTGGCCAGCTCTTGGACTTGATGGGGTATATATACTTCACCACCATGCCCAAGAAAGTACTCTAGCCCATTTGTTCAGCTGAGAAACACCTTGTGGTGCAAGGGAGAAGCAAGAGCCTAGAGAGGACTGAGATTTGAGTGATTTCCTTCTCTAGCGCGATCAAGAGTTAAAGTGTGCATCCACCACTCTCTTTAGCCTTGTTTGGGTCAAATGAGAGTTCTTTGCTTGTTACTCTTGGTGATCGCCATCACCTAGACGGTTCGGTAGTGATTGGAGGCACGAAGATCACCCGATGTTCTTGTGGGTGGCTCGTGCTAAGCTTGTGAGCGGTTGTGGGCGATTCACCGCGACGGAGTGTCAAAGAATCAGCTCGTAGAGAGCACCTGGTCCTTGCGCGGATCAAGGGGGAGCAAGACCCTTGCGCGGGTGCTCCAACGAGGACTAGTGGGGAGTGGCGACTCTCCGATACCTCAGTAAAACATTACGACGTTCCTCTTCCTCTCATCCTTTACATTCTAGCATTTAAATTCAGCACTTTACATTCCTAGAATTGACATGCTAGAATAGGATTGGAACTAGGTTGCAAAACTTTTATCTGGTAGCTCTTTAGGACACAATTAGACACAAGGGTTGATTGAGGCTTATAGGTTGCTTAAATCTTTAGAAAAGCCCAATTCACCCTCCCTCCCCCTCTTGGGCATCTCGACCCTTTCACTTAATATTAGCCACCCTCGCTACAAAGGTGGTTCCATTCTAGTAGCTTGTTTCACACTAGTGCCCTTCTAACATTAACATTAAGTGGAACTGATTTAATAAATCTTCAACCTTTGTTGTTTTTTTCGAACAATTTTGAATAGAGTTGGGTATTGGGATTTGAGCGGTCGGTTCTTTAACCTAGTATCTTTCTAAAACCTGATCTAGTTACCATCCTTTAACCTCAAAGTTCCTAAACTCATGAAGGTTTCTTTTACACTCATGAGACTCGTCCAAAAATGAGAGTCTTCTGTTTTTTCTCTTCTGTTACACTCATGGCATCTTCCTAGAGCCTGATCTAGTTACCACCCCTTAATATATTTGTTCCTCAATAAGTTCTACCAAATACCATATTTCATGACTTAATTTAAAAAATCACTAGCTCAAGAGACACTTATTTTGTAAAGCTAGATTCATACTAATACCTAAACTCCCTTGTTCTTTTGGTTGGCGTAGTAGAGGCCACTAAAGTAGTCTATATTTGTTTTTGTGATTGACATTTTGCTCTAAAAAATCTTAATTTGTAATACTCTCTATCTTCTTTAAAACATCTCTAGGGATCTCAAAGAAAGAAAGCATAAACATCGGAAGGCTCGACAACAATGAATTAATCAATACCAGTCTACGTCCAATTGATAAATGCTTTGTCTTTCCAGCTATGGAGTCTTCCGTTCTTCTACTTTCTTCGGATCTTTGTTATTTAGGTTTCAGTATATTATTGGGAGAACAAGGTATCGAAAACAAACAGTGTTTAACTTGTACTTAATCCATCCCAAATTATAAGACATTTGACATTTTTAACACCAACTTTAACTATTCATCTTATTCAAAAATTTGTGCAAAATATCACTTCTTTTATCGTGGCTTAGTTTATTAAGTTATTCAAGAATGACTTAAATTTAACTATATGTGTACGAATTTTTTGAATAAGATGTGTGGTCAAATTTGAGGTAAAAAGGTCAAATATAACTTAGGATGGAGGGAGTAGCTAACATAACTATATGTGCTAGTGGGCTTATGATGTGGTGACATAGAATTCTAATGGGGTTTATGATTAATAAGAGATATAGATATAGATATAGATATAATTGCTTTTGAAATGTCTAAGCAGCAATGCTTAGTCAAGTTCAATTCCATGGGAGGGACAACGCAAAGTATCAAAACAAAATTAGCAAAATAGGAATAGAAAAAAAATCTACCAGGGATGACGACGTGAAGAGAAAAGCTTGGCCTTGTTTAGTTCCAAAATATTTTACAAAATGGACATTGTAGCACTTTCGTTTGTATTTGACAAATATTATCTAATCATGGACTAACTAGGCTTTAAAGATTCGTCTTGCAAATTACAGGTAAAGTGTACAATTAATTATTTCTTTTATCTATATTTAATGTTCATGCATGTGCTGCAAGATTCGATGTAACGGAGAATCGAAAAAAATTTATAAAATTTTCAAGGAACTAAACAAGGCCTAGTTGTGAGGTGGGCTACACGCCAAGAAGAAAGCAAGAGGAGACTTTTGGTGCTCGTGACCTTGACTGTCGTTGTATAAACCACAAAAAAAAAACAAAAAAAACGGCGTACTAGTCTATTGGATGCAGATTTGATACGCCATGACGACTTGGAATTGCTACCTATAAGTAGAAGTACTTGGTACCCCTACTTAGGCTTTGTTTAGTTTGTAAAAATTTTGGTTTTTGGCTACCGTAGCACTTTCGTTTTTATTTAACAAACATTGTCCGATCACGGAGTAACTAGACTTAAAAGATTCATCTCACAAATTACAGGTAAACTGTACAATTAGTTTTTATTTTCATTTATATTTAATGTTCCATGCATGCGACCAAAGATTCGATGTGACAACTAAACAAGGCCTTATAATGCTACTATACACTAGCGCTGGCTGGACCGCTGGAGTGCCGTGAAAAAGGAGCGGTCGCTATGGCGCGGTTAAAAGCAACCGAGAAAGTGACGGCCCTGTTCCGGATAGAGATTAGCTATTGGGATTTCTCAACCTGTCTTTGCCTTGTCAAAAAAAAAAAAAAAAACCTTGTCTTTGCCAGGCCTAGGCTTGGACTGTACCTGGGCCACCTCCGGCCCCACAGCCCTACGCGTTTATCTGACAATGGGCCGTGTAGAAAGCTAATCGATTATCACCACACATTTCGCAGCAATAGGACTGCTTATCAGGCAAGATACTATGAGAGAAGTCTTTCCACCAATTACTTTTTTTTTTTGCAAATGCTATATTATTTAAAAATGAATACAATTCCACGTATAAACAGAAATGAGTTTCTACTGTGATAAAAGTTGATCTATATGGCACATTCAGGTTTATTTTATCTGCAGACTCTCCAAACTTGAGATGATGTGTAATAATGTGTTATTCTGACCACTACCGATGCCCCGTTCCAGTGTTCCACCCTTCTCCCGTAACCTTCAATCAAAGCTTGGACTCGATGTTTCTTCCATGGGAACGTCTGGGTGGTAGGTTCAAATCTTCCCACTGTGGATCATCAATTCTGGAGAAATATTGTTCAACAGCCTCGTCATGCACTTGTTCCAACCTTGGAGGCATCCACTGCAAGTACTCCAAAAAGGACCACCAGAATACAAAGGTAATGTAAGACGATTAAGATGTCAGCACCAGATTCAGGTCAATGTACTAAATACGAAACTATCCAAACCTTTGGGTTTCGATCTTTATCTATCAATATTGCCCTGCATCCCTGCAACAGGAATCGGATGTTAGGCATGCCACGATGAGGTATAGAGATCTTGAATGAAAATAAACAGTGTCGAAGGTGTTGCTATTTACCTCAAAGAAGTCTCTGCTGAAGTCACCACGCATGACATGGCAAACCATTCTATATTCCCGCTGCAAGCACTCCCCAACAGTTTGTGTCCTCCCTTCTCTTATCTGAAAACCGAGTTAAAGAACAAAAAATCAAACAACTATATTCCCGTGGACACAACTGAGGCCCAGGCCGTAGACTAATAGTATAAATATGATGTGGTTTCTGAGGGGTACCGATCTCAGAGAGATTTTCAGACTGGTAGGTGAAGCCTTTTTCAAGGACTGGATTGTCGTGGCAACCCATTCATCTGCCAAATTTGTGGCCTCTAGTTCCTGACATAATATATATATTAGCTTTGCAGGATAGAACAGGTGAAACCATAAACACTGCATTGAACTGTAACAAACTCACAAGAGCGGATATAATTTCTTCAACTGTCCTTTTGGAAAAGCATTTGTTGATGATTTCCAACCTGGGGAGTGCCAGAGAATGAATTAGCGAAAATATGAATCAAGGCATGTTTCAGTCATCCAATCAGAAACACTCTTACCTATTCAATGAGCTGCTTTCTTTCAGTGATGGCTGTTGAGCAAATTGATCGATGATACCACACACAGCAAAGGTGTTGGAAGTATCCACCTTTTTAAGTGATTCTTCCAACAATAGCAGCCTCTGTGAAACAGAGTACTTACTAGGAGTTATTAGACTGATATAGCACATATGCAACCTTAACAATGCAGGCCAGCAAAAACTGAAAGCATGCAAATGAAATATCAATATGGTCAGGATTTGTGTAGCATGTTCCAAACAATAATAACCAAAGATGTGAAAGAAAACATCATAACTGAAAGCAAAAGCTGACAGCTATGTTGATTGGTTTTTGTTCCAAGAATGTATAGCAAAGGTTGTTTGGCGATGCACTTGGTCAAAAACAAAAAGTTATATAAGTGAACCTACATTTGAATGGACAAAATGAGTTGCCAGACCACATGCAAGCATTTCCACACCATCCAATCTGGCGCCAGCGAGAGCAACATACTCTCCTGGAGAAAAGAACATGAAAACAGTTTAGTGAACAATATCTCCTAAGATTCCTTTGCCATCAACTAAAAGGCTGCCCTCATGCAGTAAACTAATATAAGTTATAAGTGAACCTACATTTGGTCACTCTTCATTTCTTTATATGATAATATCTCCACAACCTATATGATTATATCTCCACAATCACTATTGCACATGAAGGACAATTGCTAAAAATAATAGATCATTTGCACATGAAGCACTATTGCTAAAAAACAATTACGTACACGGTATTTCGAAAACTTCAAAGGAAAAATTGAGGGTGCATAATATTCAGGACTGAAAAATATCCAATGATACTGTATAGATGGAAATGACATTGCAACATGCCAACATGTACTTCAACTGGATATAAAGAAAAAGAAGAGACATAAGATAACCATAGAATCCAGGAAGCCGGGACAGAAAATATGAGGCCCCTATATCTGGAAAGAGACCGAGAGCTGTTTCTGGCATTGCAAAAACCTGCATGAATAGTCGAAATGTAAATGATATAGATTTTGGCACTTGAAACTATCCTGAATTTCCAATAAAAACAATAAAGATTCTCCATATTACAAATGAGTTGAACTACTAGCACCAATCAAGCTCACAAAAAGGGTAGTTTGTACATAAGTCCACTATTCTCAAAAACATTCAGGCCTAATATCCATCATAAATGGTAGTCAAAAGTTGTGCTAGGTAATGACACAAATCCAGCATGTGGATACAATATTCTTCAACCCTAAAGCAGCAATATGGGTATGTTTTGTTCAAAAGTTGTTACTTCTAGCTTTTCAAGTTTTATTTATGACTTGTCTGATAAATATATTGAAAGGCAGTGCACCTGGCATGTTTACCCAACAAGAAAGCTACTGTAGCGTCTAGAACTATGTAACATTGTTGCACTGTGAAGCAATACTAGCACATATTAAAAAAAAGTGCACCTAGAATTCAATTGTAAATTATATAAGAGGGTGAGCTCAAATAATATATCTCGCTATCTCAGTCACAACACAATTACAGTATCTCACTTGGAAAGAACCACACTTGACACCCGAATTCTAGATTGTTACAGCATGGGACAACATTCAGAAGTACTTAAAAAAGCAGATCTCAAGCTGCATCATGACATGCAAACTTTTTTGTGCTTCCCAACTACAGTCCATCTTCAATAGATAAGTAAAAAATAACAGCTTTAGTAAATTGCACTCTAACTACAGTCCATCTTCAAGGAGTTTGGTTGTAGCATATACCGTGTTATCAGTGGCAACTCGAAACCTTCCATGTAAAGAAACACCAGCACCTCCACCCATGACGATTCCAGTAAGAAGAGAAACCTACAGTTAAATTGTTTAGCCTTTAGGGGCAAGGAACACAGAAGTGCATAATCACAATTAACCACTATGAAGGAATGAAGCACACCTGAGGTTTGGTATAAGTTGCAATTATGTAATTCAACAAAAATTCATTTCGGAAGAAATCAGCACCATATTTCCAGCTGTCTGATTTAAGAATTAAACACATAGCAGAGTCAGCAAACAATGAGGAACAAAGTGAGGCCACATATGCTATATGTAACATGGGTATTAAGTCAGGTAACAGAAGATGACGCAAAATATGTAAGAAATCAGCTTTAGATATTAGATATCGCAGAGACAAGGTAAAGCTGTAAGTACCTTTATGTATAGATCGGACAACTCCAGCAACATCACCTCCAGCACAAAATGCTCTTCCTTTACCCTGAAAACAAGTGATGATTGAATACAATGACAAACAATAAGATCAATAGAAGGCATCAAGGTTCAAGGCAATGACGCAATATTGATTATCATATCAATCAAATAGAGCTAACAGAAGGAAATTAGAAACAAACTAAACTGAAGGCAAAACAACAACAGGTTGAAGTAAGCTCTGTAGCATGTTTTTTTAGATAATGGAATAGTAACATCCCAGCCTCCACAACAAGTGATGTTTTAGCAAGTGTGAAGGCATTCTATGAAGTGAACAGACTTAGATCAAACACAATAGCAGTTACATTGACAAATGATGTTCCCTTCCTTTGTAAGCCTTCTGATGGCAACAAACATCATTGGCACCTGATACATGCATCGAATTGGAATAAAGTGCTTCAGAACAGAATAACCACCTCAAACTCTCTATATTATTGATTTTGAGAATAATTCTTGTAACTCATGTTCCAAATCACTGCCTTGCTACTTGGTAATTTCTACTGGAACAAATGCACACTAATAGATGGCACCCAGGGATGACCTCAATGTGATGTGCATGATCAGAAAACAATACAGAGAAATCTAAAATCCAAGTTAGATCACATCAACGACAATAGAAACACCGTGGTATCAGATACCTTCATAATCAACAATTTAACTCCATCATCTTTCTCGTAAGCAGTGAAACACCTCAAGAGTCCCATAATCTGCCACATGAAAGAACAAATACAATCATCCTGCAACCACTATTCTAAAAGTAATTCTAGGTACTGTAATACTAGTGAACTTTTATATGACGTACCATGGTTGAGGAGAGCGCATTTAGCTGCTTTGGCCTATTCAAAATCAGTGTCCTTGTAAAGCCATTCACTTCTACCAAAATCTGAAAAACAGCGGACATGAAAAAAAGGCTTTCAGTTCTGGTTTAAACAACCATATGCTATAGCAAGTTGAGCTGAGCACAATTGTGCAATACAGAAAGCAGAAATGATACAGATCACAAGAGCATATGCTCAACACTCTGAAATGACTGTGAACTGTTATTTGAACAAAATCCTGGATCATCATCACAATCGCAAGTAACAGCTTCCAGAAACCCCATGACCTTGATTGGATCTCAGAATTGTATGCGCAGGACCCCCAAAAAGAATCAATTAGCGCCAGCATTACACTATCGACCTATCCTAGCCTAAGACGATCGAAGCAACGCATGGGTAAAGTTAGCCAAGGAGCATGCATCCTCAGACCAACACAACACTCGTGTGGTAAACGTAAAGCAAGCAATCTAAATCAGTCTTGCTGGAACCGGCGAGAGAGCGAGCTAGAGCAGCAGGGAGCAGATGGAGTAGATGGTGGTTCCTCCTCCGATCGAATGGTATAATCCGACAACACACCCACCCATCCACCTCCCGGATATGAGGGTGCAGCCCAATAACCCAGAACGCGAACTGTGATGCGCGCACGGCGAGAAGCAGCCGAGTGAACTAATTGGGGGAAGCAACCAAGTTAACGAATTGGGAACTCGCGTGTAGGAAAGGGACCTGATCAGAGTCGGCGCCCGCAGCGCTTGGGGGAGGCATCGAGGCCATCCGCTTCCGCGGACGGGCAAGCTGCTCGAGGACGGCAATGGAGGGGGCTCTCGAATGGGAAGGGTGCGAACTGCGAAGAGGAGGAAGACGTGAAAAGTGTGAAGACTAGACTGGTGGGAGTATATGGGAAGAAGGGGATCAGAGAGGGATTTTTTTTTTTTTTGGTGCGTGGATTATGGGCCGCTGTTTCAGGCCTTTGGCCCGATTACCAAAGCAACAAAGCTGCTGTCAGTTGAGGGAGGGGAAGCACAAGCAAATAAATTTAGGAAATCAATAAAGAAAAAAAATAGAAGGGCATTCTGGACATTTAATGTATTCTACGAGATGCTGTCTTGCCTAATATTTTTCAACAACTGAAACTGCTCCACTAAGGAAACTATAGCTGGAGTTGTTTTAGCCGAAGCTAGATATGTACCGAAAGCAATACTCCGATTCTAAGTCCAAGTGGTGGCATTCTCAAAAAGGAATGCAATAAATTAAAAAATGGATTCAATTCAAAACTTTCAATTTTATAAGAGCAGCTCCAGTAGGGCTCCTACTCAAGCCCCAATAGCTAAATATGGATGCCCAGGCTAAAAACATTACTCCAGCAGAGCCCTTACTCGAGACCTCATATTTGGCTGGGCATCCATATTTCTCCCCCAGACCCCATTCCTGTTGGCCCAACAGGGCAGCCCCTATCCTCCATCGCGTGTCCTAGCCCCAGCGCATGCTCCCTCTCTCTCTACCCTTGCATGTGCATGACACCCTATGGTAACCGGCTCGATGCTCT
>Ga0182004_10005768_pt1 | contig 10087 bp, 8 predicted proteins | sample Sormic07211540_1_FD_120479 | JGI IMG/M metagenome (GOLD analysis project Ga0182004, IMG submission 120479) | Endophyte microbial communities from Sorghum bicolor roots, Mead, Nebraska, USA - 072115-40_1 MetaG | ecosystem: Host-associated > Plants > Roots > Unclassified | place: USA: Nebraska... | reverse complement strand
TGAAATCTGTTATCCATCTTCACATCTTCAATATAAGTGCCAAGTTGAATTTCAAGTGTCCTCAAATCCGAACTTGAAAAATCATTGGGATAATAAGTTGCAAGCTTGAGGATTTTCTTAGCACCAAATGAGGCAAATGAATTGGAAGGATTCAATGCTGCCACATCTCATAGAGTCACGGCCTAAAAACATATCAACAAATTTATTCAATTCTTGGCTCACAATCTCACAGAGTCACAGCCTCACAGACAGTAGATCTGGGAGAAAATCAAATCCCTAAACCAATAAACCAGGAAGCCATAGTTACTGTGCACAAATAAAATCAACTCACTACAGGAACAGAAGACTTGGCCTGGGCGCTTGCCGCTTGGCCGGCGGCCGGCGCCGGTGCCGCGGTGCAGACTGCCCACTGGGGACTGGCGGGCGGCGGCCGTCGAGCGGACTGCCGGACTTTGTCCAGGCTTCGGGCGCCGGGCGAAGGGCGAAGGCACCAGGCCGACGGCCGGCAGGGCGAGGCCGTGAGGGTGAGGGAGGCGGGAGGCCGGAATCCCGCCGGAGCGTGGAAGCGTCAGGCCGTCGCGGCGGCTCCTCCTCGCCACTTCGCCATTCGCGAGGCCGTAACTCGCGACTCCCAGCAGGTAGCGACGCACAGAATGTCGGGTCAGGATGAACGGAGGAAAAGGGAAGGGAGAAAGAAGAGTACTGGGCTGAAAGGTGTATTAAAATTTTTTTGGCCAAAATTCAGGGTAGTCCTGGGTCTACCTGGACTACCTATTGGGCCCGCCACTGTCATCTGCTAGTGATGTTGCTTCTCCATTAAGTGAATTCTAGCAAATACCCCTTGTGCATCTCTCCTAGATATCAACTCGACATGCTCAGCAACGGTTGCAAGATTATCGGCAATTTCATTGAACTCCTCTTGCGCAATATTCACGCTGAGATCCAAGAGACAGGAACAGTCATTGACATGAGTTAGCAAGGCATTGATATTCAGATTGGCTTTCTCTCCTTATCAACCAAGTACTCACCGGACTAAGATACTTAGGGCAAAGACCATCCTGTGAGTCCGGACTCTACAATAGCTCCTCGTTCCATTCCACATCTATGTGTGGCACCACATCAAGCACTAGTTAGACGTGGCCTTGTTATAACATTCTTTTGAATACTTGAGGAGAAGAACACTTAGTAGGTCTCTATCATAGCAATTTTACTTTTATGCCTTCCTCACCACAAGCTCCTTGCCACTGTGATTCATGACGAATAACTAGACCGCAAGTCCCAACCTCTGGTGGTAGTGTCACCCACACGAAGCCTCAACCACTAAGGGTGGGCTCCAACCTGAGTCACTGCCGCCGCCATGTGGATCTACTCATTGGATCATGTGTGTGCTTAAACCTAAGTCGCTCTAATGAGTATAAAATTTTTACTACAGTTTAAGCATACAATAATTATATTATCATAAAAATTTCACCACAACTGGACCATAGAAACTGCAACTATAAATTATGCATTTAATTACATAAAAGCATAGATCTAAAGCCACAATAAATACTTTTTACTAAAACATATCATATTATATGTTCATCTACTCATGTAAAGTCTAACAAAATTTTTTTTTTTATTTTATGGTTTTTCTCTGATTTACTGTGATTTTTGAAAGATTCAACCAAAATAAATAAATAAAAAAAACCACCTTCAAAACCAGTAGGGTGGTGTTTTGTCTGATCTTGAAGTTCAAGGAGGAAAAGTGGATTTTTATGAAAGTTGAAGAAGGTAATATAGACTTTTTCCTTTGTTATATAGTCCTTAATCCTACAAGCCTTGGGCTTGGGCTGCGACTTGGCCAACGGACTTGATAGCCCATGCACATATTGCTACGGTCCATCGCACTGCTTGCATGACACTGTTGAAGATAAAGCATAACGATGATCATGGATAACTCGTGGGAAATCAATCAGCCAGGATCCCAGTCAAATAGCATTAACGAATTGGCACATATCATGACATGAAAACACAAATTTGAACTTCCAAATGCCTGATTTATTCCCAGTGAGTATTACAAAGACAGAGACAAACCTAATTTTGTTGTCCAAAATCGCCCGTGCACAAGGGAGTACAATACCATTAAATGTTAAGCAAAAGTAGAAGTACATCAAGCTAACTCAAATCTTACATTACCATCCCTCCATCAATTGTAAGCACCTGCGTGTAGCAAAGGGTTAGTTGAGATGTTCAGAAACAAAACCCTGAAAAGTGCGCATATACATTCGTAGTTTCACACACCTGTCCGGTCATATAGCTAGCTGCGGGGTTAAGGGCCAGGAACTCGACTAGCCCTGCAACTTCCTCTGGTTGGCCGTATCTCCCTGGAAGTAGCATAATAACGTGTACCATTAGGGCTTAGCGGTGAAAGTCTGACATATGAATCTTAAGTTAACCATTTAGTGGGAAAACGAGAATGAGCCAAAAAGAAAAGAAAAAAGGACCAAAGCAATATGATAATACAGTATTTGCATATTCTGCCAAAATTAATGGATTAGAGCATCTCCAAGAGATTAGCCAAATCATTTTTTAAAGGTATATTTTGCTATTATTGAAAGAAAAATGTCTCCAACAGACTCTGTAATGGCTCTTCAAATTTAAAAATTCTCCATCCCACCTTATTCGCTCTCTACTTTTGGATAGCCTACCTCACTAGCCATCCTTTATAGAGTCTGTTGGAGTACTCTAATATCTTTTTATCAAATCTATTTTAGAGAGTAGCTAAATCAGTAAATTTGGCTAGTCTTTTTGGCTAATCTCTTGGAGATGCTCTTATGGTTCTATAAAGTGATGCTTGAGCCACTGTGTACAAACAAAATTTGGATCTCAATTTCATATGGGATTTCAGTTCCCGGCTTTGCTTTCTAATTTCTTACTACTCTTTTCTTACAGTGTTTTTAAAGATAAAAAAAATGCTAACTCTTATTATCCTATGCTGGTAATTTGTAAGTTGGGGCCACTTGTCACCTGTTAATAAATAGTACCAGCAATAACCGAATAAGCTTCTTTTCACAATCTATCAGAATACTAATACCAGCAAGTAACTTTCGTATTTGGAGCGTCACTTATAACAAACTAAAAAGTACCAAAAGGCCCCTGGCCAAGGGTGCACCTTAAGATGCAATCCAAGGAACGAGATGATCAGACAGCTTAAGATGCATACCTAATGGAATGGTTGACAAGATTTTCTTCTCAAGCTCTTCTCCAAGTTCGGCAGTCATATCAGATGCAATGAACCCTGGTGCAATAGCATTCACCTGCATGAATATTCAGAAATGCATCAGAAGCCAGACTAGCCAAAGTTCCAAGGGAGCCAATAATGAAAAGATACAAGTTCAGACATTGATATTTCTGCTTGCATACTCCCTGGCAACTGTTTTCGTGAAACCAATCACCCCAGCCTTGGCTGCACTATAATTAGCTTGGCCAACATTGCCAGTAAGGCCAACAACAGATGCAATGTTGATAATTTTTCCCTGCATTTTTACATAAAAATACACACATTACAACAACTTTTTAGAACATATACAAGACAAATCAAACATAACTCATGGTAACAAACTATCAGCCCATTACTGAGGCACGACTCAATAATTATGCATTATCAATGTGAGTCACTGACTGGTCTAAATTCTTAAGGTTTTAATTCCTTTCAGTTATTCATGAACACAAGGTAAACAATCGATGCAAGAAGCCAGTAATTTCGTTGTGCTTCTGAAAGAAAGTTAATATATCCTGAGTCGTGACTGGAAACTGTGTAAGAGGAAGAGTTGCAACAGTTGTTTACTTATGATGCTTGAGTATTGCAAGAGTCCTTAATTCTTATTGGTGCTTTTCTAACTAATTTGCCAGCTACCTACCACAATTCATACATGCTTCTAATCCTAGGTTGCATTTGTACTTTCAAATCCTGAAAACCAGTTGTGTATAAATAAAATTAAAAGTTCTAGTCCAGTTAGCATTCACAAGAGATGTGCGAACCAATTTGAAGAGCAAACAGATTGTACCTTTTTCTTCTTCATCATTACTTTTGTTGCAGCCTGCAATGAATATGTTGCTGTAAGATGCATATAAATATAAATCATAAACAAGGAATGATTGCAAACTTACCTGTGTACACAGGAAGACACCTGTAAGATTGAGATCAATTACATCTTGCCACTGAGATTTCTTCATCCTCATCAATAACGTGTCTCGTGTAATCCCTAATAAGAAAATATTGTTTATGTGCCAAACAAAGTCGACCAAACAGGGAGCTGGCAATGTGCAATCTACCATGGGAACATACCTGCATTATTTACCAGCACATCTATTGTTCCCCATTTATCTAGAGCCTAATTCAATTAACACATGAATCATAAAACCATGGTAATAAAGATTGGTGTGTTTAAAAGCGAAATGGAACATTTCCTTTCTGTAAACAAAATACACTCACTGCTTTCATCATAGATTCTACATCAGCTTCTTTTGAAACATCTCCTCCAAAGGTGACAGCTTCACCACCAGATGCTTCAATCTGCAAAAACAACAATATAAGCATCTGACTGAGTACATGTTCAAGATGGAAAAGGAAAAAAGATAATAAACTGCCATGTCAATGATTGCTCTCAAAAAATTTCTAGGCAGACAACTGTCACCAAGTTTCAATGGGTACTTAAATAACTAATAATTTGCCTTAATCGTGCAAAAAGGTTAATTTTAATTAACCACATTCAGGAATCACCTTTCTATCGTTTTTCTTTGTCTGCACACCTTGCATTGTTGTTGGTACTATTCTACTAGTCTAAAAACAGTAACAATATACCAGTGAAACAACCAAAGATGGTGCAGAATAAGAAATTGACATCACATTTTTATTTGATTTATGAGATATAATTAAAGGGGCCTATTTATTTGTTCTGATGCTGCAGTGTCTCACAAATGGCAATGAGAATTAAGGACAGTGACATTATCACATTACTAATGATGATAGTGTATGATATGAATTAGGTTAGAACTTAGAAGGTAAGCATTTGCCAGAGTGAGAGTGAACAGCGATGAGTTAAGGTAGAATGTGTGAAAGTGGGTTCTTGAGGCAGAGTAGAACTTGGACAGAGGATATGCAAGGCTGAGGGCGTATGTGAGACTATAGGGAAACCTTACTTTGATTATTCCTAGCTTAAGGAAAACAGCTGCATGGATGTCTCTTTAATAAGAATTAAGAGGCAAGCCATGGCAAAAAGTACCATTGGCTGATTTGCTGTGAGAGAAAAACACTGCTGAATGGCTGGCAGATTCCGCTGATTAGCTGCTTAGTAAACCATGCAACAACCCACAATGTCCCATGTGGCTAACAAGCCAACTGCATGCACTTATGCCTACTAAGTACTAACAACATCTTAAATCTTAACTAATGCATCTAGTACAAATTAACTAAGTATTGTGCCCGTCATCCAGTTGGACCAAGGCCCAACCCACAACAATATATGAATTCCTTTATGGAGCCAACCATGAAAGAACATTTGAGTCTGAGATAAGGATTGCAAAATGCTGAGAATCAGGGAGAGCAATAGCAGCAGTCATCTTAACTTGTAGTGAAAACCAAAGCAATTTACTAATAACAGTTACAATAAATTGGTTATGCACAGCTTGATTGTCTCTATGCTGCTATCTAAAGAGTTTCAGAGGAAAGGAAAAAAAAAGTAATTTGTGAATGGACATGCTCACCTCTTTGGAGACCTCTTCAGCCTCTTTCGAGGACCGGGCATAGTTAACCAGAACCTAAAAATCAAGCAAGAGTCAAGTCCCTGAGATTAGATCAACATGTAATCACATCAGAAAGAAGACACTTTTATCTGGAGGCAGAGATGCATTAGCCTGTATCTAGGCTTGTGCAGTACAGTCTGCCCATGTTTGGTTGCCTTCAGAGGCTCTTATGCAAGAATTGCATAGTGCTCAAAGCGAAAGCAGCTCCAATGCATCATTAGCTAATACATCAGATTTGGTCATATTAGGCAATACAGATTTGCACAATCTGATGGGGCCACACAAAAATGAAATATTATCACCTCTCCTGCCTCTACTAGATACAGGTGACTTCTACTACAATGCATCTTTCCTATGCAGGACAACCAAAATATGGAGGTGATTACATGCAACACAATAAGCAGCCAAACACAATTTTACTAAGATGCAGCTTGCCTATGTAGGACAACCAAAACCCAAGACATTGCATACGTTTATGCTGGCTTGAGTTGTGTTGCATAAGGTCTAATAGAGGCCAAGGCTAATGCAAGCAAAGCAACAATCACAGCCTAAGTTGCTAACCTTGCATCCTGCTTTTCCAAGGGCTAGAGCAGTTGCCTTTCCAATCCCTCTAGAGGCACCTGTAACAATAACAACTGGAGCTTCCAGCCTGGTAGCATCTTTTACAACTGCTTGTTCAACAGCGGCAACATGGGTTTGCACACCTGCAGACAGAAGTTTTCTTAGCACTGACTACAAAGAAACAATTAGGTTGTTTCCAGCTTGCTGTGACAGAAGTTTAAAGAGGATGCTACATTCTTTATTACTCTTTCTGAAAGAAATGCTTCAACTATGTATTGGTAAAATCATGAATCTGTTAAGGAAAAAAGTTTTATAGAAACTCAAAAGCAAATCCATTGCATATAATAAAATGTAAATTTTCAACAAGGCAATAATAAAACTAATCCGCTGTTTTAATGTTCGGTGCAACTGGATCTTTCACTTCAAATTAACATGATGAACCTAGCTAACATCTGCATGTTCAGCATAACATGTCATTACAGTATAGTGAAGTACATCAATTTGTGCTATGTGCTCGTTCAATTATTACTGTCTTCTACGTCTTAAATGCAATGAAATTCAAAGTGTCCAAAAATATTGCCAGTGCTTTCAGTCACTGAGGGACCATATTAAACCTGTATCCAGTACTAGGCTATTTCTTTCACAACTGGTAGACATACCCTAAAAGTCCACTAAAATATTCAGCTATCTAGAATGAAATCCTACTCAGGTCTCATTTCTCTAGGTCAAGTTGTCAACAGTGTTGAATTCAAATGCATATCTCGCTGTCCAGCTAGTTTCAACCTCACTGTCAATCTAACTTAAACTGGAGCAGAATTGGGGATAATCAAAGGACAAAGAAAATAAATGTAAGTTTCTGAATGAACAAAATTTGACTCTCAGTATCAATCAGCGCAAAAAGAATCATGCATAGACACAATTTTCCAATTGGAGAAGTTAATAATAATCTACCTCCAAAAACTTAGTTATAGCATTTCACACATATGATATATCACATTTCTTATGTATAGTAGCACAAGATGCAACATTTGTAGATTTGTTAGAAAAAAATGTCCTATAAACTCCAATAATATTCAATTACTTCTAATTACATCTAACATCCATTCATTACACCTATACTAGCTCTCAATGTTTACAGAGATAATCAGCCAGTCCTCATCCTCTTAGTTCTCCCAACCACCAAACAATCTCAGCATTTCCCATGACCACTACAAACATGTGCGAAGAAACCCTGGTGTTTCCACCACCAAGCAAATCAGCCTGTCACAATCCCTGTACATGGCTATCAGATCTCTACATGTGATGAAACAATGGCATTGGCTAGGTGTTCTAAGCAAGGCAAATGGAAGATCAACATAGGCATCACGAGTGAGGAGATACTTGTGCTACACTTGAGATCATTGGTCACTGCAGTGAAGGTCAAACACGCCAGTCAAGCACAATATTGACTGGGACAGATCTGGATTAAATGCCCATAAAAAAAACTAAGACTAATGGTGTGGCATTAGGCTCAGTCCAACAGCAGTATCTCAACATGCAAGGATAATATGAGCCTTTTATCATTGAAATCCCAATGCATGGCCATTTAATTAGTAGGTTCTGCTACGACCAACGCTCCATTAAAACTATTCCACAACAGATTGTACATAGAGCAGGTACAGAACATGTTCCAATTTCCAACTGAACAAAAGGTAATCTGAGTCAGACTTTTCATGTTTAATTAACAAAATGTAAAACTAGAAATGGAAGCTACAAATTTCAAAAATAAAATGAACTGTTTAATAAGACTGTATAATACACACAACCTGACTAACTCCATCATGATGCTCCATAGTAACACAGATATATCAAAACAGAAGTAATCCTGAACATAGATCGTTAATCCACATACTACGCAAAGTTTCACCTAGCGAACGTGGATCCTAGGCTGGCAGCACAAGCAACCAAGCAAGCATTCCAGCTAACGGAATATGAAAACAGCATCATTTCGCTCGCCATGCTACGGTACAGAAGCTAGATCTCCGAACTCTACCCGCAACAAGACGACACTGATCCGCAACACAGCAGTACTCTTGAACGAGATCAGCTCAGAGAGGGGGCCCTCACCACAGAACCCGCGGCCGGACCGCAGCGTTGGCGAGGAGCGGGCGGCACCTCCACCGAACGTGACGAACCCCCGGCGGGAGGCGGCGGCAGCCCCAGCGCGTGGGGCAGCCGGGGAGGAGACTGCTGCTGCTGCGGTGGCGGCGGCGGCGGCCATGAGGGAGCGTCGGGACGCGAAGGAGGCGAAGAGGAGGCGGGAAGCCAGAGGGAGCAGTGTGCTTTGGAGATGCAGGCGGAGTATTTGTAGCCGTGACGGAGCACGGTTGCGGAGGAGACTATTGGGTGGCTGGGGCTTTGGAAGCTCAGCGAGGACGGCGCGGTGGGCGGAGAGCACGAGGCGAGGAAGGGGACGGGGACGAAGGCGGGTCCGAACCCGGGGCTCCCCTCTTCGTCCAGTGGTCCGAGCACGACCAGGCCCACGGTCTGACTTAGGGGTGTTTACATAAAAAATGCAAAATACAAAATGTCAACTAATTTAGATTGATAGAATACAAAATGTTAAAATTTCAGGATTATGTTTAGTTTTATATAAAATGTAGAATTTATTGTCCTCGTAAGAACCTCATGAGACTTTTTTGGGGTTTTTTTTTGCCTCTTGAGTCCAAAATCTAAAATGGAGAATGATCACCTTTTTGTCAAAAACTTTGTATGGTGTTTAATTCTATTTTGCAAAATGATGAACCAAAATTTAATTTTTTTGGAATTTGATGGAAACTAAACACTCCCTTAGATCATGTAGCAGGATTTTTTTAGAATTTGGGTTAGTTCAAAAGGCCTGATTGAGAGAGCTCCATGAGCTCTCGATCTAACCCAAACAAAAAAAACTCTATTTCCTAAAATGTTATCGTTATCCAAACTAACTCCATCAAACTGATTCACCAAAATAATGGATATGGGAGTCAGGATTATCATTTAGTGGATCTCCTTTAGGTGTGCTCCATAAAGACATATTTCATACGTCCTCATGTAATTGAGGAAAAGTTATCCATCAAACACACCCATCAACTTATCAGTACATTTTATATGAGTAAATTACACGGCCGGTCCTTAAAGTATTATGTAGTTTTCATCTAGATCCCAAAATTACGAAATCGCACGTCTGACTCCCTAATGTATTTAAGTGATCTCATCTAGGTCCCCAAACTACGAAATCGCACGTCTGACTCTCTAATGTATTTGACTCTCTAATGTATTTAAGTAATCTCATATAGGTCCAAAATATACATAAAGAGGGTTAGAAACTGACATGGTCATCCACATAGATATGATTACCCTTGATTCAAGCCCACGTGTGCGGTCGCTGGCTCGTCCCTGCTCACCATCACAGCGCCCGCAGCATACAACCTGGTCATATAGGCAGCAATGGCGGCCGGTTACACTACCGAGCGGGGTAAGGTAGATATGGGAGAAGAGGGGCTTGTTTTGCGGTTATCCGGTGTTACGCTACTCATGTGACCAGCCGCCATTGTCGTCTACATGATGTAATACCCGATTTTAAGGACAAAACCAGATTTCACATATAGCTACAAATAAGGGGTAATATCAAAAGACAATGCATAAATTATATAACGAACGTAGTATAAAAGATATAACCTTTGATAGCAAACAGCGGATAGACAACATCAAACTTCGGGTA
>Ga0182004_10005767_pt1 | contig 10087 bp, 8 predicted proteins | sample Sormic07211540_1_FD_120479 | JGI IMG/M metagenome (GOLD analysis project Ga0182004, IMG submission 120479) | Endophyte microbial communities from Sorghum bicolor roots, Mead, Nebraska, USA - 072115-40_1 MetaG | ecosystem: Host-associated > Plants > Roots > Unclassified | place: USA: Nebraska... | reverse complement strand
GAAAGGCGGGGGGTCTCCCCTTTCCAGAACCCCAAAACCCCCCCCCAGGATTACCCCCACCCCCCCCCCCCCCCCCCCTCATTTCCAGCCTCTTCAGTGGCGGCGCCGATTTGGAATTCCGGCGACGGCGATGGGCTCCGGATCTTTGCTCAAGGTCGTCGCCAACAACTTCGACGTCCTTGCAGGGTCAGTCAGTCAGTCACTGCTCTGCTCTCTTTTCTCCCCCTTCCTTCATCTATTAGTTTTTTTTTTAAAAAAATATCCGTCCCTGGAATGTCTGTTTGATTGATGGCGCGCGCGATTCTGGATGATTTAGACGTTCGGCATTGTTGAAGTAGCATTCGTGTTGTTCTTGAGATGTGCTCCGGGAGTTCGTATCGATTCAGACTTCGATTCGGCACAATGGCGTTAGTAGGTTTTAGTCGATTCGAGAACACTTGCGCCTGACAAGGAATCCTTCTTGGTATGGTTCAGTTTTTTCACCGGTAAAAATCTTGCGCCTCCTCAATCAGCCTTGTGAATCGCCATTTCTTTTTGTAGGAAAAATAATGTATTTTTTTTCTTTGGCGAGTTTCTTTAGTATTAGTAGAAAAAGACCCATTGATTACAGGGGATCTCTTGGCGGTCTGGAATGCATGCCGAGTTTGGGTTTTTTGCAGTGTTCATTTCTCCGTCTCCGGGTCTACATTTCCGCCTGCATCAGCATATTTCTCTTTCAATCCGATTCACAACTTTTCCGGATGCTGCAATCCCTTGCCGGAACGAAAAGTTAGGCCGTTATGCACGAGCTGCCTACCTCTGATGTATAGATCACCAAGATTGGATTCTGAATTCGGCTGTTGAGTTCTGTCAGTCCCTACCTTTACCACCTCAGTCCTTTATAAAAAGGGGATGATACTTTTAGATTTGTAGTTTTGCTAGTGCCTGCAATTGTTTGTTGGCCAATTCCACTTTTCCAGAATGGTTTCTGGTATTCCCTTGTCTAGTTCTTACTATCTTTTTGGCTGTTTCACATTCCTTTCCACGCAGACGCAGCAAGTTAGGTCACATGCTGAAGAGTGGCTCGGCACAATCTGGTCCTGTTTCTTATAGTTTACTGGATCGTGGGTTATGTCTCGTAGTGACTCTGACATATCATTAAAAATTGGGTGTACAGTTCTGGGACCAGGATTTATTAAATTTTAGCATGAATCCATGTGTGTTGTACCAAGGTATACCGAGCTTCATTTATTGATTTATTCACGAAGCTAAAATGTCTCGTTCAGTACTGTGATCAATAATGTTGCTATGTTTGGACCAGCATGTTTTGACGTTTCTTGATGTTACTGTGCTGTAAAATGTAAAAACTTATCTAAGCAAACAAACTTGTCTAATGTATCACAGGTGGTGAATAAGTTTCTTGTGAGTTATTCATTTTCCTCCCTGTTGGAGGGTACTGATGGTTTGCTGCTACTAACAGTCTATGATACATGTATCACAGGTGGAATAGTGCCACTCATTTCTGAATTTACCGTTTCCTCTTTCTGAAAGTTTTTTCCTTCTGGATCATAAGCAATGATTATGAATCGAAAATGCATGCTTTAACTTCAGTTTGTTTGTTTTCCTGCAGGCCTTTGGTGGCACTGGCTTATCCTTTGTAAGTTGCTCATGACTTGTACTTTACTGCTACAAACTCAACTTCTACGAGTAAAACACAAATTAAGTGTTATTACAACTTACAGGTATGCCTCCGTTAAGGCAATAGAGACCAAATCTCCTGTGGATGATCAACAATGGCTCACATATTGGGTCCTGTACTCATTAATAACATTGTTTGAACTCACATTTGCATCAATTATTCAGTGGTAAGTACTGATGTGTCTGTTATATTGTTTTAAGTGCAGTTTACTATTCTGTGTGAAAGTTGGAGCTTATTAGTTGTTGATATATCTTAGGACTTTCGGACAAATTGGGCATATATAAACATAAGCATTAATTCATTTGCACTATCAAGCCCTTGTACATCTTACTCTTCTAATCCTTGCTTTGTTTCTAAAATAATGTCAGACTACACTGTTCTATTTCAGGTAAGATAGACTGATGGATTGTCATGAATCTTCACATATATATTTTTAATTTTGAACAAAATGATAAAGAAGTGTCTGGCTCCTTCTTGGGTGTCAAAAGCATCCATGATGTGTGCTGGAAGTTGCAGGGGTTACCACCTCTTGATTAAATTCTAGGAGTTGGTGATTTGTAGTTAATAGTTGCATGGGGTTTTGCATCTGATCACAAGATTCTTAATTGTAACTTGAACATATGTATTTAAAGATCATAGTGGCACATCGGTCACTAAATTCCATGGCTTTCCCATGCTTGACTTTGACAGGCTTCCTTTCTGGCCTTCTATGAAATTGATCTTTATTTGCTGGCTTGTCTTGCCGTACTTCAATGGCGCAGCCTATGTGTACCAAAATTATGTGAGACCTGCCTTCATAAAGAACCAGATGGTCAACATTTGGTATGTCCCTCAGAAAAAAGGCCTGTTTGGGAAATCTGATGACTTCCTCACAGCACTTGATAAGTTCGTTGAAGAAAATGGGACTGATGCGCTGAAGAAACTGGCTAACAAGGTACAGGAACCATATATAGTTGTCCCCACTTTGTGCACTTAACAACATTGCAAAATGCTTACATTGAATTTGAGGCAGTTGTTCATGCTTGTTCCCAGTTGACTGTGATCCTTTGGTGATGATAATCATCACTATGTTTATGGTGACAGCATTTTGATATGTGATGCTTAACTTGTCTTTAGTCTAAAGTTTGATGGTTATACCACCTCAGCTAGCTAACTCATTGATATCTGTCATTCTAGTTCAGCTTTAATAGTGAAGCTAGTTGTTTTTGTGGCTCCTGTGGACGTGGACCATGTGATTTTTTTCTTTTGATAAAACGAAGCTGAGAATAACCTTCTTTTGTTCCAAATGACAATAAGGCTATTGTTGATGTAATGTGTTGTGATCTGTATTGCAGGCTGGCAAGTCATTTAAACAGTCTGGGAAATCATCTAAAGATTCGAAAGAGTCAAAATCATCCAAGGAGTCGAAAGAAACAAAATCATCAAAGGATTCCAAAGAACTGAAGCAGTCAAAAGATGCAAAGCAACCCAAGCCATCAAAAGATTTGAAGGAGCCAAAGTCACCAAAGGATCCAAAGTCACCCAAGGATTCCAAAGAACAGAAGAAGGCAGCACTCAGAGATCCGAAGAAAGCAGTGAAGGATTCTAAAGAACTGAAGAAAGCGCTAAAGGATTCGAAACAACAGGAATCGCTGGAAGACCCAAAGGAACATACAGCAAAGAAGGCCGGCAAGCGTGTGACGTTCGCCGAGGTGGAGCCTGAGAAGGAGCTCAAGGCCTCGAACAGTGACTGGCACCCATCCTCCGATTTCCACAGCGCGTACCCTGAGCAGAACTCGTGGGCGAGCAGCTTCATGATCTTCGAGGACGAAAACAGTTACTGGAACCGAGGTCACCCAGACTGGTAAACACTTTACACTTCTGAATCATCATTGTATAGTTTCACATTACTCATGTTTATGACGATCATCTGCCTTTTTGTGTAGCTGAGATATCAAATGTATCGAGGTGGACATTTTTTGGTCCATTTGCGGTGAAAGAGCTCAGTCCATCTTCACCCAAGGAAATGGGGGTCTCACTCGCATTGTGATGACTTGCGAGTTGCGCCTGCCGTTCACTCTGACTCTCTGTCATGTAACATATTTGTCCGAGTCCGACATATATACCTGTAGGTTGCAATGTAGAATTATGCAGTATGGATGGTGAACCTGTGATGCTGTGTTTGAGGCGGTGAACCTCGTTAGTTAGGAGAATTGAGATAGTAGCAGTGTGTTGCTAAATCTTATCTGGTGTCTGGATGTGTTGCTTGCTGCTCCTTGGTGCATTTCCAGTATCTACAATGTGCCACAAAAGTCTGACCATGCTGAAAAGATCCTTCAAATCGTGCGAAATTGCTGATACCAGTGCCACACTGGAACCTGAAATCTTATTGAAAATAACTAGCAGAATTTTAAGGAATTTATAAAACAGTTTAGACTAGTATGATTCTAGGAAAACGTATTTTCGTTTTGAACAATGGACCCTTTTTCACAAGAAACTTGGTAACTAAGGCAGTCTCAACATGCACATTAAATATGCTGATTAAATATGCTGATGTGGCGTTGTATTAATAAAAAGAGAGATGATAAGAGTTATCTTCATGAAACTTCTATGGACTGTTTTCAAAATATGGATGTGTTGGAAAGAGTCACGAAATTTCCATTGAGGATGGCCTAACGACCCTTTTTTCACAGTTTAGACTAGTTGTATGACCATGCTGAAGTTTTTATTCCTATTGAGGATGGCCTAAGGACCTTTTTTTCACAGTTTAGACTAGTTGTATGACCATGCTGATGTTTTTCTTCACCATGGTTTTGCAGTCAATGGATTCTAACACTTTTTCTGATACTTTCTTTATTTTTTTCTTCTTTTGAGCCTTTGATATTAGGTTTCTTAGTACCACAAGTCTATAATATCATCTAAGACTATCTCCAACAACCGTCACCTAAAATACAAGATTCATTCTAAGTTTGAGTAGCGCTATAGGTAAAGGATTTCTTACCCATTTTTAGTCTTCTCTAACGACAAGACTTAAAAGGAAAAGTTATACCTCTCCTGATAACGGGTCTTAGGTATTGTGTTGGAGGCCTATTTTAGGTTAGATCTCCTGATGGGTCTTCTATTGGAAACAGTCTAAGAGATCTCCAAGAGTTTCTAATAAAATCTCCTAATCTATAATTTTTTAGCAAGAATAGAAAAAACCCATCTCTAAGAGTTTCTAATACCACCTCCCAACCTTTTAGCACTTGCAAAAAAATCACGCAAAGCCCGCAAAGATGCGTGCCCCCACCACGCACGTTTCAGTCTCCTAATCTAAAGGTGGAAGGGTGTAAAAAGGTCTAAAAAATAAGAAAGAATTCTTGATGTAAATGTACAATAGACAGAATATATAAAAATAGTTGACACAATTAAGAGTGAATTGTTAAAGGGAACATATCTGGTGGAAACCACAACCTTCGTGAAAACCTGTGCAAACCACGGCAAAAAAGTCGTATAAATTTACCTAAAAAATCACACATGTAGATGATATGATGATACACAACTTTGTAAAATATCTTGTCTAAACTCGAATTCGTTTGTGAGATAAAAAATAACAAATTTCAAGCTAGAAAGCTGTCCATAGGTTTTGTTAGAAATTTGTTATTTTTATATATCACAATGATTTCGAGTTTGGACAAGATATCTTATACTCTTATAAAGGTAAACCCCACTAGAAATTTCTCTCAACATGCAAGCTATCAACATCAACAATCCACTAAACTTGCAATTATAGCCAACTAGAACATATAATTATGATAGTCATCTCTTCATCTACCAACATGTATTTAGCTATGTTCATATTGATGTGTGTCATTTAACAAAATTAATTTAAGATATTTTTATTCATATGACTATAATATAAATAGTCTAATTTTTTTTTAAATTATCTGAAATTCCCGCAGCAACGCGCGGGGTATTCTCCTAGTTTTATAAAGTTATGTATCATCATATCATCTGCATGTGTGATTTTTTTGGTGAATTTAGACAACTGTTGCAGATATCCTTATTTATTTCTTCCGTTACTTCTTTAGGAGTTAGAAAACACTATGTTTTTTGGGAATAAATTATTAGGTATTCTTGGAGATGTTCTAAATCCCTAGAAATAAAATCCTCCAATCCTCGAGACCAAAGTGCGTATTGGGCTAATTCTCAAAAAAAAAAAAGGGTGCGCATTGGGCTATAAAGCGTGCCAGGCCATTGTTTTGAGAAAGAAATGATAAAGAATACTGGGCCATATAGGGTAATGGGCCGAAGCCTCTTTTCTCAGGCCCATAACAGCATCTCCGCCTCGGTGGCTGCTCTCGGTCTCGGTGCTCCCAGCCTCCCAGGGCGGCGGCCTCGTCGTCGTCGAGCAGCACCGAAGAAGTGAGGCCACCTCGCCTGGGAACCCTAACCTCCCATTCCCCAATCAACGCCCTTCCCCATCTCACCCGCCTCCCGCGGTCTCGACGGGAAGCAGTGGAGTGGCGACCCGCCGCAGCCGGCATACCGCGGAAGCAAGGAGTCAGAGCGGCAGCGGCGGCGCCGGCGCCGGCGAGCAGAGCAAAGAACCGAGCAGGGCAGCAGGTCTGTACTCAGCGCCCTAATCTTTCCTCACTACGCTTGGAAAATGCGCGTTTGATTTAGCTCAAGGAACCGAGAATGGAAATCATGATGAGAACACTTTCGAATGATGGGAACCAGTGACGCATCTCTTTGTTTGGTTGTTGAAATGCAGAGATTGGTTGCAGACTTACGAAATGACGAAGAAACAGAAGACAATGGGTTTGAAGTCTTTGTGGGGAAGGTCTGGAACGGCGCAGAAGACTGCTTCAACCTCGGTGCCGAAACCTCGGTCGATTTTGCTTCAGAGCTTGAGGATCATTTTGCGCCAAAGGGTTGGCTTTCCGGAGACATGAGAAAATCAAAGACTCCCTGAACCAAGGGAATTTTCATTGGCTCTTGAAATGGCTGGCAGGTAATTTGGATGGAACGAACAAGGCGGTTCTGCAGAATGTTCTGAACGATCCTGCGATGACTTGTCCGAAAATGATCAAAGGTCTTGTTAATGTTTGTGCCAGAGAAACTACTAGACTTATCAAGCAAGACCTTGGGGAGGAAAATTTTGCAATACTAGCTTGTTTGTTTACTGATGCTAGCCATAATGAACAGTTGGTTGTTTGCTTGCGGTATGTCGACAAGAAAGGAAGAGTAGTTGAGAGGTTTCTTGGGGTTGTACGTGTTGAGAACCGGAAGCCCTCAACAATTAAAGCTGCAATTGAATCCTTGCTCAGGGATCACTCTTTGAGCTGGTCTAGGGTCCGAGGACAGGGGTATGATGGAGCAGGCAATATGAGAGCCCACGTGAAGGGTCTAAAGAAAATAATCATGGATGAGTCTTCTTCCGCTCACTATGTCCATTGCTTTGCGTAGGAACTGCACTTGGCACTTGTTCCTGCTCTTAAGGAGAATGGTGCTTGTGCTGATTTCTTTCAGCAACTTGGTTTTTTGGTGAGCTTTCTTGAAATGTCCTGCAGAAAAGCTCAAATGCTTCAAATACCTGAAGCTCAAAAGGTTCTAGAAGGTTTGAATCAAGCGAAGTTCTCTAGTAAAAGGGATGATCCCAGCCAGGGATTTCATACTGTATCCCACCATTTGAAGCGTTCTCATCATGATTGGAGGAGACCATACTCACGGTGCAGAGGCTGTCAATGCTCTAAAAATATTGATATATTTTGAGTCATTTGAGTTTGTTTTCATGACACACATGTTGATGGACGTATTGGGATGCACATCTATCTTAAATAGATGTTTACAAATGAGAGACAGTTTTATGGTCAATGGCATTGAAATCATTGATATTACAAAGTGTCGGTTAGACAAAATGCTGGGGGATGATAAATGGGAAAAAAATCTTAAAGATGTCACTACTTTTTGTGCGAAGCATGACATCAAAGTCCCTAGCATGGATGATATTTATAAGCCAGTTTTAAACCAAAGGGGTTCTTGAGAAAAGTCATGAATCTCCATCATTACTGTGTTGAAATTTTTGCAAGCATCCTTGACAGAGCAGTAGAGCACTTCAAGAGTTAAATGACAGGTTTGATGAGATGAACACAGATTTTCTTCTTAACATGGCATCACTCGATCCAGCTAGTTCATTTTACCCATATAACAAGGACAAGTTACTTAAACTTGCTAGGTGTTATCCCAAGGACTTCTCAAGCACAGATTTGTTGCATCTTCCAAACCATCTTACACGGTTTATTGCTGATATGTATGAGAATGAAAGGTTTAGAAAAGTGAAAAGTAGTTGAGCTTTTTGTTATGCTTGTTAAAACCAAGAGCAGCCTCAAATATCCTATTGTTTACAAGCTTCTTAAATTGGTGCTGGTTCTTCCCATAGCAACTGCTAGCATTGAAAGGGTATTTTCTGCTACGGATCTTGTTGAGAATAAGCTGACAAATAGAGTGGGTGAACAATTATTGAATGATTGCCTGGTTATGTTCATTGAGAGGGAGGTTTTCATGCAAGTTAAGGATGAGGCCTTGGCATCTTGTTTCCAAGCCATAGTAGGAGCATAAAATCACAAGGAGCGTTGGATAGAGCTGGAGCTAATGATGAGTAATTCATTATGGACTGGGCTGCAAGATGGAGCTGTTATGGGTTTTAGTATGGTTGAAGGAAATCCGTAACAAAGCAAGTGACATGACTTGCTGACTATTATTGATGTCTTGATGAGAGGAGCCCTTGCCATATTATGTATGAAGTGTTGCTTTGCTGCATGAACTACTATGGGGCTCCTTGCCGAGGAGCAGAGCAAGCTTGACTTGACCATTGCTCTTTACTCCAGATAACGTACTTGTCAAGGTATCTTCAGACTTGTATTAAACGCAGGTATGCCAAACTCTATCCACCATACTCTGAAATTTTTGTGATGATTGACACCTTAGTCACATTTGTGTTTCTCTTGGTGTTTTTCTGGTACAGAGACTGCACGTTTCTCTCTTAGATCTTTGCAATGTTGCTCCGTATCTTGATCAGTAGCATTGTTGTCAGCTGTTTATTTCTGATTTATTGTTTTAGTAGCTGCACAATAAATGCTCTCTAGCAGTTGTTGGTTAGTTTGGCACTGCATATTGGCCCTTCTAGGCTGGCCGTTGTCCGTGTTCAGATGCTTTTCAGTCAGCCATTTTGTTATACTTGGTATCCATTCTAGTTCATATTTCCTTTCTAGCAATGTCATGCATGCAAGTTCCTTTGGTTTAGGGGTATAGGATCACCGATCACCTTATTTAGACTTAAAACATACTGGTCTGTACACTCAGTACTGGCTGATTATAAATTATAGTATTTTGTTAGGTTGGACTGCAACAGTCATGGCCAGATGATGGGAACGCCTACAATGTCTCATGACGGTCTCATGAAAACTTACTGATGCAACATTGTTTTCTGATGCTGAGCGCCAATAGTGTCTGTTTGGAAGATTTGTCCACCGATACCATAATGCAGAAATGATGTTACTTTTGGACGGTGGTCCTTTAATCATTTACATTGTCAAGTCAGTATCTTTTCTGAACATCAATAGTAGCTTTTGGATCGCTGTGCTGGTTTGGCAGGCAAAATTATCAACATCCTCTTGCTTTTGGTGAGGGTCTGAGTCTGAGAAGCACATTGACCTGTCATTGGCAAGCACATTCAGTGCCCCCCCTTGTTAGGGTGAATGATCCAGAATCGGCAAGTTGGGCGGAGGCTGTGCTGTTGTTGAGGAAGAAGATGAGGAAGGACTGAAGATAAGATAAAAAGCGCGACTACTAGTTGCTTAACGGTGTGTGTAGCCATCTACTCGTCTTCAGATTTGAGTGGCAGGTGTAGCCCAGCCCAAGATCTGCTTGGGTTTCAGAGTTTCAGCAGGCTGTCATTCAGATGGATGCTTTGTTCATTTCGCTCTATGTACGCTAGCTCAAGTTTTGGTATCTCTGGAGCTGTTCCTTGGAAGTTGGAATGTATTTGCACTATGCTGTATAATTTTTTTTTTAGTACAGTTCAAGTCTAGCATGCTATATATATTTTGTTAAAAGTGGTGATAAATTAAATATTGGCAGGTTGACTTCAGGTTCAGACACCAGTGATGCATCCATGTCTGCCACTTCGATACCATCTTAACAAAAGCATTACACAAATTACTGCTCCCATCATCTTGTTGCCTGCTATTTTTTCACGGCCTCATGATTGGTGCCCATTTGCATTACCTATCTCAGCTCCTATTTTTGAACTACCAAGTGAACGTCCTGACCAATGATTGATGCTCTGTTCAGTTTACCGTGCTGTATAAAAACAAAATTACTGGTCCATTCATGCAGTGTTCATGCACTTTTCTGATCGGATGTGGAGACCAGAATAATACATAT
>Ga0182004_10005766_pt1 | contig 10088 bp, 10 predicted proteins | sample Sormic07211540_1_FD_120479 | JGI IMG/M metagenome (GOLD analysis project Ga0182004, IMG submission 120479) | Endophyte microbial communities from Sorghum bicolor roots, Mead, Nebraska, USA - 072115-40_1 MetaG | ecosystem: Host-associated > Plants > Roots > Unclassified | place: USA: Nebraska... | reverse complement strand
TCATTTTTATCACAACCTAACTGTCGCTAAGATTATATACAAGTTCTTGAAAATATATCAACACTGTTGCAGACTTAAATGTTACAGCATGCTGTGGAAAAAATAGTATTGTGTGAAAATAACAAAAAGAATTATGTGTACAAATAGCTTGCCTCTGCATGCTTACAAATATTAATTTATGGATGCACACCCCCTTATCCGTTTTTGTGAATTGATATGGTTCATTACTTCTAATCCTGTCACCTTTTCTTTGAGGAATTTTTATTACACCACGGGCAAAGACTTTAGATATTCAAAAGTACCTTGTCTGGGAACATGTACTTAACTGAAAGGCAGTTAGCACAACATTTTAATTGAATACGTGGCAGTCGAGTAGGAACCGCGCGTATGCATACAGGAGGCCACCCAGGGAGAGCAGGGGGCGACCGACAATCACAGCCACCGGCATTGCCCACTGGCGCTGCAGCATGCGCCCATGCGGCCTGGGGGCGGCCACCACTTGGGTTTGTTGTTGTGCCGCCACATCAAGGGAGAGATAGAGAGGGAGAGGAAGGGGAGGCGCGGGCTAGGGCAACGACGGCGGTAGCGTGGTGCGAGAGGAGAGGGGGAGGTCGGGCATGGGAGGCTTTTTTTGCGAGAAGGGAGGGGCACCAATTTATTGGACGCGAATTGGGGGCGACGTGGCTCAACCCGTTGACTCCAATTCATTAAGACAATACATAGCTGGTATGCAAAGGAAGATACTCAATGTGCTGCCTGTTTTTCCAGGCACTTGTTCAGTCTTTCATTTTCACCAGTGGGACCCATGGAGAAAATTTAGGTCTGAATATGTAGTCTTGGTCAAAAAGTGTTATTGGTGGAAAAGTGTTCTGCAGTTCACTCTTGTTATATTGGTGGACATAAAGATTATTTAAGGGAAGAGTTCAAGATTACTTAATTTGGCTGCAATTGAATTAGCAAAGAGTAGTTGAAAGTATCTGCCAGAAATGTATAACAAGTGAATAATTTGGCCAACTGAGTTATGTTATAATGTACTGAGACATTTACTAAATGGTAAGTGACTAAGTGCAATGAAAGAAATATATATTTTTGTTACGAGCTGTCAGACTTTCTGTGAACTGAACATTTCAGCTCAGTCATCAAATAGGCTTCACATTAACTGATTGTTTATATGAAGTTTGGAGAAATTTTACTACACTTGGAATAAATGAGAGCCATCCGTTTTGTTAGATCCGATGGTTTAAAAATAGAAAGAACCAGATGGAAGGAACTTAAGTTGTGGGTGAAAACCAGAGAATAAGTGGATCCGGAACTAGTCTATAAATAAATAAATAAATAAATAAATAAATAAGAAGGGTATAACAGTATTTTGACATCTCCAATGTTGCTTCTTTGAATCAGAAAATGAAGTCTGCTTCTCATCCACACAGGAATAGGAGCTACTTCTCATCCACACACGAACAGGAGCTCCTTCTCAAATCCGCATGTGCGATCTCTATCTCTCATCGTCTCCCTAAGCTCTTGCCGGGCGCGGGTGGTCATCGGCGTGCGGCCCCTGGTGGCTAGTGTGGGGGCTCGACGACTGTCGACGAAAGCTAGTCGGCAGTCTACCTTGGGGTATACCCACGGTAGTAGTTTATCGGTAGACGGTGCGCAAGCTACGAACTTGATGGTGACGCAAGACACGGACAATGTTTTTATCCAGGTTCGGCCGCCGTGTGGGCGTAATACCTACGTCCTGCGTCTGATTGTATTGAATTCTGTTGAGATGGGATGAGATGTCTAGGGGGGTCCCTTGCCTCTCCATATATAGTGCAGAGGGCAGGGTTACAGATCTAGAAACTAATCCTAGTCAGTTACAATTGCCATAGATAACATGTATCAATTCCTATTCTAACCGACTAGAATCTGGCTTGATCTCCGTGTCTTGTTTCCTTGCGTGAGACTCCGGGTAGTTGGATCAAGCCTCGAACTGTCTCGTGATGGACCAAGTCTCCTGGCCCAAGTCTAGCCGTAAGGGTATAGGGGTTTATACCCCCACAGCTAGTCCCCGAGCACCGTGTATTATGATGTAACACGCCATCTTGAGCTTCTTCGACCAGTGAGACTTGACATCTTTAATAAGCAGGAAAACCGCCCAAGCAATTGCAACGGTATTCTGACCATCTTGAAAATCAATTGATCAACATCAATCGTCGAAGAAGCAGGTTGTTTGAAGAATGCATGGTGCTCTTGAGAAAAAAGATTTCTTTCCTGGTGAAGTGTGCCCACTTTACTTTTCTAAAAAGTACAGATTTTCAAAAAGCAAGCATGTTTACCGCAAGGTGAAGTGTGCCCACTTAGTCCCCGAGCCTGGTAGTAGGTGACGTCGTGATACCACGGTCTAAAAAGAAAATCATCTTAAAATTCCTAATACTAACATGCATCGCTCGATGCATCGTACCGATGTAGTCCCTGAGCTTGCTGGAAGGCGAAGTATGAGCCTTGTAGCAAGATCTAAAAAATAAAATTACCCCTCAGTTGTATATGAGTCCAATCCATATGTATCTGAGGAGAAATAGTCCCCAATTTGTGGTTGGAGAGTAATCAAAGCAAGCCCTGAGCACAGCACACGGGGTAATTGATGAGTCTCCGAGCACGATTGGTAGTCAGCACAGTCCCCGGGCGTACCACACACGGTGGTCGGTACAATCAATCGAGATATCAAATTTAGCAGACTGATCGATCAGTCCCCGAGCATGTCATGCTCGGTGATCGGTACAGTCATCCAAATTGTCAGAAGAACAGACTAGTCGACCAGTCCCCGAGCATGTCATGCTCGGTGGTCGGTACAGTCAACCAAATTGTCGAAAGAACAGACTAGTCGACCAGTCCCCGAGCATGTCATGCTCGGTGGTCGGTGCAGTCAATCAAATTTTCGAAAGAACAGACTGGTCGACCAGTCCCCGAGCATGTCATGCTCAGTGGTCGGTGCAGTCAATTGAATTGTCGAAAGAACAGACTGGTCGACCAGTCCCTGAGCATGTCATGCTCGGTCCTCCAACAGACCCACTTGTTTTTCAAAAAAACATATCACCGCATTAATGCGCGATGTGACAGAGCATCCTAGCACACTGTCAGGCTGTTGCGTAAAAAGGTGCGCCTGGTAACTGTGCAGCCGCTCTTTGCGCGGTTCAAGAAAAGGAAACCATCAATTATGCAGAAAAGCCACCAATTTAGCTGGCGGTAATTATTGAGAACCGAAACGCTACGGCCGCAGCAGGATCCGCCCACTTCCCCAGAATGCGGGAAGTGGTGGAGGCGGGCTGTTGTTATAAAAAGCCCAAGATCGTATCCTTGTTTTTCACCCGGTAGTTGCATACTATTGCCAAGCCTCCATCTTTCTCAGCACCCTCAAACCTCAAAACCGAGCTCGAGACTTTTCAAGAGTCGAAATGGCGAAGAGCGATGCCAAGAAGAGGGCCGAGATGATGGCGAAGGAATGGAAGAAGTCCCGGAGCAACACAAGATCCCTCAACGACCTCGTCGAGAAGGGGTTCCTGCACAATCAGGAACTCGGAGGGTGGAGGGCCCTGGAGGGGGAGAGCTACCCCGAACCCCGCGTCGGTGAGATTGTAGTCTTCGAGGATTTCTTTAAAAGGGGTTTTGGGATTCCCGTTCATCCTTTTCTCCAAGGTCTTCTCCTCTACTATGAGATCGGGATTTGCAATTTGCACCCGAACTCTATTCTTCTTATCTCCACATACATCCATCTGTGCGAGGCCTATGTTGGGATAGAGCCGCACTTCGATCTCTTCCGCTATCTTTTCTGTCTGAGGAAGAAAGGAGCAGTTGGAGGCTCCAAGGTTGCAGGTGGAGTATACCTCAATCTGCGTGACGGGATGAAGAACCAGTACCTCAGCTGCCCATGGAACACATCCCTCACCGAATGGTACAAGAAGTGGTTCTACATCAAGGAAGAGCCGGGCAGTGCTACGTTCGGTGACGTGGGCTACATCCCCGAGAAGAGGGTCAGCTAGACAGACCGTCCGGAATTCTCTGGGCAAGTTGCAGATCTGATGAGCCTGATCGACTAGTCCCGCTTAGACGGGCCAGGAGTGGTCGGGAACTTCCTTGTGCGTCGGGTGATGCCTTGCCAGAGGAGGATACACTCGGCGTACGAGTACGCTGGGAGCCAAGACCTGACCAGGATGTGCCCGGATGGTCTGGAGAAGGCAGAAGTCCAACAGTTGATGAACGAGTTATTCAACTTGTCAGATGATAACTTCGTTCGAAGTGACGATCGCATGCATGCCTTCAAGCTGGGACGACCAGCTCCTAAGGTAAACAAGTACCTTTTTTGATTTGTATTGTTACGCGAACACTGTAGTATCTTTATTGATGACTTGCCGTTTACTTTATTGTAGATAGGAGACGTAGATCGGCGCGCAGTGTATGTGTCGCTGGCACCTGGGATGGAGAATCCCACAGGGATGGACCCGCCAGAGGGGGATGCTGCTCGGTGTCCTCAGTACACCAGCAGTGAGGAGGAACAAAATCGCCCCGCACCGACCACTGAGGACAGGGTAGCGGGGAAGAGGCTGATGGCCGTAGAGCCATCCCGAACGGAGGCGTTGCCGACGGAGACCAGCCAGGCCCCAAAGCGTCGTCGGCTCATGAGGATCGCCGACGACGAGGAAGAAGAGCATGAAGCTGCTCCGTCCCTGGTCCAAAGGCCACGCAGTCGGCCTGACGTCGCGCCGATCGATGCTGGTCGGGGGACCAGTGATCCCCCTGCCCCACACACCGAGCCGACCCGACTTGGAGGAGCAGACGCGGCGGCGACGACAGGTAGGACCAGGAGGAGGTTCTTCACAGCGACACATAGGAGCTCCGACCTGTAAGTTTCACAACTTGGCTTCTGCACTTCCTTCCGTCTTGTTGTTTTTTTTTTGCGAGTTTTGACGTCAGTATAATGTCTTCTTTTACTAGCGCGGCATCGGATGTTGATTCGGGCAACGTCGCTGGCCAGAGAACGGCCGAACCAATGGTTGTCGTTGAAAACGCCACCGAGAAGACCACCCAGGAGCAAACCGAGGAGCAGCCCACGGTTGTGACTGTGGCGGAGACTGCCGAGGATGTCCCGGCTCAGACGAGGATCGGGGCGAGCACCCCGACAAGGGATGCAGAAGCTGCGAGGACGCCTCCCCTGACTTCCCCGCTAGCTGGAGAAAGGAGGACCCCGACTCCACTCCGAGCAGAAGCCTCTTCGCCAAAGGACTCCCCTAGCCGGGGTAAGGGTCCAGTGATACCTGTGACCACGGCTGGGGGTAGCGCAGATGGTGAGGAGACCTAGGCGGCCTCCGACGACGAAGTAGAAGAAATCCAGGGTCGCCCCCATGATGGTCGCCAGCACGTTTACGTGTGGCGCCAACGTGGGGACCACTTCATTGGTCATGAAGAACTCGCGGAGACGGAGGAGGCCGCGAGGGTAGAGCGGGCAGCTAAGTGGCTCGTTGATGAGGTTAAGGTAAGTGGTCCTCTGCTCAGCCAGAAAATGTATATACTGTTTGCTTGTTCATCGAGCGATACGTTTATTTCTTGCAGGGCGCGATGCAAACGGCGAAGTACCGTAAAAGGTGCTTCGACCAAATTTAAGGGATCGTGCCAAGAATAAGGCCCTGGCCGCAGAGGTGGACCGCCTTCGGTCGGAGGCCGAGGAGAAGGCGGCTCAGGAGGAGCGCCTGCTCGACCTTAATCGGCGACTAGCCGACAAGGATCGGGAAAAGAAAGGTAAGTCACACGTTTCGAGCAGTTGCATTTAACTGCGTGGTCGGTTTTGTTGACTAGTGATTATTTCTATAGATCTGGAGGAGGAGATTGGGTGCCTCCGAGAAGAAAAGGAGCGGCTCGACTAGGAGCGTGTCGGCGCGCTAGAGGCCGGGCGCCAGGCTGGCGAGGAGCTAAAAAGCAAAAGTTGAGAGTTGGCTGGTAAGAGCCGTTTCACCCTTTTGGACGATGTAATATTCCATTTCTCGTGTTTACATTGACTTCTTGCTTGGTATTCTTTGGAAATTCTGACAGTGCTTAAAGTTAACACCAAGAAGCACATCGATGAGCTGGTCAAGGATCGAGACTCCTGGAAGACCAATTGTATCAAGATCTAGAAAGGAGTGGCCCCGGTGCTCGACTTGATCAGCCCCAAGCTCCCCGAAGACCAGCCCCGCGCACCGAGGCTGACCCCGGTCAAGAAGGCGCAACAAGCGTGGGGTTGGCTGCAGCAGTTCGTCAAGGACGCCGCAGAGTTTGCCGGAGCACACGTCCTCAGCATGGTGCGTGCCCACTACCCTCTGGTCGACTTGTCCCGGCTGGAGAGGGGGTATCCCAAAGAGGTTGGTCCGCAGGAGGCGGATGAACTTCGTGTCGGCCTACTCGACATGTCGTCGACGGTAATCGGTGACATAAATCTCTGTGGGACGTCAACTCCCCTCAACCAGCCCGGATCAGACCGGTCAGCCAGAGAGTTGTCGAGGGCGTCCATTGCAGGAGATGGGCGGTCGACGCCTGCGGTCTCGACCAGCCAGATGCCGGTGGCCCCGACCCCTTCGGCGGGACAGCAGCAGAGCCGTGCGGGTGATCACCCCGAGCAGTAGGCTTGTAAAGTAGTCTGTAGGAGTAGACTAGAGACCGCCTAGAGGGGTGTTTATTGTAAACTTTGTGTGTAAAGTTTGTAATAAAGCTTAATTTATCATAACCATGGTTTTGAGCGCTGTAATACTGGTTGAGTGATGTATCACTGAGTCAAGTTGACGGCCTTTGATGACCTTTGTTTTTTAAAGTAATTGTAGCACTTGTCGAATATTCTGCGTATGAAAAGGTATATAGAAAGAAAGACAGATTTTATTATTAATCATCATAAAAAATTTACAAATGAAATGTACTAGAACTTAGGGATAGAAACGACGCAGTTTGTCTATGTGCCAGGAGTTGGGCAAGCGTGTTCCATCTGGGTACGCCAGTTTGTAAGATGTAGGGCGTGTGACTTCGGCAATCACAAAGGGTCCTTCCCAAGGTGTAGATAACTTGTGCATTCCTTCCTGGCTTGTTTTCCATTTGAGTACCAGATCACCGACCACGAAGGAGCGGTCCTTGACGTTCCTGTTGTGGTACCGCCTAAGAACCTCGAGATACTTCGCTGTTCGAAGGCACGAGATTAGGCGCTTTTCTTCTGTGTAGTTGATATCGAGTTCTCTGGCGTGGTCGGCCGAAGCCTGGTTAAAATGTTCGACTCTTGGAGATCCGAAGACCACGTCCGAAGGGAGCACAGCTTCGGTGCCGTAAACCATAAAGTAGGGCGATACACCCGTGTTGCGACTAGCCTGTGTTCTGAGACCCCAAACCACGGCCGGTAACTCTTTCATCCATTGTCCTGGTGCTCTGTCGTTTTCAGTATACAGCCTTTTCTTCAAAGCATCGATGATCATTCCGTTTGCTCGCTCTACTTGACCATTGGCCCGTGGGTGGGCTACCGACACGTACTTTATGACTATGCCTCTGTCATCATAGAAGTCCCAAAATGTAGTACCGGTGAACTGAGTGCCCAGGTTAGTGATTATACTATTCAGAATCCCGAATCTATGTATGATTTGATTGAGGAACTCCACGGCCTTCTCGGAAGTTGCTTTGACCACGGCATGTATTCGGTCCATTTTGAGAATTTGTCGATTAGTACGAAGACAAACTTGAAGTTGCTGGGCACCGGCTTAAATGGCCCGATCATGTCGAGGCCCCAACAGGCGAAAGGCCAGGACGACGGAATTGTTTGAATCTCGTGAGCAGGTACGTGGGTCCGCTTATCAAAGAACTGGCATCCTTCACAATGTCGGACCAGTTTCTCGGCGTCGGCAACTGCTGTTGGCCAGTAAAAACCTGCTCGGAAAGCTCTCCCGACCAGTGTTCTGGAGGCGGCGTGGTTGCCATAGGACCCAGCGTGTATGTCATCCAGTAGCTTGATGCCATCATCTTGGGATATGCATTTCAGCAATACTTCTGAACTTGCGTTCTTACGCATAAGTTTGCCATCGACCAGTATGTAATTCTTAGATCGCCGGATAAGGCGCTCGTTCTCCATTTTATCTTGAAATCCCGAACTGTCCGATAGGTACTTGATGAAAGGAGTGCGCCAGTCGTGGCTGCTGGTTGTCGGAGTAGTATCGTCTATGAGCATCACCTCATTAGGTGGCTTGTCGACCAGGTCTGTACTGATGCTTGGTGTGTGAACATCTTGGACGAAAACACCTTGCGGAATCTGAGCCCGGCATGATCCTATCTTCGACAACGCATCTGCTGCCTGATTCCAGTCCCGGACCACGTGGATGTACTCTATGCCGTAAAAATTAGATTCCCACTTCCGGATTTCTTTGCAGTAGAGGTCCATCTTCTCGTGAGTTGTGTCCATTCCTTATTTAGCTGGTTGATGACCAGGGCAGAGTCACCGTGGACGTAAAGACAAGTTCGACAGCCAATCGGATGACATGCAAGCATGCTTCGTATTCGGCGACGTTGTTAGATGCTGGGAAGAGAATCCTAAGGACGTAGCGGAGTTTGTCCTTGTTTGGTGATACAAAAAGTGTCCCGGCACCGGCACCATTGATGTTTAGGGACCCGTCGAAGAACATTGACCAGTGGTCGGAGGTATCCGAAGGGGGGGCTCGTTGAGGTCCGTCCATTCCACGATGAAGTCGACCAGGGCCTGGGACTTGACGGTAGTGCGACTCTAGAAATCCAGGGAGAATGGGCATAATTCTATTGCCCATTTTACAGTTCTGTCGTTAGTGTCCTTGTTGCGCAAAATGTCCCCCAGAGGAAAACTGGTAGTTACTAAGACCCGATGGCCGTCGAAGTAATGCTTCAGCTTCCTTGAGGTTATCAGGATGGCGTAGATTAACTTTTGTATCCGAGGATACCTGGTCTTGGATTCGTTTAGGACTTTGCTTATGAAGTAAACAGGCCTCTGGACTTTGTAGACGTGACCTGGTTCGTCCCGCTCGACCACCATTGCCGTGGAGACAACCTGATCGGTTGCTGCTATGTAAAGGAGCAGATACTCATTAGGTTGAGGTGCGGTGAGGATGGGTGGTGAGGTGAGGAAAGTTTTGAGCTGGGTGAACGCAGCGTTAGCTTCCTCTGTCCAAGAGAATTTTTCCGATGCCTTTAGAAGTTTGAAAAAGGGAAGGCCTTTTTCTCCCAGTCTAGAGATAAACCGGCTTAGAGCGGCCATACATCCGGTGAGCTTTTGGATATCCTTGACGTTCTTGGGTGGTCGCATATCGAGCACCGCCTTAACTTTTGAAGGATTCAGCCGAATGCCGTCGCGGCTGACGACGTTGCCGAGTAGTAGACCAGAAGGAACCCCAAAGATACACTTTTTGGGATTGAGCTTCCACTTGTATTTATTTAGCGCCTTAAAGGTGTGATCCAAGTTGTCGATCAGGGTGCTTGCTTCCCTGGTTTTGACGACAACGTCATCAACGTAGGCCTCGACGAGGTGGTCACGTATCTCGTCACGGAGGCATTGCTGAATAGCGCGTTGATAGGTGGCCCCGGCATTTTTAAGTCCGAAGGACATGGTGGTGTAGCAATATGCACCGAAAGGAGTAATAAAGGATGTTTTGATCTGGTCATCTTCCTTTAGTGAGATCTGGTGATAACCAGAGTAACAGTCTAGAAAAGAGAGGAGTTTGCATCCGGCTGTTGAGTCGACCACCTCGTCGATACGAGGGAGACCGAAAGGATCTTTAGGACAGTGTTTATTGAGATCAGTGTAATCAACACACATTCTCCATTCATTATTTTTTTTTCTTACAAGAACTGGATTGGCAAGCCAATCGGGATGATACACTTCTTTAATAAATCCGGCTGCTAGAAGCCGTGTTATTTCTGTCCTAATAGCCTCCTTTTTGTCACGAGCGAACCGTCGTAGTTTCTGCTTGACAGGTCTTGCGGTCTTCGAGACGTTTAAGGAGTGCTCGATCAGGTTTCATGGGACGCCAGGCATGTCTGCGGGTTTCCATGCGAAAACGCTTACGTTGTCCCTTAGAAACCAGACG
>Ga0182004_10005765_pt1 | contig 10088 bp, 10 predicted proteins | sample Sormic07211540_1_FD_120479 | JGI IMG/M metagenome (GOLD analysis project Ga0182004, IMG submission 120479) | Endophyte microbial communities from Sorghum bicolor roots, Mead, Nebraska, USA - 072115-40_1 MetaG | ecosystem: Host-associated > Plants > Roots > Unclassified | place: USA: Nebraska... | reverse complement strand
GAGCTTCAGCACTCTGACAGTGTTTCTTCATGTGATCCTTGGCAGCGGCATCGTTACTGTCATCGTTGGTCGATTCTTCATGCTCTATCTGGACAATTTCATCTTGTTCTTCCTGCTTGGTGGGTTCTCCTTCATGCTTGACCTTGCTTGTTTCGACTTGTTCCTTTGATTCTTCATGCTCCACCTTGATTTCTTCAGAAAGAAGAAGCTTCGTGATGGCAGCATCTTCGTGATCACCTGACAGCGATATCTTTTTTGCAATTTCATCTATGGTGTCGTCATGTACAACTTGGGAGTAGGTAGTAAGCATCACACCGCACTTGAAGACAAGGTACATGATGTAGTTCGATAGCTCTCTGCTTATCTGCTTATAGTCGTGCTTCTTCAATAATCCATATGAAGAAGTGGTGGCGGCGTCCTTGTGACCGGTGTAATGAAAGCAGATGTCTGTTGCAATGTGCCATACGAGCATGCTTCTTGGGAAATCAACACCGGTTCTGACGCTATCCTCAAGTGCTCTTAGTGTGGTTGTCATCGGCTTGCGGTGATGAAGCGCAAGCTGGCCACGGGTGCAGGAAATGTTCCATTCTTTTCTTGTTCCTGAGGCTAACAAAGTGTCGAGGATGAACTTCTTCATGGGCATACTGAGGTCTATATTATCACGTCCGGGGCCACACTCTAACAAAATGTCGAAGCTAAGAAAGTGTATGTTGCTAAGCAACTTGTAGGGTACCTTTGCACTATTGATCATGTTGTATTGGTTGAGCTTTTGGCACCACTGTTTCTTGTTGGGCAAAAACAAGCTGACAACAGAGGACACATCTAGTACTATTGCTCCCACAAGCAGTAGGTAGGACACCATGATATCAACTCTGCCTCTGCTACCATGGAGTAGTGGGTCCCCCTTATTGGCGGTCGCGAAGAGCACCAGGGCTATCGGGATTGCGACATACGGGAAGAGGGTGGATGCCCCGTAGACAAGGGAATGAAAGACAATTAATGAAACTGGGAAAGGCTTAGATAGCGATCCTGAACCAACTGATGAACCCTCCTTGTGCTTTAAAGGAGCAGTGGAACCATCTGTCAAACTCTCTACAACATAACCTTTGGTGTAGAGTCGTGAGTAGCACTGTACAAGAAGTGTTCCCACGTGCTCATAGGCATTCTGGCGGTCATCACGACACAGGAACTCATCGAGCATGCCTGGTAGCTTCCCATTCTCAGCTAAGGTGATGGTTCGCACTGCGTTGAGGGGAGCATCCCCTGCCATGATGTCAGTTGTGAGATTGTAGGACTCCATGAACCGTGAACGCTCTGTACTGCGTTTGGACAACCTATCAAGAACTCCTCCCATGTATTCTATGGCATTTTCCCTTTGGTCCTCATAAGAAATTCTGCCTTGCCCAAACAACTTCCAAGACAAGGGGCTCTTCAGAAACTTTGGGCACGCAAAGTAGAGATACGCAGTACGCCCCGCGTACTTCAAGAACCCAGAGACGAACACGAGAACCAACGCCCCCTTGAGTCGGCGGTCCGGCCAAGAGGACTTGCCCACGACGTAACAGGCGACTACTGCCTGGATGACCAGGTTCAGCAGGTGCCGCTTCCACAGCTCGTTGTCCTGCATGGAGAAGGCCGTCATGGTCTCCTGCCCGCCCAGGTGGACCAGCACGAACGGCGCCCAGAAGGGCATGAGCCCTTGGTCGCTCGGCTCGATCGTGCGGATGGCGAGGTGGCCCAGCACGAAGGTGGCCACTGAGTCGGCCGATAAGTAGGCAAGCCACAGGACCAAGCGCCGCAGGCCATTGTTGCTACGCATCCGTGTTCCTGCGAAGAGGAAGAGGAAAACTTGCAGGAACAGGCTGAGGATGATCATGCTGTGGATCTCCCACGTGTACCACAGCTCTTGGACAGCAGGCACCAAGCTGAATGGATGCAATTCACCATTGATACCTCATTAATATTTTAAATGGATATTGTATTTAAAATTTATTTAGAAATTGGACTTCTAGCTAATAATTAATCAAAACTGTTTACCTACCCTTCTTTTATTTTCTTTAATACTTCAACATAATACTCATAGGTGTATGTACTTGTTATCCTTGCCCAGTTGTGATTGTTTCTTAATTATTAATTACTCTATAAATTTTTCATCCACCTCCATGCATTGTATTTAATATATCGAGGCACATTTCCTACAGTGCATCCCCTCACAGATTTATTAGTAGCATTACTCTTTCCTCACAAATTTACTTTTCATCACTTCCTCACATACATGTATAAAGTGTCTACATGGCGACACACATCATGAGTGTATAGCTTAAATTAGTATTTGTATATCAACAATAATATAAATAGGTAATTTAGAATCATATATAAGTTTACTTTTGGATATTTTTGTCCGACGTACATGATGATAAATAGATTAAGCATTAGATATTACTTTTGGTTATTTTAATAACATACGTGGGTCATAGCAATAAAGTGATTTTTTTTATGGTGTGCCTCTATCACTAGGGAGGTAGTAATCAATTTTCACAGACGTGTTTAGTCTTATTCTGCATAGGGCCAAGCCCTCCCATAAAATTATGGAAGCCTTGTTTTGTAATTCATTTTTCTCTTTGGGCCTAAGGCCTTGTAAGGTGTATACAATTCTCCTTTTTATAATAGAAAATATCAGTAGGGGCCTCCCCTGCTGTTCACCTCAACAAAGAAAGAGCACGTGAGAGAGTTGCCTATCTTTGTATTAAGAAGAAAACCATGTCGCCAACCTGGGACATATTTGATGGTGATTATACTGCACAATTATTAACTAGAGGGGTGAGGTTTCAATGCTTGTGCTCCTAGACCTATTGTTGCTACCATCGACCAACCTATAGTTGCAATGTATTGTTTTAGCCCTAATTGAATCCAACGTTGTCCTTTTCGCAAGATGATGTTCATCACCTGACTTCAAAAAAGAACCACTTCTCCACATGACTCCCTCGGCCACACTGCCATCAATCTCTCCCGCGAATCTATGGACGGGTCTATAGTCTCCTTCGTTGGTGACAACCTTGTACCAGCACCATGATACATGCATAGAGTCTAGACTCATCAATGTGGAGACCGAATCCTAGTGGTACTCTCCCCCAATATATGGGCCAAGTAGGGAAGGAGTCTAGAGGAGGAAAAGAAAGGAATGGAAGTGCACCAATGTCTACCTTCCTAGCAGTGCATCAATCGAGCGGAGTGGGAAATATCTCCCTTCAATGGTCCTTTGGTGATGACTCACGCATTGGATTTTGCCTCATGGAGAGCTTCTAAAATTTCACTCATGAAGATGCTAATGAACTAGTGCTCAACCTCCTTCCGCGGCCGTGTTGGATTTCATGCAAAGAAGAAAGAGAGAGAAATGGGACGATCTCACAAGCTAGAGAGAAGAGAGTAGAGTAGGGAGAAAAGAGAGAAAGAGACCATTGGGGGACACACATCATTCATGGGCTAAAGCCCACACCAATGAAAGATAAAAGGGAGGTAGCGACCAAATCACTCTCTATAAGCCAGGTAGGAGGTAATTAACTTTGAAAACTGGAAATCAAGGGTAATAAGCCTACAAGCGATTTTCAATAGTCGATTTCGCCACGGTCAGAAAACCTTACAATTATGGTTGTGAAAAGGTGCAGTGTTGGCAGACCAAATTATTCAAAATATTACACACACACACAATGTGGGGGAACACGCCAAAAAAGTGTAAATATATGCATTTTAGGACATTGATATGATCTTTAATGTACTACAATAATACCTATACAAATGTTCTGGTAGTTGGTTTCACGATTAATCTTTGTTGTTTTGACCGGAGTCAGTAGAAGATGCCCTTAGCTTTTTATTATTATTATTTCAGACCAGCCTAATTTTCTGCCATAGAGTCGAGAACTCGGGTATGCTGCTCAGCTAGGTCCTCTAAGCCTCTAACCACTAGGCTACAGATCCTTTTGCATTTCACGATTAATCTATTACTCCCTCCATTCCAAATTATAAGACGTTCCAAAAATCTTGGAGAGTCAAAGCATTTCAAGTTTAACCAAAATTATAAATCAAATTATAAAGATTTTTTTATATCAAATAGGTATAGTATGAAAATATAATTGATGAGTAATCTAATGATATTTAGTTGACATCATAAATATTATTATATTATCATATAAATTTGGTCAAACTTGAGAAACTTTGACTCTCCAAGATTCTTGAAACGTCTTGTAATTTGAAATAGAGGGAGTAAATGCTAGTAATGTTTGTGATGTTTTTGCTATAATCTCTTATATTTACGGAGAGAGGGAGCAGTTGGCAAGACTAAACTTGGTAGTTCTTCGCACAAACTATAAGAAGAATTGAGCGTATGAGTGTAAACATGTACTAAAATGGAACATGACAACTATATTGATTCTGGATAATAAATGAATATAATAATAAACAAAATGAAAGCAAGAAAAGACATCTAGTTACCGTGGTTCTTTCATCAGATCACCCCTGCCAGGTTCGGCACCAGTAGTTATAATGGGCCTCATTTTAATATTTGGTACACGCAAGCACAGCACGCAGTGTTGCCTAGCTTGCTGCAGTAGTATATTTGTAATGATTGGGATGATTGGTGATCGGCAAGTTTGATACACACTTTATGCGGCAACGAGATCTTGCTTCGGTAGAGAGCAAAGTTCATATGTCTGTAAGATGCTTGCTTAAATAGACCGCAAAGCTAACCGACAGAATTTCGTCTCTTGTTCTGCAACATTTCTCTTGTAGCTACGCAAAGCTGGCGGACCTCAGATTCAATTCTGTCGTTCCTTTGGAAAGAGCAGTTGTCGGTGGTAAGTTTCCTGAGCACGTTCTTGAGCCCCTCGATCCACCGGCCCGCCGGATCGGATCCCCCAAAAACCCTACCTGCAGGTCTCCACGCATGTGGCTCACGGCATTTGAGGTCGCCCAGCTTAGCATTCATTGGCAAATCTCGACACTGCTCGACCTGCAACATGAAAAAGGATGCGCGGATCAGATGTGAAAATCAGAACGTCGCGCTTGGGAAGTGCCGTAGTGATGCCCTGCTCATGCCAGCCGTGATCCATCGCCCCTCCACGTACGCCGCGATGACAGCGACCGTGATGCTGCATGCGCTCGTCCGCGCGGGCAGTGCCGCGCGCCCAGGTCTCGTCAAGGTTGATGATCGGTTATCACGGATCAGCTCATAGATATGCTTATTAGCAGCTTAAGGGTCATCTGATTCGACCAAATGCTCAGTAATTAAAGCTCAAAGTTCAATCACTACGTACACACAACGTACGAAATACACGATGGAACTTGCATTCAATGAAATTCAAGAAAAAAGTTCCATTCACTACCGGATTCAGCATATTTGCCGAGTGCCCCAGGCACTTGGCGAACCCACTAAAACATTCGGCAAAGCCTTTGCAAAGTGATGCACTCGGCAAAGCCGAGTTAGAAAACAACAGCTACTCGGTAAATTATGTTTGCCGAGTGCCTTTTATCGGGGCACTCGGCAAACACTTTGCGAGTGCCTAACATGCACTGGGCAAAAAAAAGTGGTCTGACGGCCGTCCGCTGTCGGACGACCGTTAACGTCCATGTTTGCCAAGTGCCATTGGGTGCCGAGTGCATTTCGACAGCACTCGGCAACACATGTTTTTAAAAATATTAAACGGCCGGAGAAATGGTTTTTTGAAAAATCATTTACCGAGTGCTGCACTCGGCAATTTAACGTTGCCGAGTGCCGCTTCAGGAGCACTCTGCAAACCTTTGGTCACCTTTGCCGAGTGCCTGCGCCTGGCACTCGGCAAAGCTTTGGTCACCTTTGCCGAGTGCCCCCTTGCACTTGGCAAAAAATTGTAGCACTCGGTAAAGAATCTCCAGAATAGGCTCTGGAGAACTCTTTGCCGAGTGCTGCACTCGGCATACCCTGCCTTTGCCGAGTGCAACACTCGGTAAAGGCATGCCAGAATATAATTTTTAATTTTTATTGCTTAGAATCCACATACAAACACAAGAAATATATATGTTCACAGGCTAATCAATATATCCATCCATTCACAAACATATATATCACAAATACGAATATATTACAACCATAAGTTCACAACCACACATCACATGTCCATCACAATAACAAGTTCACAATCCATGACAATAACAAGTTCATAAGTTCACTTGTCCATCACAATCTCACATGTCCACCAACCATCCACGACCAAATAGCTAGAGGGGGCTCTCACTCGGTTGGCGGCCTACGGTAGCACGGCGATAAATCCACGTCTTGATCTCCCCGTACAGGTGGTAGAGTGTTGGAAGCATCTGAGCCATGCTACACAATGCAAATGAGATTGCATATGTCATCTGTTTCGCGGATTCCTCGGTCATGAAAAGTCGTTGGATCCTCGGTATGAATGGAAGGTACCGAAGGATCTTCATGCCGATTTTTGTTTGCTTCTTCCGACCATCACCAGGCTCTACCTCCATGTACCTAGAGGATTGACACTTTGGACAGTATTTATCATCCGCATGTGCTCCCCTGAATAAGATGCATCCATTTGGACAAGCATGTATCTGCTCGTATGACATCTTAAGTGAACGAAATATTTTCTGTGACTCGTACATGTTCTTCGGCAGAACATGATCATCCGGAAGCAAGGTGTCAATTACTGCCAACAGGTGATCGAAGGATTCTCTACTCCAGCTAAACTGGGACTTCACAGCCATTAGACATGCAATGGCATCCAGTTTAGAAACCTTGGTACGCCTGTGAAGGGGTTGCTGTGCCGCCTCCAACATGGCGTAAAACGCCTTTGCAGATTTCTCTGGCTCCTGCTCCTGCTCCACACTTCCTTCATTGAATGCCATATCATGGTCATTTAACATGTCCGCCACCCCAGCACCATCATCATACTCTTCGATCTGTTGCCGCACAACCTACTCGCTCGCACGATGGCGTTCACCATGCATGGTCCACTGGGTATAGTTTGCTACAAATCCATTGTTGACAAGATCTTTACTCATCTCGTCATATGTTCTCGTCCTCTTGTTTTTGCACTTCCTACACAGACACCAAGCCTGTAGCCGACCGTTGGCAAATGCCTTGTCCATGAAATCATTGGTCTTCTCAATCCATTCATTTGAGTAATCACCCCTCTTCCGGTAACCCGTGTACATCCACTCACGGTTATCCATCCCCTAACATATAATACCATCGAGTAATATAACAATCATTTGAGACTAACAAGCATATATACGTACTCTCTAATAGGTGGGGATAGGTCCTAATCCCACCCGAGGATGTGTAGATATGAGGTCAGTTTCCATGGTCTACTCCTATCCAAGACTGAATTTGCCAACGGGGAGATTGTGTATCCGAAGAACAATAGGGAGATGCTGCCGAAACTCTATAACGGATCGAAGTAGACCATGGAAACTAACCTCATACCTACACATCCTCAGGCTGTCCAAAGACGTGGACAATTCGAAACAGACACGGTTTCAGATATGTAAAGATCAACATATCTCCAGCCGTATCTCTTTTGAACGGGAGATGCCTAGCTAGGTTTTCGATGTGTACGATAGAAACAAGGTTTCTCACCGGTCGAGTCGAGGACGGGAGAAGCAGGGGTAGCAGCACCGGGGCTCCACGAGTCGAGGACGGTGCTACGGACTCGCCTGCAAAATAACCACAATAATGTCAATCAAATTTTCGGTAGCACCTCCCCTGCACGGCGAGATTTCCAAAACCTGCAAGAATAAGACGGCACGATGGCCGACATCTATACCACGAACACACATATATATAACATACAACATACACATCATATACAATATACACATATACATATCTACACATATATACAATATACACTTACACATATACAATATACACATACACATACACATATACAATATACACATATATGAGTATACCTGAACCGGAGGCGCCTATTTTGCCCCAGACTACACCATCTCCCGCACCTATTTTCCCTGCATTTCTCCGTCCCGGCTCACGAGGGAAGGAGTCTCCTGAGCGGACGAGGGGAAGCGGGACCGGGGGTACAGACTGCACGAGGGCACACAGAATATTTGTGCAGCTGAGCAAACCAAACATGATGTTGTGCACCATGCAATCCCAGATGGTGCAGGGGACGACCCCCTACCAGCTACCAATCACACCTTGAGACAATACTCTCTCAAGTAAGCAAAGGTTTTTGTTCGGCTAGTGTCAGTGTTTCGGAAAACGGCCGGCAATAAGATTTGTATGTAGGCAGGGGGCTACACAGCTTTGAGCCCGCGATGTTGCGCACAGGACGCCAAGGATTTATACTTGCTCAGGCCCCTTGAACTCGGGTAATACCCTACATCCAGTTGGTGTTGATTTCTTTGCGCTGAATAACGCTGAGCTTGTTACACAGTCGATGATACAGGTTGCGAGAGAGGGAGTGCTCCCAAGTCTCAAAATGTCTAACAAGAGTCCTATGAAAGAAAAAGATAAACTGGTCCTAGTCTAAGTTCTTCCTCCTTCCTCTGTCTTGCTGCTGGTGGCTTGAGCGGAGGTGGTGTGGAATGAGCTGAAGGAAGGAGAGAGCCCCCCTCTCCCGTAGGTGGCTGCCTCCTTTTATAGCCATGCCGGTGGGCTGCCCGAAGTCGGTTTGAAGCGTTGAGGGTCAGACCGACCCTCCCAATCATGCGGCTTGCTGAAGATATTTTGCCTAGTCGTGAGCCGAGCCCCGTGGCCGACCCTTCATTGGGCAGGGCCGGTCACGACATGGTGTGTGGATCCTGTCGTGGTTATCACGCCATCTGACAACTGGGATGGGACAAGGGTGTCAGTTCTCCAGGCTGGCACCCACTGCCCATCCTTATCTGGCTAAGTTCCTTAGCTGATAAGGTTCGGGTAGACCAACCCTGGAGGGTCGGTGTCCCTGGTCTGGGAAAGTGGGTCGACCTAATCCATCATGGTTTAGGTTCCTCGCTAAACCTCGTGTCTTTACCCTTAACTGGGCCCACCTGGGATATGCGTAATCTATATCCCTGACAGTTAGGTTGTACAACCTTGTTATATTATTATTGTGTAGTACTTCTTCTCTCACTATGTTGGTCAGCCGAGCCGTAGCCAACCCAAACGAACACAACATATTATATTGTCTCGTTGGTCATGCGAGGTATCAGCGGTGGCATGCTGTAAATGCTGACACACATGGATGCATTGGGCGACACCTTTCCATTATTGCCAATGGCATGGCATGTCCGGCCGCTCCAGTCCCCATGCAGTCTAGGTCAGATAAAAATGTGTTGAAAAATAGCAATGCATACTTGAAAAACTTCTAGAAGTTTGGAGGGCATGCATGAACAATAATTGCCATGCTTCATGATGCAATATGAAATACTTTAGAAGTATGATATTTGCATGGTAGGATTTATCTAGAAATCTGGTAAGCATATGGAAAAGTCTAGATATTAAGATATTTTGTATAGAAGAGTGTGAAAGTTGTCACATGGCAACACCACAATTGTCATGAGCGCCTACAAAATGGAGGTGCTACTATAAGAGGTATTAAGTAGAAGATGGCAAGGTTGCCATATAGTATAGTTGTGTCATGGTAGGATAGCCACTTAAAAAGTGTAAGAGCAAGCGTTGTATCAACTTGTGAGTAGTGATTGTAGTATCTTATGGAAACAATATCCAGTATAATATTTTGTAAGCTGATCAAGGATGTTGTCGCAACAAGTCACGCTGACCTCCTAAGAAGGCTGCATGATGATCCTTGGATGGAGAAATGGGCAAGCTGCTGGGTGATCTTGGTCTCATTGATGCTTACATAAATGTGTTATTAAATAATGTTCCAATCCTTCAGCACATCAAAAGCAGTTGTAGGATCCTGGGTGCTAGTGCTATTTGAAGTTTGTATTTCTACAAATCCCCCAGCTAACCACAGTCTCAATAGACTTTAATTCTGATAACCATTTAGGAACATACCAAAATATAGCAAACATGTTTTCAAAGCATGGTTTGGTAGACTGGTGTAGTTACGGATCAACACTCATCGCATTGCTTC
>Ga0182004_10005764_pt1 | contig 10089 bp, 10 predicted proteins | sample Sormic07211540_1_FD_120479 | JGI IMG/M metagenome (GOLD analysis project Ga0182004, IMG submission 120479) | Endophyte microbial communities from Sorghum bicolor roots, Mead, Nebraska, USA - 072115-40_1 MetaG | ecosystem: Host-associated > Plants > Roots > Unclassified | place: USA: Nebraska... | reverse complement strand
GTACTTGAGCAAAGGTAAACTTAATATAAAAATAATGGAAACATTGTTGTCACTTTAATTAAGCTTAGGCCTTTCTCCAGGTTGAGGCCCTTCCCAAGTCAAACTAACAAAGAGAAAATGCTTATGCAAAACTGTAGCTATTCTCTAAATGACTCCACTAATTTTTAGTTACCACAGTTTTTGCTATGCAACAGCAGCAGTACAGTGCATTCAAAAAATAATAAGGAGCTGGTCAATAATAAGCTTGTGCATTCAAAAAATAATAAGCCGCTATACAACAGCAGCAGTACAAATAATAAAATCTTTAGTTCTCAATGTCAAACATCAGAAATAACATCTAATTTGCACAACAAGGTCAAAACCTGACATGTTGTATCTATCCACCAGCTGCTGGTCTCATCACATATGGTAAATGTACCCATACATCTTGTATATCTTTATCTTTACAACTAAAACATAGCGATTCATTCCGTCCACGGACGACACCAAACCTTCCCCGCTCCTTTGCTCTGCCCGATGTCGCCTAAAACACTGCACCATGCCTCCATCCAGCAAAAAAAGGAAGAGGACTCCCCCGAGCTGGCAATCTCTGGTCCCCAGTCAATCTCTCGAGCCTAAAACACCGCACCAGGCAATCTCTCGTCCCCAGTCGCACATGCCTCCCCTGGCCCCTCGCGACTCCCAACTCCGCAACCTCCGGCTCCTCTACACCCAATCATCATCGATCCATCGCAGCTAGAGCTCCCCAGTCATTCGTTGTGCTCGCCGCCCACCTTCCCCAATCCGGCAATCCAGCAACATCGACGCCTTTCAAATCGCAGATCGTGCCCTCTCCCCGGATCCCCTCGCTCGCCCACGCCACAGCTCGTTTGTTCGATGCGCCTCACCCTCTCGACGGTGCACACGCTGCTGGGGCTCGACGAGGAGGGCTGCCGCGACGGTGCTAGGGTTCGGCGAGGATGGCTACTGAGACGGTGCTGGGGTTCGCCGAGGTCGCGTCGCAGCCGGCGGAGGAGCGCCAGGCCACCTGCGCCCGACCGCCAGCCTGCTGCCGCTCGCTGCTTGCTGCTCGGTCGCTGCTGGCTGCCCCTGTGCTCACAAGCGCTCAGCCCCGACGGCGGCGGCTCGAAGCCCATTCCTTGAGTCGGCACTCCGCGGCTCCAGCATCCCGTCCCCAGTGCGGCGACAGCGAGCCCCAGCCCCGCCCCTAGCACCGCATCCAGGCCGGCCGCAGAAGCAGCATCCTCCGCGTCAGCAGGCCGAGGGCTTCAGAGATCACGCATCGCCTGCCGTGGCTGCATACTCTGCTGGTTGCGGCCTACCTGCGATCTTCGGCCACCGCGTGCAACGGCCGCGCTGCCGCCTGACCTGGGAGCAACGCGCCCCCGACTCAAGCCATCTAGCTTCCCTTGGACCCCCTGCAGCAGGTACACTCTTCTTTTTATTTTTTCCTCTTTTTATGTTCTTCATTTCTCCATATAGTATGCATATGCCTACTCAGAAATATGGATTGATATGTGCAATATCTCCTGTAAGCTACACATTGCGTGCCTATGCTTGCCTGCTAAAATTTTTAGATTACTTACACCACATTAGTTGTCACATATTACGTCTATACACTATCTTAATTAGCCTTTGTTATTGATTGTTTAACTACACTGCTTAGTTCCTTAAACATGCTTCACGTATTCCCCTGTCACCAACAAGGACTCGGTGAGCCTTGGTGGTTTCCTCCCTGAGGAGGAGCAGCTTATTGCTGTAAGTCAGACAACTTCAGAAAAAATAGGCTAAATTTATCTGCCACAAAGTGGTGTCTTGGATCTAAACACCATCCTTGCTGTGTGTTTTGTTGATATAAATCTAAGCATCATTATATTCATCCCTCCAATTAACTGGGATCCTTTTCAGTTAATACTATTAAAAAGTGCATACTAGATAGGTACCTTTTTCTTAACTCTTAAGCAGAGGTGTTTTATTTGAATTCTTTTCATATATGCTGGAGCCAGTGAGGAACTCTCAATGTTGCCAAACGTCCGAAGTTGAGTTAGATATCATAGTTTATTTTAAACTTTGGATAACTTTCGATTTATCAAGATATAATTTGTTATAAAACTTTCGAAATTGCTTCCTAGAAATTATGCAGCTTAGCTGCAATAGAAGATCTGAATGATATGTGATTTGAGTTTAGATATAAGTGGAGAAAGAATTCTTCAGGCATGATCTGCAAGTTTGTGTTGGCCATTTTGTCCAGCATTCTTTTAGATTGAGCTCTGATCCTCATCTTCTCTATGTGAAAAGCTTACACAAACTTGAAAAAAAAAGAGTAGTACAGAGATCTGAATGATATGTGGGTCGAGTTCAGATATAAGTGGATAAAAAATTTTCAGGTATGATCTGCAAGTTTGTGCTGGCCGTTTTGTCTAGCATTCTTTTAGATTGAGCTCTGATCCTTTTCTTCTCTATGTGAAAAGCTTACACAAACTTGAAAAAAAATACAGTAGAACTCAGGAATAGAGTAGAGCTGGGATATAAGTTCCACACAATTAGATCAGTGTTGCCTGTAGACTATTACGACAAAGAGTGTTTTCATGTGTTGGGTGACTATTTCTCAAGTCAATGTGAAAATGGCATGTCACATATACACTGGAATTACTAAAGAACTCAAATAATCTGAACCATATTGTTTACTGTAATATTTAACATGGCCCCAAAACACACTAGACCACTGTAAATACACACCCACATGGCAATCTGAGATACTGACCTTGAAATATGCATGCTCACACAAACCTCCATTTAATCGAATACTCTATCATGTTTTTAGATGTCTATTTCTTGTTTATGTTGTGATTGTTTAGTATCATCAATTGCCCTTTTTTTAATCTGAAATAGAGAAAGTGCAATGCAGATATCAATATATCATCACCGCTTTGAAAGACAAGGAAAATTTATAGGCTATTTGTCATGTTCCTTCAGATTAATATCCATTGCATTCATATTAGTATCCATTGCCTTCAAATTCCACCGAGGGGAATGTTTAAGGTTTGCTTTCTTTATCTGCAGATCCAGTAACCAGTTCGCTGTTGCCCACATCCAGAAAGTCATCTACACCACCAGAGCCCACAGGCCAAGGCAAAGTTTCTTGTGTATATTTGTGTAACTTCTTAGCTTCATGAGCATTTATATGTACGAGAATGCACTACTCTGTCCATACGAACATGATTCCAAAAAAACCAGAGTCATCTTCCATCCAGACTTATAGAGTTAGCATATCTATTCTGAACTTTTGCTTATACAATCCACTCCACATGTGTGTAGCTATGAATTAATATATCTGATTCAGATGACTTAAATAAATTTCATAGTCTTTGGTACACCCTTTGTTAGTCCTAGTAGTATTAGATAATTCGCAAACTGACCACATGTACATACGAGTGCACAGGTGTTGGCATAAATTATTATTTCTAACTTAGCAAGATAGTGTATATCATCATTTTGTTTATCGTTTGGTAAAATATGTCATCATTTTATTTACCTTGCTAGCATGGAAGAATTTATAGCCGCTTTGGTTTTACAGTTTATCATTTACAATAGTAAGAACAATCATGTTTTTAGAAGATCATTATTTCTATAACGGCTATTTTCTTTTTAAAAACTATCCTCATATCTATAGGTGACATTCTTAGCTTTATTATGCCGCAGTACCTATAATGCATGTGTATTTAATATTAATAATGTAAAATAGCATCTGACTTGTTTGTAGATGGTAACGTTGCAACCGACATTGAAAACACAGATAACGCGAAGAATAATGACTGGCTCCATAGTAACAAGTCATATCAACCTGTGCGGATTGGTAAGGAGAATATATATAATGGTGTTGTCTAGGATAATGGTGTCACCTCATAATAATGAACAAATTTGCTTATGTAGGTGAATGCTCAGCAATGAGTGTAGATACCAATAGCATCATTGACTTGAATAAAACTCCATGTACAAAAGATTGTGTGGACTCCAATCTGAGTCATGATTGTGGTACCCCTACTACTTTTGATAAACCCCGTCAACAGTACTTTAGGGAACGGTATATAAATATGACACCAGAAGAGAAGGAGGCTAGACGCGAACAACAAAGAAAGAGTTATAGGGTGCCATGGCGAAAGGAGGTCAAAGTAGCGAGTAATAAAAGACGAAGGGATATGCAAAAGGAGACCCTACACCCAGAATCTATTGCCATGGAGAACCCGTTATTTATCCCTGAGCTTGTGTGGCCCACTATAGGCGCATCTGGAGCTCATGGATCCGCGGTGAAATCCAGTGATTGGGTTATCCCAGAGTCCAGTGCAACACCTTTTTATATTCCTCCACCTCATGAGGAGGCCGATGATGAAGGATGTGATGAGTTGCTATCCGGCCATATGACACAAAGATCACATGTTCTATCTGGACAAAGACATGCATTGTTAACGCGTCGTAACATGTTGTTTGAGCGTCGAATTGGTTCGAACACAAGGACATCTAATAAAGATGGTGATTGCATGGATGAAGACCGAGTGGATGCAAACACACCCTTGCCTCAATCAATTGTGACCAACAACAGTAAATACCGACGTCTCATTATACCATTTTGGTGACATATATACCATATTTTATCTCACTGAATCCATCATCATTCTATTTTTAAAAATGCAGAACCATACGTTCTAGATACATCAACCACACCAATGGCACCACAGTTTGTTGATTATGAATGCAAGGCTGAAGAACACATAAACGATAACACACCCTTGCCTCAATCAGTACTGACCAACAATGGTAAATATTGATACTTCATGATCCCATTCAGGTGACCTATATTATATATCATATTATACCTAACTCAATCATGGTCATTACATGATTTTCAGAAAGGACAGGACCTAGCATTCAACCTTTATCAACCGCACCGATGACACCACTATTTGATGACAGTGGTAATTTACACTATTTTCTAACATTCGATAAACTATTTGAACTCCTTTATTTATTTTTACTCGTAGTTCTACTAACTAAGGTATCTTTGATGACCATAGATCATGATGAGGGAGATATATTTGAAGAGGATGAGGATGATGATGAGGGATACCTATTTGCTGGGCAAGGTATTTGTGTGAAAGACCGAATAGAAATAAAGTCCTCCACTACTTTATCTAAACTATTGTGACTTAAATGTCATTGGAGATGATGAAGATGATGATGATGTCCAAGACAATGACCTTGAGCAAGACATGACTTCTATCGCTGAAGTACCTGACCGATATGAAAAGGTGTATAGTAACATGCCTATAGATACCCATATGCTAAAACCTGTCGCAAATTGCCAACACTGCAATGCAAAAAGGTTTGAGCATGAACCACCTAGGTTTTGTTGTCGTAGCGGAAAGGTCGAGCTCAATGAACTGAACGTGCCTGATGAGCTTATGAGGCTTTGGTCAAGTAACGATGTAGATGCTAAGCACTTTCGTAACAACATTAGGTTTTTCAATGGACACTTCTCTTTCACTTCTCTATATTGTCGCCTTGATAGCGCTACTGCAAGCATGAAAAATAGTGGCATATACACCTTTCGTGCACACGGCCAGATCTATCACAATATGAGGTCATTTGGCAGAGAAGATGGTGAGGAGCCAAAACATCTTGAGCTTTACTTCTATGACGATGATCCAAGCCTTGAGCATCGATATCGACGATGTCGTGAAGAGAAGTGCCAAAAAGAAAAGGAAGTCATTGAGAGGCTTGTGGCCATCCTTCATTATAATCCGTACTCACAACAACTTAGGAGTGTGGGCCAGGCTGAACACCTCGAGGACTATCATGTCACACTAAACCTTGACCAGAGGCTAGACTAGAGAACATACAATGCTCCATTAGCCTCAGAGGTGGCTGCTATTTGGATCGAGGGAAGCGAACTCCTTGGTCAGTTCCAGAATAGTGTTATTCTGCATGGGAAAGATAGAAGTAGACACGGCATCCGCTCGTATCATGGATGTTATGATGCTCTTTCATATCCTCTATTCTTCCCTAGGGGTGAGCTTGGGTGGCACATGGATATTCCCAAGAAAGGAGTAAGTATGGAAGAAGTTATCACGTACCGTGCCCTACAGAGGGCTCGTAGTGGGTCAGAAGAAGAAACAAATTTGTTATTTTTCTTATTTAATACTTCACATACATGTACTCAATGTTTATTCTACAAACAACTCTAATTCAAGGCTATTTTTAGACTCCCCTGGCAGACTATGTGTGTCTGTGCGTGACTACTACTGCTACAAATTTCAGATGCGTCCAGGAATATTTAACCCCATACTTTATGGCAAGCGTCTATTTCAGCAGTTTGCTGTTGACACGTACATCAAGATTGAGAGTTCCAGATTAGATTATATACGTGACCATCAAGATGATATTAGGGCCGACCTCTACCAAGGGTTGGTTGATAGCCTACATGCTGGTGAAGATAGAGCAGAAGCTGTTGGAAAGCGGACAGTGATGCCTTCATCATTTATTGGAGGCCCACGCGACATGAGGCGTCGATACATGGACGCCATGGCTCTGGTACGGAGGTTTGGTAAACTAGATATCTTTCTGACTATGACATGTAACCCGAACTGGGATGAGATCAAGCGCGAACTCTACCCTGGCCAAACGCCACAAGATCGTCCAGATCTTGTTGTTCGGGTCTTTAGAGCAAAACTACAAGAGCTAAAAGATAAGCTACTAAAAAAGGATATCCTTGGAAAGGTGCGGGCACATGTTTATGTTGTGGAGTTCTAGAAGAGGGTTCTACCGCATGCACATTTTTTGCTAATTATGGATAGGAAGTATAAGATCACGTGCCTAGAGCAATATGATCGATTGATCTCAGCTGAGCTCCCAAACAAGAAAAAGTACCCAGTCTTGTACAAGATGGTTACCAAACATATGATGCATGGCCCTTGTGGAGTGCTTAATCGCAATTGTCCATGCACAAAGGGTCGTGATTCATGCAAGAACCGTTACCCTAGACCTTTCTGCGACATCACAGTACAGGGCAAGGATTCATATCCAGTTTACAGACGACGTGACGATGGGCAGAAAGAAAAAGTTCATGGACATGAGCTTGATAATAGATGGGTCGTGCCTTACAACCCGTATCTCCTTCGTCTATTCAACTGCCACATTAATGTTGAGGCATGTGGGAGCATCAAGGCAGTCAAGTATCTATTTAAGTACATCTATAAGGGACATGATCGGGCGTCTGTGGCTGTGAGAGAGGCTGACAAGAAGGATACTGAAGGGAATGTTGATGAGATCAAGCAGTACAGAGAAGCTAGATGGGTAACCCCCCAGAAGCCTTATGGAGGATATACGGGTTTGATTTGAGTGATAGGTACCCTGCTATTTTGTCCTTACAACTACATCTTCCAGACATGCACATGGTGTCATTTCACCGGCGCGAGGGGATTCAACGGGTGCTTGATCGTCCAGGTGTTGACAAGTCAATGCTTATAGCATACTTTGAGAAGAATAAGACAGATGAAACAGCTAGAGGTATATTGTACCGGGACTTTCCTGAGTTCTATACATGGCAAGCACATGGCAAAGTTTGGCAAAATAGGGTACGCCGTGATACATTACGACAAATTGGAAGAATCGTGTCTGCTAATCCAGCTGAGGGAGAGCGTTACTATCTTAGGGTTCTCTTGAACCACGTGGCAGGTGCAACCTCCTTTGAGTGTCTAAGGACCGTGGATGGCAAACTCCTACCAACCTTCCGTGAAGCTGCAGAAAGAAGGGGCCTAATCGAAGAGGACAACACACTGAATGAGAGTCTCTTTGAGGCAACTGGCTGGATGATGCCATATGCATTGCGAAGGCTCTTTGCAACAATATTAGTATTTTGTGAGCCCAACGATGTGTTTGGACTATGGAAGAAACATAAGGAGGCAATGTCGGAGGACTACAAGCGTAATAATCAATCCACCTTCATGTTGGAGCAGATGGTCCTCATAGATATTCAAAAATTGCTACAATCAATGCAGAAGGATATAAAGATATACCCACTTCCTGATATAGATGACACATATGACTCCTCTCGTGATATTCCTAGAGAGATTTTTGAGGAGGCTAGCATTGAGGCTAACGAGGATGATATGGCTCTGTCAAACACCCTTAATGTGGAGCAGCGGGCTGCATATGATCAGATTATGTCCTCAGTTGATACCAAGGATGGGGGTCTCTTCTTTGTGGATGGTCCTGGTGGGACCGGAAAGACTTATCTATACAGAGCACTTATCGCTGCTATACGCGGTCAGAAAAAGATTGTTGTGGCAACCGCTATATCTGGTGTCGCAGCCTCAATAATGCCTGGTGGCAGAACTGCCCACTCACGCTTCAAGATTCCCCTCACCATTGATAATGGAGCCTTTTGCACCTTCACGAAACAGAGTGGTACTGCCAAGCTGCTTCGAGCATCATCTCTCATTATTTGGGACGAGGCTAGCATGACAAAGAGACAGTCTATCGAGGCACTGGACAACAGTCTCCGTGATATAATGGACCGATCAGAGCTGCCATTCGGAGGAAAGACTGTGGTGTTTGGTGGAGATTTTAGACAGGTTCTTCCTGTTGTTCATAGAGGGTCGAGGGCCCAGGTGGTCGGTGCCTCACTACGGATGTCGTACCTTTAGGATTCCATGCGACATCTAAAATTGGTGCACAATATGAGGGCAAAGAGTGACCCGTGGTTTGCAGAATACTTGTTGCGTGTCGGTGGAGGATCTGAGGAGGCAACTGTTGATGACGAAATCTGTCTTCCTCATGATATATGCATATCGCACACCGGGGAAGATAGTGACCTTGATACTCTAATTGACTGCATATTCCCTAATCTCAATGCAAATATGTCAAGCAAAGATTATATCCCCTCTCGAGCGATCTTATCTATGCGGAACGACTCAGTTGATATGATTAATATGAAGATGATACGCCGCTTCTATGGGGATGAGATGGTGTACCATAGCTTTGATTGTGCAGTGGATGATCCACACAACTACTACCCTGAGGAATTCCTTAACACTTTGACACCCAATGGTCTACCGCCACATGTTTTAAAGCTAAAGATTGGCTGCCCGGTCATATTATTGAGGAACATTGACCCTGCTAATGGACTTTGTAATGGTACCAGGCTTATCATACGAGGGTTCCAAAAGAATACCATCGATGCAGAAATTGTGTTGGGACAACATGCTGGAAAGCGGGTTTTTCTACCTCGCATACCCTTATGCCCCTCGGATGATGAGATGTTTCCTTTCCAATTTAAGCGAAAGCAGTTCCCTATTCGACTCAGCTTCGCGATGACTGTTAACAAGGCACGGGGGCAGACCATCCCTAACGTCGGGGTGTACTTACCGGAACCAGTGTTCTCGCATGGCCAATTATATGTAGCACTATCAAGAGCCACAGCAAGATCAAACATTAGAATCTTAGCCGTGCCAGCCGCTGAGAAGGACATGAACAAGGGGAAGAGGAAGGGAAAAAAGAAACTAGCAAAGGATATATTCACGAAAAATATCGTATATAAAGAGGTTCTGACTCCATAAATGAGGTAATATCTCGCATTGATACATATTCTTTCAAGATAGTGAACAATATTTTAGCTTCAAATATTAACAATCTTCTTATATGCAGGATACTTCCAACACATCTAAGAGAACTGCAAGTGACTACATGACTGTTGGTGGTTGTCGCGTAATCTTAGTTTCACCCAATGATTTTCCGCCTCTATGTACACGCATCTACGATTTATTTGTTTTGTTTATTGTTAATAAACAGCTAATAGCTTGCGCACTATCGATATTCCAAACATCATCCCCGCAATGTGTTTTTGTGGTACCATACATGTATTATTACGGTATTATTTTTTCCCGTTGCAACGCACGGGCATTTACCTAGTACAAGATTAATCACATTTGATGTGTCACTAAACTCCAAATTGGTGCACTCTGTATTCAAGAACACAACAAAACAGGAATTTAGATTACCTGCTTATTCTTTTTGCCATTTCTTGTTCTACTC
>Ga0182004_10005763_pt1 | contig 10089 bp, 9 predicted proteins | sample Sormic07211540_1_FD_120479 | JGI IMG/M metagenome (GOLD analysis project Ga0182004, IMG submission 120479) | Endophyte microbial communities from Sorghum bicolor roots, Mead, Nebraska, USA - 072115-40_1 MetaG | ecosystem: Host-associated > Plants > Roots > Unclassified | place: USA: Nebraska... | reverse complement strand
ATGTTACAGCGCATATCAAAACCACCACCCACACAAACACCCCCCCCACCCCCCCCCACACCAACCCCAACACCCCCCCCCCCCCCCCCCCCCCCCCCCCCACCTACCTCTCTGCCTGCCTGCTGCCCCGGCCCTGATCCTGATTTCCCCAATTGAGGCCGAGTCCCGAGAGCCGAGAGGAGGCACCTGCGCTACCTGCAGCTGCGAACCGTGCGCACCCGTCTTCCCCAGATCCGGCGCCGCCGCCTAATCCGCGCCTGCTCGCGCCAGAGAGATCGTTCCGGGGACAGCCGAGCAGAGCAGAGCAGAGCTGACTCTGCTTGCTTGCCTGTTCTTGGTTGCTGTGGCTGCTGGCGTGCGTGCACGAGGAGCGGTTGATTTGATTCTCTCTGTCCCTCTCTCTCTGCTCTCGCTTCGCGCGCGCGGGGGGTGCGTGCACGTACCATGAGAAGATGATGCGCGCCAGGCCCAAAGGTACATTCGCCGACGCGATGAGGGAGAGCTCCCCTCCTCCGGCTCCGGCTTCGGCGGCGGCGGCGGCGGCGGTGAAAGAGGACGAGTGGGAGGTGCGTCCGGGCGGGATGCTGGTGCAGAAGCGGAGCCCCGACGCGGACGCCCCCGCCGGGGCGCCCGTCCCCACCATCCGCGTCAAGGTCAAGTTCAACGGCGTCTACCACGAGATCTACATCAACTCGCAGGCCTCCTTCGGTAATCCCAGTAGAATGCACACACCGCGCCTGGCTGGCGATCCTAGCTAGCTACGAGCTGCTTTTCTGATCGAGATGGCCGGCGATGCTCTCCTCTCCTGCAGGTGAGCTCAAGAAGTTGCTGTCGGCGCGGACGGGGCTGCACCCCGAGGACCAGAAGCTCGTGTACAAGGACAAGGAGAGGGACTCCAAGGCGTTCCTGGACATGGCCGGCGTCAAGGACCGCTCCAAGATGGTGCTGCTCGAGGACCCCGCCGCGCAGGCCAAGCGCCTCCTCGAGCAGCGCCGCACCGACAAGGCGGAGCGAGCCGCCAAGTCCATCTCCCGCATCAGCCTCGACGTCGACAAGCTCGCCACCAAGGTAAGGATCGATCGAGCAACCTACCTACTAGTAGTTCTTCTAGCTCACGGTGACCTCGGTCGGGTGTTGAGTTCGGCTGTTAAACGCACTACTCAATTCGGTGCAGGTGTCGGCGCTGGAGACCATCGTCAGCAAGGGCGGCAAGGTGGTGGATGCCGACGTGGTCACCCTCACCGAGGCGCTCATGAACGAGCTGGTCAAGCTGGACTCCATCGCCGCCGAGGGCGAGGTCAAGGTGCAGCGGCGAATGCAGGTCAGTACGTGCGCTGCAGGCTAAACTTCTTGCCGCTTCTTTGACGAATTCGCGTGCGCCGAGAGCTCAATCCGCCGCCGCCCAACCCGATGATTGTGCAGGAGAAGCGGGTGCAGAAGTACGTGGAGACGCTGGACGCCATCCGCGCGAAGAACGCGGCGGCGGCGGCGCCCAAGGCGAACGGCAACATGAACGGCCACGCCAAGCCCCGCGCGCCGCACCTCCCGCCGCGCCCGCCGCCCGTGTCGCAGCGGCGGAACTTCCAGCAGCAGCCCTCCCCGGCGCCGCCCACGCAGAGCTGGGAGTCGTTCGACCTGCTGTCGTCGGTGCCGTCCACGTCCTCGGCCGCCGTGACCACAACCATGGCGGCCGCGACCACCACCTCGCCGGCCGGCGCCTCCCCGTCCCCGATCCCGCGGTTCGACTGGGAGCTCTTCTGAAGCCACTCCTCAGCGCGTGCCGGTTGATCGATCAGACGGTACCTCCCTTTGTCCATGGATCATTAGTGCCATTGTTTCTTCTGTGGATTCTTTCCATTTCTATTTTTTCTCTTCTTTTCTTCCATTTCCTTTCGATTTGTATATCTACTATATATCTACAAAAAGAACAGAGACCGACCCCGGTGCGCCGAGTGTGTTCAGTGAGTTGAGTGAGTCAAAGTCCGTCAGTTCACAACTCCTCCTCATGTCATGAGGATCCATCCATGCGTGTTGTTCAGTGACAGCAAATAAGTGGTGGTCTTCTTACCATGACGATGAAGAAATTTTCATGAAAATATACACACATATAAATAGCATGTATATTTGGTCGTGTATGATTACTTGATTTCCATTCCAGTGCAAATTTGCAATGCTTGTGTAGGTCTGACTACCTGAATCAGAGTGTGTGAGAGGGGGCGAGTGAGGGTGCTCTGCTCGGCTCGACCGATTCGTGTCTGGCTGGGTGCGGTGCGCTATGGTTCGCGCTCGCGAAACCGTGTGCGGTCTGCAGTGTGCTTCGAATACTAAGGGTGGCGAAATATTTGGTTTTAAATACTATAACATTTTCAGTTATATTTATTAATTATTATTTAATTATGGACTAATTAAATTTAAAAGATTCATTTCGTAAATTACAATCAAGCTGTAGAATTAGTTATTTATTTTATCTATATTTAATGTTTCATATATGTATCGTAAGATTCGATATAACGAAGAATCTTGAAAATTTTAAAAAAAATTAAGTACAGGAAACCCCGTAATTATTGGATGGGCATTTTTTTCCTTTTCAATTTGGATTGGCAAATCTCACATGAAACTTTTAGAGTGCCTTGGAGGGCCTCAGCACTTGTCTAAAATTTATCGGACAAAGTAATGTGAGGTGAAATGACCATAGTACTCATGTTTATTAGAGGCAGTTCGGATATAATAGAACATGGCACTTGATTAATCGCCTACGGTTTACGCTTAGATATAATTGCAGCATGCTGGTAATTAAAGAGGTTGTATGCAACCATGCATAAAAATAAGGAAGGCTGACCTGGAGAAAATTAATCTTGATAGTACCACTACTTATCCTGATGCTAAAAATGAGTTTTTAGGACAAAACTTTGAATCATACCCCCCCCCCTTCCAAATTATAAAGCATTTTAGCTTTTTTAGATTCATAACTTTTTGTTGTGCACCTAGGTGTATGTTATGTCTAGATACATAGTAAAAGTTACAAATCTTGAAATGTCAATACGTCTTATAACTCACCCTGGGCACAAAATACCAAGACCCGAACCGAAAATACCAAATTTTGGAACCTTGTTCGGTTACTATTTTTTAGAAATCGAATTTACTTTGGTAAATTTGGTACTTTACCTCGGGGAACCAAAATTATCGAAATATGCTGAGTTTGAGTGTAGTTATATTATTAATATCACTATTTTTTAAGTCTATTATATTTCATACAGGTGGTACTCTACTCGTATAATCTTGTGGACTTGTATATGTATGTATTTGGCACTATTATTTTTATGAGGTCATTTCCAAATTATGTTAAAATTAGCTTTTCAACCACTTAATACTATCCATGCAATCAATTCGGTATTTTTCAGTAAATACCAAAAGTACCGAAACCGAATTTACCCGATACCGATTTTTAGAAGGAACCAATCGGTACCTATTTTCTAAGGAACCAAATTTCTATGAAAACCGAAGTACCGAACCAAACCGAATTACTGACTGCCTAGAGTGACTTATAACTTGGGATGGATGAATGGTCATTTAAGAGCATCTTAGGAGTAAGCTCACTCTCTAATCCTCATTTGAAGATCCATTTAAATGAAAGTAGCTTTTTATATCTCTCCACCCTCTAATGACTTATCTTTATCTTATGCGCACTCTAGAGAGCAAACCCGTTCTTCATCTTTGGCTAGCGAGAAATCATATAGGATAACAATATTTAGACTTCAATTAAAGAAGTTGTTGGAGAACAATTTTTTTCACAAAAATCTCTATTCCTATCAATGCATATGGATATAAAAGAGACTCTTTAGGGATGTAAACAAATTGGATTCTTTTGGAATCAGATCCGGATATCGCCTTCTACCAGAATTTAATTCAAATTTGAATACGGATATACATATTTTTTTAATATGAATACAAAATGCTCAAGTTCAGATTTTTTTGAATATTTACTTAATTCAACTCCAAATGTATATTGTTAAAATTCAACATACATGAATAGAATTTTACTACTAAGTTCATCAATAACCAAAGTGATATCCAGTATCGAAGTAGACTAAATTAATGGGTAATATTTAATAAAACGATAGGTCAAATAAAGAAATTCCAATAAGAATGGTAGGCAACAAGTAGCCATTTTTTATCAATGTTTTTGTAATTACAAAATTATTGCACAAGTAGAGATTAAAGTATGTGGGTATATGACATAGCTAAGAGTAGCTCATAAAAAACAATATTGTTATTAATAAATATTTAATAATTAAATATATCAATTAATCAATCATTATTTATATAATATTTATCATAAAATTACAAATTACTTAAATTATATGAAATAACTTGCATCAAATATATTAGCATGGAACTTAATAAAAAATACTTAAATTAATTTAGTCTTCATGTATTGTTAATAGTAAAATAATATTAATATTTACAGCAGCTAATATGAAAAGTAAATAATCAGTCACTAGTCATGTAGAGAAAAATTTTAAATAGATTCATTTTACTTTGTTATTTGCGGATACAGATAAATGTCAGGTATTCCATATTTTTATCAAATATTCATCAGAAATTGAATAGTGAAGTTACTGGAAAACGAATTCGATTTCAGATACATCCATTTAGTATCTACATTATGAACGGATACATATGCGGATATCTATATTACAAGTTTTACTAGATATAGATTCAGGTATTTGGATTTCCAGACATCTATTTCCACCGCTACTTGGAGTTGCTCTATATGGGACATACGGAAGAAAAATATCTAGCAACTTTACTCTTGCGAACTTTGCAAGGTATTTGGATTTCCAGACATCCATTTCCACCGCTACTTGGAGTTGATCTAGGCCTCTAGCTTTACCCTTGCAAACTCTGCAAACAGGCTGGTTTGACGTTTAAACCTAGGACATGTACAGGCACAAGCGGAGACACTGTGACTTGCACCAGGTCCGTATTTCAACATAGGTACTCCCTCCATCATATTAAAAGTGCAGAGACGTTTTGTACTCCGTATCATTTTTTTTTACCGTTTCTCTTATTCACAAATTTTTATATAAGTAACTCATAGCTCAAAAATCGAGTGCTGTACATATAGGCGCTTTCAGTAGTGTGCTGTGTCTCAGTTGAAGTTGTTTCTCATATATTAATTTCTGATCGAATAAAGGGCTTTTAGGATGAGCCTTTCCAACATTTTATAATACTCCCAGTTTGCCATTTTGCTCCCAGTTTGCCTCGCAGTTCGTATTTCTTAAGAAGTCTGACAGTATACTTATTACTGGTACTCGTATCATGTACGAGTACTCCTACTAGTAGATGTGTAGATGGAAGTCAGCTGAACAATCGGTTTGTTTCTAGTCCCAATGATGAGTAAACTCTGGATTCTGGGGAAGAGAAGACCACGTGCACGTTCAAAGGCCCACAAGAAGTCGTGTCCAGACCGAAAGCGGTTTCTGAAGCACACTTTCCAGGGCCCAATCGGTGGCCGTGCCCGTGCCCGCGCCCGCGCCAAAACAAATGCCAATTTGCCAGCTGACCTGATTCTCCGTTACGATGCAAGTGGCCGGCCAGGCCAGCAAAGAAAGAAAGCTCAGCGATGCATCTGCCGTTCGTTGATTTGGGTGCGGGCGAGATCATCCTTCTGCTAGTAGTGCTATAGAGATTACTACTAGAGAGCCATTGCCGTCCGTGTGTAGAACATCTGCTAGAGAGAGTCAGATCAGATGTGGGGGTCCCACTGTTCTGTGGGCACGGAATGAGAGGCCGGGGACCGTCCCCCGTGAGTTGGCAAATGTGGGCAATGATGAGGTCGAAGTGGACTTTTGGAAGCTTCAGGCCGCCCGCGCCATGGCCATGCATACACAACCATACTTTATTCATGCGTGCCGCCGGAGCCGGACCGGACGAGCAGGAATTCCGGCGTGCTATAATTCCGGCGGCGTTCAATTGGCTAGCCCATTGGCACGCGGACGCGGTACAGGCGAGGGACGGACGAGGGTCGGCGTCGTCGTTTGTCTTTGTCACTTGTTACCGCCTGTAGCAGACAAAGCCGCGCGTCTCTCTCTCTCTCTGGCTCGACAGGGACAAAAGCTTCTCTCAGTTTATATATATGCAACGCGGCTTGGACCAGCGCGTGCGGTGCTGTTGCATGCAATGCAAATCACAGTTTGGCGTCATGTGACCGTGTGTTGCTACATGGGGATGGGAATTGGCCACGTCTGGGAATGGGATCACGGCCTCGAACTGCTTGCTTTCGGGACCTTTTCCACCGCCCCGGCCGGTGAAGCGCGAGAAAAAAAACAGGACCCCGGGCACTCCGGCAGATCGATTCCAGGGGCGCGTCGCGTCGGCGTCGCCACCCGGCACCGGGCAGCGGCAGGTCAAGGCGCAACGCAACGCAACGAACGCACCGGCGCAGGGCGCACGCCGCACACCCATCGATGCCAGCCTGACCGGGTGGTCAGGTTTGGAATCCACCAGGGTAATGCCGCGCGCCGGATGCCATGCCCCCGCGTTGCGTTGCGTGCGTGCGTGCCTGCTCTCGCCTGCCCGGGGTCGGGGCGGTGCTCTCCGGCCCACATGCAACCAAAAGTGGCCGCGGCGCTTGCGCACATGCACGGAACGGCACGGCAAGGCAAGGCAAGGCAAGGCATACTACACACCAACTCGATCCCTGCCCCCTACATAGCAATACCAGAGCAACCTTTTACGGTCGTTACCATCATCCGTGCACCGTGCATGGACACACCGACCGACTGACCCATAAATACGTAGGCGCTACCGTCTTGATGGCTGCTGCTGCTGCTACTTTCGTAGTAGTATAGTACCTGTACCTTGCGTGGAGACAGTTGGGTTGGGTTGGGTTGGTTTTGGTTAGAGCAGTTGTGTGCCTGCAGGATCTAGCTAGCAGTAGGAGCGGTTTGCGCCGAAGTGCTATGCTTGATGAGGGAGAGGACAGGACTGGACAGCGCCCGTGTCTGCTAGTAGTTGCGGTTCAACGGCCGGTTCCACTTGGGCGGCGCGGCCGCTGTGGTCGCAGGTGTAGTACGTGCACAGCTGGAACGGGAGACGCGACTGCTTGTCGTTGCGATGGCGGCCGGCAGGGGTGGGGCGACGTACGGGTGCTTCTTCGCTCCGTGCTGGCTGCGGTGGCCGGGAAACACGCCACATGACGCCTCCTGCTTTGCGAATTATTGGCGGGCTGCCCACGCAGGAGGGCTGCTGTAGTTAGTGACGCCGGCCTTCTCGTCTCGACCTCATCACGGTCAGATGAGATATGCGATATCTGCCGAGGAACCCCTGCGTTGCCGTCGTGTCCGGGGCACGGGATGGAATTTTGTGGGGAATGGCGACCGTCAGGAGTCACGAGCAGCGCTTGGCATGGCCATGGCATGGTACAGCGTACAGCTTTGCAAAGGCCTTGTTTAGTTCAAAAAAATTTCGGATTTCGCACTATAGCATTTTTGTTTTTATTTGATAAATATTGTCAAATTATGAACTAACTAAGATTAAAAGATTCGTCTCGTGATTTACACTGTGTAAAAAGTTTTTGTTTTCGTCTATATTTAATGCTTTATGCATGTACCGCAAGATTCGACATGACGGAGAATCTTGAAAACTTTTTGAATTTCGAGACGAACTAAACAAGGCCTAGTCTGGGACCTGTGTGCCTGCGTTTTACCTGCACACCACGGTCTTTCGAAGCGTCTTGCTCAGTACGTCATATCATACAAAAGGAGCAGATCCAATCCGAATGCGCCTTTTTTATCGTCACTAGTGGCTCGTTCCGTCCCAAAATAATTATTATTTTGGTTTTCGTGTCATAAATTTAATTAAATTTATAAAAAAAACTATATAATATTTGTATTTTTAAATAAATTTGTAAAAAATTAAATTTAAAGATCTTTCTGATAATATTAATTATATATCATAAGTATTAATTTTATTTAATATATATTTAATCAAAGTTATTTAGCGAGAATAACATTTATTTGGGATGGGAATAATACGCAGGTGTCTATTTCGATCATGCTATGCCATCCCATCGTAAACATGTTTGTCACCTTTGACTTGGAGCAGGCCTCGGCCCATCTACTGGAAGGGCCTGAGTACAAAGGACAGAAAAACCACGCTCAGGAATGCCTCAGATCAGGAGCCTTCAATTTGAGAATGCTATTTTTTTTTTTCCAAATCAAGTTCGCCTTGGCCACTGTGTCGCAACTCTCCGCGTCACTGTCGTTACAGGTGGACGTGGATTTAGGTATCAAAAAGTTTTTAGATTTTGATATTGTAGTATTTTCGTTTTATATAACAAACATTGTTCAATTATTAAGTAACTAGATTTAAAAGATTCGTCTTACGATTTACACGAAAACTATAAAATTTGTTTTTATTTTCATCTATATTTAATGCTCTATGCATGTGTCGCAAGATTCGATGTGACAAAAAATCTTGAAACGTTTTAGGTTTTGGGGTGAACTGAACAAGGCCTTATTCCTAACGTAGATATTTTTACCATCATTGGTCACATTTGTTGCTCCAGATGACAAATCTCTAGTCTTTCTTAGGCCTTGTTTAGTTTCCAAAAAATCTACAGGTTACTCGTCACATCGAATCTTACAGTACATGCATTGAGCACTAAATATAGAATAAAGAGATAACTAATTACATAGTTTGTCTATAATTTGTGAGACGAATCTTTTAAGCCTAGTTAGTTCATGATCGGCCAATAATTAACAATACAAACAAAAGTGTTATAGTACCCAAAACAAAAAATTTTCTTCAACTGAACAAAGCCTCAGTTTCTGCCTTCATTATACTAGAAGCTTCCGCATTGGTTCGCTAGGCTCATAAGTTATGATTGAAATTATTGTTCGTTGATTTATTAAAAAAACAAAACACTGTTAAAAATAAAAGTCTCTTATTGACTTCTTATTCCATTTTTTTATTAGGTGCCGCATTTGGTTTTTTGAAAGAAGTCACGATTAGATGTCGTGTTCTGTTCTAATCGCATCGTTCGTGCCATGCGTAAGTGCCGGGCGGCAGGGCTCGGAATATTTGGGCGCTTTGCATGACTTTAGCTTGCATCCAGCCATGCAGAAAGGAGATAGATCGACGATACCGCTGGATATGAAGTGGGCTGAAAATGGCCAGAAACGATTGCTATGGGTCGAATCATTTTCAGTTTCATATTAGTATTTTTCTAAAAATGATATTATTGAAAATGAGAACGGCATTGATATTCCAGTAAATTCAGAAACGGAACTATTCGATCAAATTAAAGTACATCATAACAATTGAAAATTATGAAAGCGATATCTAAAATACATTAAACACACCAATATATATGCACAACATGACAATAACTATATAGACTATAATAGCAACTTCAACAGTTTTACAAATAGGTTTGACATTTTTGTTTTTTTTGTCAAAACTCTCAAAATCTCTTATCCAACAGTTTGACAATTGGGTTTGGCATTTATAGCAAGTTGACAAATTTTTCTTCTTTTTTGGCATTTATGCACACCTAGAATAGGCTTGACATTATGCATTTGCGTGCTTTTATAGCAAGCTGACAACTTGATGTTTCTTCATTGATCTTAAGAACCGGTAGAATTTTATTTTTGCCAAACCAAAATTGCCGAATACTTGGAGATGTCTTTTTTTCCCTCCCTATATCGTTTTAGGAGTTGGCAAATAATAAAATTTGTCAAACAAAATTTGCAAAACTATTGAAGTTGCTCAACCTAGGTCACATGAAAAATAATATTGTATTAGTAATGATTCATGACATAAGAGGCAATACACATACACTATTATAGCAATAAAAATGACATAAAGGTTGTGCGCTGTGCTAGAGTCTGAGGGTGAATATTACTAAGGCCTCAAAGGCTGAGGGTGAATAGCGGGCTTAGCCAATAGGCCTAGGTGCCTGGCCTGGGTGCTCGGCAGAGATGAGACATATGTCTCTGCCTGAGTTCGGTAATTATCGACCGTAGATAATATGTTTTTACCGTTCTCGTTTCCATTCTATTGGTTATTGTTACCGTTTCCATT
>Ga0182004_10005762_pt1 | contig 10091 bp, 9 predicted proteins | sample Sormic07211540_1_FD_120479 | JGI IMG/M metagenome (GOLD analysis project Ga0182004, IMG submission 120479) | Endophyte microbial communities from Sorghum bicolor roots, Mead, Nebraska, USA - 072115-40_1 MetaG | ecosystem: Host-associated > Plants > Roots > Unclassified | place: USA: Nebraska... | reverse complement strand
ATCTACTTTAGTGTTTATGGTAGGATTCACCATCAGCAATATATAGAATATTTAATAGGTATTATTATTGCAAGCGGACGGTAACTTTGATTTAGTTACCCATCTATGTCATATGTAATGTTTTCTTCATAGATGAATTTCCATTGGAAGTTATCCTCGTTCCATCTAGGACTATGTACATTCACCACGGCCTTGTGCTGCAATTAATCAAGAGTTTGTCTGGCATACATCAGCGCTAGTGTATCTTAACATCACTTTTCAACAGTCTAAAGTCAATCATGATAAGCATCTTCTTGTGCTGGTCAAAAACATAAAGCATATATTTGCAAATGTGTAGCCATAGCCAAAAAAACTACAAACATGGTAGCGATTAGAATAATATATAGAAAACAAGTAATAAAACCTAGAGCAAGCGACTTACGTATCTACATTGTGGTAAGTTATATTTCATATTCTCACATACACCAATCAGAACAACAAATTCTTTCACACTATATATTTTATGGTATTCAGGGTTTTGTGTTAAAGTACATATTTTCTAGTAGAGAAGGATATCGAGAGTCAGGATTAGTATAACTTAGCTTATTTTATTTAATTAGAAGAACAACACATGTGATGCTTCATGATACTATTATAGTGTTCTGTATTCTCAAGCTACTTGAAAGCAGACACCTAAGGTGAAACACTTCTCTAAGGTGCCTTGATCGTCCATTTACGCTTGTAGGTTCTTGACACTTAGCGTAATCATGGAGGGATGAAAAACTTTGAACCCAACACCTCCGGCAAAGCATTAGACACATATGATGGTTATCTAATTATAAGAGAGCACACATTATTAGTAAAGTGTAACGACCCAAATTCCACACAATGTGAACAACCAACTGAATCACATATTTGAATTGGTCATCGACCACCCGAGATGCTCATCAATGAGAAGTACAATACTCAATCGTCCTTAAGGACAAACTTCAGCCTGTTAGGATTGCAAGCACAACGTTCACCAAGGGACTTGGTCATTTTAACAAAGACAGAGATTGAAGGACCGTCCGCTAGCACACCGCTCCGTCCGATAAGAGTTAGGACAGAACATAGATAAGTGGAGTTGAGATATTTCTAGGTTGTGGAACCGGTCCCACATGTCAGCACAAGTTGGGATACATCACCAGAAGAAGGATCACTCTCCTACTCACCCTCTCATTCATCCACTCATTTGCAAATATCTCCTCTCTCTACCTCTCAGGAACAAGGATACAGCTAGGCCAATGGATAGGTTAAGGTAGTTGGCAAGTGGTGACAACCTGATCCATCTTCTGTATTCTCCCATGTTTAGGCTTAATTATTGAATCATAGGGCTCTAGACATACTTATCTTTGTCTATTTAACTCTCCTAGTTAGTAGGAGGGCTGTGCCCTAAAGTGCTATCATGTCTCTCCTAGTTACTTGCTAGATTAGCTATCGGAAAGATAAACACACCTCACTCTCCACCCTAGCTATCTCTTAGAGTAGCTTACCTATAGTAGTTTAGGTAGATCAACCCCTTACTACACTATCGTTCACCCACCTAGGAAATAAACCTAAGGAGCCTAATTCATAGATCTAGTCCTTTATAGATTTGAGGCCTCCCGCGTTCCTGTGAAAAAGATATAAATTTGACACTCGTTGCTCATTGAGCGAAGTGCTATGCAATAGTTTTGTGCGCTTGTAGAATTTTTCAATAGTGATTAAAAAGTATCAACATCTAGTTTTTTTTTCATTTTTCATTTTTTACAGAGAAAGCTAGGATCCATCCTAACTTGCCACGCATGGGGACACAGAGAGAAGTGTTGAAGCCTAGGCATGGGGATGATCCAAACACTACTACACAACTGTTAACCGTGACGGGCATTTTACGTTTACCGCAGCGGGCATTAGCGTCCGCCAAGAATGAAAGGTCACAGTTAATCATGGCCTCACCGTGGCGGGCACCTGTGTCCGCTATGGAAAATGGAATTACCGCAGCGGGCAACATAAGGTATCCGCTGCGGTTAATCCTATTAACCACAACGGGCACCTTATGTTGTCCGTCACGGTTAATGATTTAAAAAAACAAAAAAACCCTGGACAGGCCCGCCGAGCCCATCCAGGTTGTTGCCATTTCATTTTCATTTTCGTATGAGTTGTTGTTGCCATGTAAGTCAAAACGTTTCTTTTATTTTGTGTACAAATGAAGAAAATATAAACTACTACTCCATATGAAACAACATTTGTTTCGTTTTTTGCACTACTGAAAACATAAGAAAATACAACTTTACAGTCAAGTGGGGATGAAAACGGTATGGATATTTTCTGACCGTATTCGAGACCGAATTCGTTTAGAGGGCTTCAGATCTGTCCGTATCCGAGTCCGAATAGTCAACATCCGATACCATATCCGTATCCGAATACCTAAATCGTATATTTATGATGTCGACATCCAGTCGTATCTTATCCGGCATTATTGACATTATCCGTATTCGAATCCGAATCCGACCAGAATTATGAAAACAAATATGATATCAATGATATCCGTCCGTATTCGACCCGTTTTCATCCGTGAGTTTAGTAGTTGACATGAATGATGATTCTGTGTGCTTGTGCGCACGTTTAACAGTGTAACACACACATTACACATAAATTAATTAATGGTGAGTGTCCAACGCAAAGACCCAGATGAATCAATGCAATTAGCACAACTAGTTAACTAATTAATTGAAATTTTATATGGTTGATGGAAAGCCACTGGAAGAACTCTGTTGTTGTTGCTCCTCTGTATGTAATATACAAGCAGAAGAAGTTACGTACTGACTTACTAGCTAGTAGTAAGTTACTCCTCTGTATACTCCATATTCTACAGCTTATATATATTTATATATATTAGTACATATATATAGTACTAGTTAAAACAATGACTAGTAGATTGTAGTAAATGGATGGAAGAAGGATTGTCCATTGGTCATGAAGCGGTGGTTGAGCTCACCGGGCCTAGCCGTCTTCTGCCACATCTGGTCCTTGAGCATCTCGTCGGTGAGTTCGAATGCCCTGAGCTCGTCGGCGGTGTGGTGCACGAGGAGGCCCTTGAACTGGCGGACGGTCCACTTGTACCAGCGCATGAGGAAGACGCGCAGCGTGAAACCGTGGGAGACGAGGACGATGTTCATGTCGCCGGTGGCGGTGGAGCTCGGCGGGTTGAAGCGTCCGATGTCGATGTCGGCGAGCAGGGTTTCCCTGAAGCCGGCGATGCGGTCGTACACGTCCGCCACCGACTCGCTGTTGGGAAAGCGGTAGAAGAAGCGGCTGTAGCTGGCCGGGCTGTGGGTGGAGAGACGAGACGTAGGGAGCGGAGGTCGGAGCGGCGGCTGTCTGCGCGGAGGTGGGCAGAGGGAGGACTTGGACACTCGACAAGCAAACCCTAGCTTCATGTATATATATGACCCTTGCTATCGGGCCGCTGGTGGGCTATTTGGGCTTCGAAATTTACTGTGACGGGCATGATAGGTTGCCCGCTGCGGTAAATTGATTTACCGCAACGGGCATCTTAATACGTTCGCCACGAAAAATTTATATTTTCTGTGGTGGACGTATTAAGATGTCCGCTGCGGTAAATCGATTTACCGCAGCAGGCAAAAGTGTTCGTCGCGGTAAATTAAAAGTGCCCGCTGCGGTAAATCACACGATTTACCGCAGGGGGCAAAAAAACGCCTGTCACGGAGTGAACAGTAGCAACGTCACAGAAGTTCGTTTCTGCAGTAGTGAAAGAACCTTGGCCATCGAATCGAGTTGAAGCCTTTAAGGGTTGATTCTTAGCCATTGGTTTTTGATAAAATGGAATCCTAGGCACAAATTATTTGGTGCACAATGGTAGAGCTGTCTCAGCGGGGAAAGTGTTCTGGAGTGTACCTAGGATAATCTTGAGTGTTCGCTTATAGTAGAGATACATCCACTCTTTTCTTTACTAGCTTACCAGGATAAATTATTTTTTCGATGGAGGTAGGATTCGATCGCTGGTTGTCGTGGGTGTGGGGATGCATATCGAGGGGATGAACATTGAGGCATTTGATAGATATGATGATGGGCATCAGATCAAGTTGAAGCCTAGCTATGAGAGGATTAGGAGCCGTAGATTTTAATAATGTTGGAATTCTAGGTACCATTTTCTTAGTGTACAGTGGTTAGGATGTCTTAGCGTGGGAGATAATTTCTAGGGTGTACATAGGATAGTTTTGAGTGTTCCTTTATAGCAGAGAAGCTAATGGCAGCAATAACTATGAAGTCAATGCAACATTTGAGTGTTGGGCCGGTATCTATGATGCACGGATACTCCATGGGGGTGGCATATCGTGTATCCGGTTCGTATTGGATACTGATACACCACGGATACGCGTGGGATACATATTCAAGTTGTATTCAAAAACCTAGATACATATCTTGCTTATCAGATACAGCTGAACTAAACAGGATATGGCCCAAACACTGAGAGTCAACCTTAGAGGCCCAAGCATGTGAAGCAAAGTGTTGTCCCTAACCTAGCTGCAATCTTTCCTTCATGGTCGCTCGTCATGCTCCAATTCATGTACAAAGTTCCTCTGAGGCGTGACCACCAATTTGTTTTATCAACACAAGATACACATATAATTACTCCTTGAGGATATAGGTTGTTATAAACAAGTTCAACTGAACCCTCCAATTTATATTTGACCAACTTACTAAATCTGTTATTACTAAGTTATTTATAATACTATTATTGCTATTATAAAATATACTAGCTGTATCCCTGTGTCATTGTTTTTAACCAAATGGCATATCCGCGTGTCTGATACGTATCGTATCCATATCCATATCCGGGCAATATAGTCTGGTATGCAGCCCAAATTTGGCAGTTTTTCTATAAACATTTTCTTTCCGGAAGATATTTACGATAAAAATTTTGTGAAAAATAGTAAAGCAGAAAGCAGCAAAATTGCTTCAAATAATTTGATCATTGTATAAATTAAACGGTTATCCTAGCGCTTGGATGTCCGGCGCGCGAGACGCGTCCGGACACTGGTGCCTGCTTCCCGCTTTCATCCGAATCAATTAACATGGTATGTTCCTGCTAGTCTCCTCTGACTCACGAAAATTATTCCTGCTGCCCCGCTCGCATGCTGCTGCTGTTGCCAGCGGGCTTCACGCCCTGCGCTAATTTTCTTGCCGCCCCGCTCGTACGCTGCTGCTGTTGCCAGCAGGCTTCATGTCCTGCGCCGTTCTGTTGCGTGCATGCTACTGCTGCACTTGCTGCTCCCAGTGCCTCAAGTGTGTTGATGTTAATGCTATCCCTACATGTGCATGGGCTCACCCAAGAGAAGACAGGAGCACAAGGCGTTACCCATGTTGACTTCTGCATGCCGTGGGGACCAAGCTTAGTTGTGCAAGAGGTGATGCAGGGGCACCTGGCTCTACGTTACCCATGAGTATCCGTGTGGGGACCAATCCTAGTGGTGCACGGGCACCTGGTTCTACTTCCGTTGGGTGTTGGTCTGCTAGAGCGTGTGGGGAGCAACACTTGCTGCAATAAAATATGTTGAAAATCAGGTGAAACAATTAAAATATACATGTGCAACATATGTGTAATATTACTGCAACATATTTAATATTGAGATGAAATAATTACAATATATGTCTGAAATAGGTGAAACATTTAGAATATACACTTGCAACATACATGTATAGCTGCTGCAACATCTACAACATTCGGACTGAAACATGCAACATTCAGATGAAACAGCTGAAACATTTGGAATACACAGTTGCAACGTACATATATAGCCACTGCAACATATATAATATCTAGATAAAACACTTGCAACATACATTTGAAACAGTTAAAACATACACTTGCTACACACGTGTATAGCCAATGAAACACTTGCAACATCCAGATAACAAAATTATAATATACATTGGAACCAGCTGAAATATTTAAAACATACACTTGCGACATAGTATATAGCTACCATTATAAAAAATACAACAACATCCAAATAAAATATAGTACCTACATCTAAAACGTAGGAACAGGCTAGATGCCATGGAAGGAAGAAAAATTTGCACCAACACTCAGAGCGTCCCCATGCTTCCCAAAATAGCTAGTATACAAAGAATTTCATTGTCTATCAAGGAGAGATCAAATAGCTAGAACTTCCAAATAGCTAATGTAGCATGATCTCCTAGAAACACCTCTATAACGTTCCACTGCAGTATTTTTATTTTATTTATTTTTTGCCTTATTTAGCTAGCTATTTATAAATTACTATTACAAACGCCCTCAACTGCCATGTAGATGTGGATCTGCATGCCAGTAGCTTAGGCTCCGTTTGGTTTGCCTTGTTAAATTCACCGCTTGTCACATCGAATATTTGGACACATGCATAGAGTACTAAATATAAATTATTTACGAAACTAAAAAAACAGCTAGAGAGTAATTTGAGAGACGAATCTTTTAAGCCTAACTAGTCTATGATTGGATACTAATTTTTAAATAAGACCAAACTGCTACAGTACGTGTTAAACTTTTAACATCCAAACCAAACATCCCCTTAACTGGATCAGCCAAAGCAGCAACGTGGCAGAGGCAGCTTGGCGTGGCGCAGAAAATAGGAGAGAGAGAGAGAGAAGAGCGGCACGACAAGGAGCAGCGAGCAGCAGGCCTAGACGTTAGGTAGGACAGGCATGGCAAGGATGCCTGCGGCCCTAGGCACATGCGGCTAGGTCTGGTGGGCTGGTCCAACCAACAGCAAACACAGCTAGCAGCCTGACCACTCTGTGCCACATGCATACCCAAAGAGCCAGTGGACCCACGCACACGCGCTCTGATGCGGAAGATGGTGCAGATTTCTAACTACATGTCACTTTTTTAGTTATTACTCGTATCACGCGCGAAGATTGGTCCGTTCGGATGGCCAAACGTCCGTAACTAAGCATTACTGTAAATTAAATCAAGCAACTAAGCTTGTGGTAGAAATATTAAATTGTCTAGATACTTTGATTATTGCTAAATAAATAGAGCAACCAAATACGTCAGCAAATATTGCACAGTCTACCAATGAAAAGACACAGAGTAACTCTTATTGAACTAAATTAATGTCCTTCATATATTGAAAGTGCATGTCAAAAGCGTGTACGTAGTGTCAATATTATTTATTTCTCTAAATCGATGAGTGGGCACCATGGCTTCTCCATGAGACGCAACACAATGTCATGGGCAAATTCTTCAACTTGGTGACATTCGGCTTCATCAACAAGCATACAACTTTTGGCACTACAACATAATTGTTTATAGGAGGTGTTTAAAATGCCTTTAAAAGTCATCAAAATGCCTTCAAAAACTTTTTTAGGCATACTTCAAAATGCCATCTATAAACTGGACTCAAAAAAGGTCTTTTGAGGCAATTTTTCAAAATGCCTTTGAATATCAATATACAAAGACATTTTCTAGATGCCTATAATACCTTTTAAAAGCATTTTGTATAAGCCTTCAAACATTGATTGAGGCGTTATAAAAAATGCCTCCAAAACCAACTCATACATATACAAATTTGCTACTAATCAAAACAACAACATCTATCGAGAAATTAACCAATGAAAGAACATGCTAACAGCAGAATTCATTTAACCTTTGCATACACAGTTATATTTGTAACCAAACACAATCAGTAAGGTTAAAAAATAATCAAATGTCTATCTTCAAATGATGATGTTTAGGTCCCCATTCCTGATGCAAGTTTCTTGCTGCCTTTATAAGAGTGTCCACATCACAGCTAATACATACATATGTAATTCTAAATCCATCTAAATATACTATGCCGCCATAGTACTAGCCTCATCAATGTTCAGAAACCAAACTTATGTTAACTCCTGCTTGAAAATAACATGTCCACATCCAGTTGTATACATATATGTTATCCTCAGTTGGCAATTGCTCCTGCTTGAAACCAAACATGTACAAATGAGTGAAGGTATATACACAAGTGTGCGTATTACTGTAATAGGCAGGCGAATGACTATGATTAGGAAAAAGGGTGAATGGAAATGTTTATCAAAGCAGCGGTCAAAGAATTTAATTAAATAGATAATAATTCCAGAATTAGTTGCACTGACGCATCTCTATTTGACAAGTGACATGGCCATATTAATTCCAGAATTAGTTACTCAACAAAAAATCTTGTCAACACATCTCTATATGACACAGTAATATAGACAAAGTGCACTGACAGATTAACAATTTCAATGCAAGATTCATTCATAGATTAACTTAGTTTCAAGCACCTAAACTAATCTAGATATGTTTATTAAGAACATCAAGCTTGGCACTCCCAACACCTATTTTTGTCCTACTAGTGAGGAAAACAGAGACCTAATGAAGAGGTTAGAAAGGAAAACTTTGGTCCTCTAGTTCTATCTATATTCTCATCTACGTTACGGATACTTCAGGATAGGCGCGTATCGCGTATCCGATACGTATTGGACACTGATACGTATCCGATACACCGTCGATACATATCTGCGGAGTATCCAAATTTTAATTATTTTTGAAAAAATCAGATACGCTAGGCTGATACGTATCTGTCTCAGGATTCGCGTATCTGCCTTGGTGGATACGGCCCAGCCCAACAACAGCCCAATCAAGCACTTATCCCCTCTGTCGCCCTACCCTCACACACGGGCAGATCGCACACGCGGAGCCGCGGACGAATCGCGCCGCCTCCTCTACTCCCCACGCGTCGCGACCCCCGACCCGCCGCCCGCCGGCCACCGACGACGAGCGTCCGCTCGCCGGCGACGAGCAGCTGTCTGAGTTCGACCTTCCGCTTCTCTGCTCTCCCTCTCCGGTGACGAACTCCCATCCGTGACCCTCCCTGGCTTCCCTTCTCTCCATCCGCCGGCAGCAGGCAAGCACCCGTTCGCCGGCGCCAAGCAGACAAGGACCTGTCCGCTCGTCCCTGGTCGCTGGCCGAGCACTGTCCGTCCCTGCTCGCCACTCGCCAAGTCTCCAGCCGCCGGATCGGGGTCGAGCTCCAGTGAGCGGTGAGTGAATCCCCTTCCCCATTCTCGATCTGTTCTATTTCAGTAGTGGAGCTAGAGTTAGTGATCCCTTCCGCCACTCACCAAGTAAAAGAAGAGTATGCAAAGTTCTCTAGTTGTTCTGAAGAGTTTAATGATCCTGACTCTATCCATGATAGATGGGCTGTTTCCTCTATGACTTGGTGGACAAATCATGGACAAGCTGCTCCCATGTTGATGAGTTTGTCCATGAAATTGCTTAGTCAACCAGCCTAATCTTCTTGCTATGAAAGAAATTGGAGCACCTACAGCTTTATCCATAGTGTGAAGAGAAATGCTTTAACTCCAGAGCGTTGAAGATCTGGTCTTTGTGCACACAAATCTGAGGCATCTGTCCAGAAGAAGTGATGCATACAAGACAGGAGAGACAAGGATGTGGGATGTAGGAGTGGACTCTTTTGATTCACTTGGTGGTATTGGCATTCTTGAAGTGGCTGACCTGTCCATTGATGAACCAGAATTGCAAGCTATGACTTTTGGTTTGGATGCTGAGCACGAGCAGCATGATGTAGTGGATGACAACGGGACAACTGAGTAGGGAATAAGATCTTGCTGGCTTGCTGCTGTCTTGCTGCATGTAGGCTGCATGAATTGCAAGCCTGAAGCCTTCTATTAGTTTCCTAAATTTGAGAATTGAGACTACTATATTTGAGACATATTGTTCTATAATAATAGTACTTGCGACCTTATATTGCTATCAACTTTATTGATATCAGCTTTAAATTTAGACCTGCATTATTTTTATTTATTTTTTATTTTTTAATTATTAAACGTATCCACGTATCGGTTTTTTTAGGAAATTGATGTATCCGCGTATCTGTATCCTTCTAGTACCGATACGCGTATCCGTATCCGTGTAACGTAGATTCTCATTGCTAGTTGACCAGTTTTTAACAGACATTCACCAACAATTAGAATGACATATGAAGTAGAAACCTATTCTATAACAGCATCCATAGGTCAAACTACAAGCCTGT
>Ga0182004_10005761_pt1 | contig 10092 bp, 7 predicted proteins | sample Sormic07211540_1_FD_120479 | JGI IMG/M metagenome (GOLD analysis project Ga0182004, IMG submission 120479) | Endophyte microbial communities from Sorghum bicolor roots, Mead, Nebraska, USA - 072115-40_1 MetaG | ecosystem: Host-associated > Plants > Roots > Unclassified | place: USA: Nebraska... | reverse complement strand
TAGTCCCGGTTGGTAGCAACAACCGGGACTAAAAGTGGAGGCCAGGTGGCACACCCTGGCGCACCTTTTAGTCCCGGTTGCTGTTACCAACCGGGACTAAAGGTGGACCTTTAGTTCCGGTCCTCGGAACCGGGACTAAAGGTGGGACATTTAGTCCCGAAACTAAAGGCTCTTACGGCCCGGGGCTAAAGCCCTTCTCTGTACCAGTGATTACACACTTTTCTAGCGAGACAATGCCAATAATTTACAACATAACAGACATCTCATATCTTTTTTTCCTAGTACATAAAGCCTCAATGATTTGCAATGCCAATGTGCACTGAAATGCTGCATTGTCACATTGATTCACGGTAAATAAATGAACTTCTCAAAGACACAGATGAGTTGACATGAATAATAAACAATGTTACCTAAGTTATATAGGCCACTGAGAGCCAGTCAACACGAGAACACCTTATCTGTATACTACTCATCCAATGGTTAGGAAAAATGCACTATATGGGGAAAAAATACATATTCACATTTTTCTAATAATTGCCCCACTGGGAAAAGAGAAACCTGAAGAGTCATCTATGTGTGGATATCAAGAATCAATAACATAGAAAACAGAAAATGATTTTACTTCTGTGATTATCTTAACGAGCTCTTAGCAATGGTACACTCTATAGCATTTGGGTTTGTTTTGCAGCAGTGAATATTTGAATCAATATTTTAGTCATTTTGCACCAATTTATAAGTGCTCCATATATTATGTTTATACAATTTTTTTTCATATCTAGTAAAACAACGTACTGGCACTAATATTTTGGAGTACATGTTGTGTACTTGTGCAGGTTAGTGGGAAGAAGGTTATACGATTGTGTTTTTATCATCTTATTTGTATATATGATCAAATATATGTTGCTAATTATCTTTTATATATCATTATATTACACCATGTGTGGACGGTACATTCATCCTGTCCAAAACTATCAAACCAACAGTTCAACTAGTTCTTAATGATTGGACTAGTAAACCATTGAGTCGATGGCATCACCGGTTCGATGTTCAGTCCCAATAACTATAGGAGTATAAACTCTTATATCCTCATGGCTCGACATGGGCCGTACCATTGGAGGTGGTCTGGCCCACAAGATGAAGACATGCGGCGCACGACGCTGGTCGGCGTGCTCCGTAAAGATATAAGAAGATAATGTAGTAAATAGGATATTTTACTTGTAACTCTGTTCCATCATAGTATATAAGAAGGGGCAGGGGTCCCCTAGAGGACAACTCAACACATTACATCTCATATTATCAATATAATCAGACACAGGACATAGGTATTATGCCCTTATGGCTGTCGAACTTGGATAAAATTCTTGTCTTTGTCTTGCATCACCATCTAGTTCATAGCTTGCGCACCTGTCTGCCGACAATCTACTATCTTAGGCATACCCCTAGGTAGACTGCCGACCATATTTCGTGGATAGTGGCACATCAGGTAGGAGGTGTGCGTACAGCTTCCCAGGCGAACCAGATGGTCCTCATCCCCGATATCACGGTCGTGATGGACGGCCTCACGTTCACTGCCAGCCAGATCATCTAGATCACCAGCTTCAACTGCTTCGTCGCCATGACCATGGAGGAGGCACATATCAAATCTATGTCAATCACTTCTTCACCGACGTCGGCTGCAGCTCCAACCACGCTGGCTACGGCTCCGACTACTCCAGCAACGTCTCCAACCACGCCGACAATGTGTTGTCCGCATGCTTGCTACAAAGAGAGACAGACCGACAACACCAACCTACTTAGGGGTATCGACTAAGTTGCTTGGCCTACTTGCTCTAACCACATGTCATGTTATAATAATAATCACCGCGAAGAACGGTGCTACGATAACCGCAACCATCGTCATGACCACACATCAGAAAGCTTGAGGCCAGACAATTTTGTCACCACAGATTAGATTTTTCGTCAAAAAATAAGTGCACTTCTAATATTTTATTTATTTTTGGTATAATGTTCTCTATAATATCCTCGACATGATTATCTTTCAAACAACTTTTTGCTTAATGGTTAGCCGACTAGTTCTTTTTCCTACAAGAGTTTTCCAAAGCTAGCTCTGTCTTCGACTCCTTCCCACACGTGCACGAGATTCTCTCTCTGCGTTCTAGGTGGTCGGAAGTAGTTCTCTGGTGAGGTTGGAAATCCTATGCATGCCTAGGCTCCACGCCTCATGCTCCAGATTGTTGGTCAGACCGGAGATGGTACAACTCTAGGATGAATTAACTACTCGTACTAACTTCAATATAATAGAAAAGCTAAAATCTTATACCGGTGTTGAATTTTTTACTATAATTTATTTATACATCATATACTACCTATTCTCTATATTTATTTTTCATGAGAAATGGGAGAGGGCTCGGTGAGGCGAGAGAGGGCTCTCTAGACTGTAACCCTAAGTGTTTTTTATATATGAGAAAGGGGGACGATAGATGCGGGCTTTTGTTTGGGCTAGGAATTGAGCCACTATTTATGGAGGCGGCCTCCGCAAATGTTTTTTTTGGAGGCGGTGGCTTTAATATGTCCATCTTCGAAAGTACAGGATTTTTGAAGGCAGTTACCTTAATATGCTTACCTCCATAAATCGATTTTAGGAGGCGGCCAAAAGTGTCTGCCTCGGTAAACAAAAAATACTCATCTCCGTTAATCGTAGGCATTAACTGAGGTAGTTGAATTTTGTTATCGTCTTCATTAATAAAAGAGAACTGTCTTGTAAAATCATTTGTGTAGTAGTGTGTTCACTACTCAATATATCTTAAATTATAAGATGATTGACTTTGTTTACACTAAATTTGACCATTTGTCTTATTCAAAAATTTATATAAAATATTTTTTTGTGGTGGTTTGATTTATTAATAATTTTTTTAAGAATAATTTAATTTTTTTCAATAAGACGAGTAGTCAAACTTAGAGAAAAAAATCATGAAACCGTGGAGGTACTATTCTTAGTGGGACTAACATTGGAGCTTGGAAATAAAGTCAAATGGCCGAACCAAAGTAACCAAGCACAATATCCAGTGCAAACCATATCTTCGGTGTAATCTATGAAAACCCTATTAAAATCATACTTAGGAGTTTTCAAAAACAATTAAAACTATGCACAACAATAGTGCATCTATAGATGTGCATTGTCATAAAATTTGAGATTCAAACTTATTTTGCAAAAATTCATATGAAAAAATAAATTTCAGTTGCATATGCACTAGAGGACAAAATTCCTGAAATTTTGTCCTCTAGTGTATATGCAAATAAAATTTGTTATTTTCATATAAATTTTTGCAAAATTAGTTTGAATCTCAAATTATGTAACAATGCATATCTATAGATGCACTATTGTTGTGCATAGTTTCAATTTTTTTACAAACTTCTAAGTATGATTTTGCAAAAGGGTTTTCATGATTGCACCAAAGATATAGTTTGCAGTTTAAAGCCTTGTTCAGTTAGCACTTTTTTTTATTCCGGTAACACTTTCGTCTGTATAATTATGAATTAACTAGGTTTAAAAGATTCATCTTACAAATTATAGGTAAACTGTGTAATTGATTTTTGTTTTTATGTACATACATGTACCGTAAAATTTGATGTAATTGAAAATCTTGAAAATTGTTTGGTACTTCTTGAAACTAAACTAAGGCCTAAGTAACCAACCCGCCATGCGGTCGAAGTCACGCCCGTGTTGTTTGCGCCTGGAGTTTGTGGGCACAAACAATTGTTGACTTCAGGTGCCAAGCCAATCACGCGCAGAGCAACTGAGATCGCCAACCAACGGACCACGAGCACGGCCGCCTCCACCGTCGCCTACTCGCCTGTTTGAGCGGACGCGCGGCCACCTGCCCGCCTCGTCGAGACTGCCGGCGACAGGGGATGACAGGGGCGGCGGCGTTCGCTTCTGCGGCGCTGGAGCGTGCGGTCGGGACGCTCTCCTTGCTGCTCCCGGGCTTCTTCCCCTCTGCGAGGCACGGCGAGGAGGATGCGGAGGAGCTGGGGCGGCTGGTGAGGACGATGCGGCGGATCCGCGCCGCGATCGATGACGGCTTCCCCAGCGGCGCGCCTGGCTCCGCTTCCGCGTCGGCCAAGCTCCGGCTCAGGGAACTGAGGGGCCTGGCCTATGACGCGGAGGACGTGGTCAGCGAGTGCGAGTACGAGGCCGTGCGCCGCAGAGCAGAGGCCCTCGACGCAGTGGGGCGGGCAGGCAGCGACGGCGGCCGCCGCCGCCTCAAGCGCGTCCGACGGGAGGTACGTGGCGATCGTGTTGCTACTGTGACGTGCACGCTGTGCACTCGATGAAATGCCCATACGGACACATGAGATGTGGACTTTGTAAACTGAATCTTGTACTCAGATTCCGTCATATTAACTAATCTGCTAAAACATTTTCTTTGCAAAGGTAATTGATGACTACTTCAGTGATATTGATATGGTGCCTGCTGTACATGATTTAGCTGCAAGAGCAAGCAAAATTAGAGTGAGACTCGATGAGATAATCAAAGAATATGGAGATCTTTGCATGACTGATAATGATGGAGAACAGCAGATTGACCTTGCTACACAAAGGTCGCAACGTTATACTAGTTCTATTGTACATGAGCCAAGTATACATGGAAGAGAGGTAGATAAAAATAATATTATCAAAATGCTGTTGTCAGAAGTAAGGCCTATGTCTGTTCTGGCCATTGTTGGCATGGGAGGACTTGGTAAGACAACACTAGCTCAACTGGTGTTTAATGATCAAAGGGTACGCCAGTCTTTTGACAGACTTGCCTGGATATGTGTGTCTGATCAATTTGATCTGAAGATAATAACTAGAAACATTATTAGTTCACTTCAGAAGCAGAAGTATGAAGCATTGGAGTTGAATGATCTTCAGGAAGCTTTGATAGAGCAAGTAGAGAGAAAGAAACTTCTAATCGTATTAGATGACGTATGGAATGAGCGCAGGGCCCCTTGGGATTCTCTTTGTGCCCCAATGATGACTGCAGAACTCTGTAGGATTATTGTTACTACTCGCAGCAAGACTGTTGCAAGCCTTGTACAAACAATGCCTTCTTACTCCTTGAATTGCTTGACTTCTGCTGCTAGTTGGTCCTTATTTGAACAAATCACATTCGAAGGTCAAGATCCTGCTGCTTATGCAAATTTCATACAGATCGGTGAGGAGATTGTGGAGAAGTGCAAAGGTTTGCCACTTGCAATCAAGACCCTTGGAAGCATGTTGCGTTATGAAACTGACGAGGAGAGATGGAAATATGTCTTGGAGAGTGATCTGTGGGACTTGGATCCACAACAGAATGAAATTGTCCCAGCACTGGAACTGAGCTACAGCCACATGCCAGTTTACCTGAAAAAGTGTTTTATGTCCCTATCATTGTTTCCTAAAGATTATCATTTTTCCCAAGATAAGTTAATTTTCCTATGGAAGTCACTAGGTCTTCTTCATACTGATGATGTATGGGATAAGGACAGAACCGGAAAGTTATATCTTTCTGATTTACTTAAACGATCTATTATTCAATGTAATGAACATGCATACACCATGCATGATCTTATCCATGAGCTTGCATGCTGTGTAGCAGGTGAAGAGTTTCTTAGACTTGAGAATGATATACCAGCTCAAATATCAAAGGATGTTCGGAATATATCCATATTCTTACCATGGACATGTGTGACTTCAAAATTAGAACATTTTCATGGGTCTAGTGCTCTAAGGGCTGTCATACTGAGTTCAATGGAGGGGCTTGGTGGTCCAATTGAAATATCTGAAGAGCTATTTGTTTACTCCAAGCAGTTACGTACTATTGTTTTGGATGGGGTTTCACTTGCAAGACCATCATTACATGATTCAGTGGGCAACTTGAAGCATCTATGTCATCTGGTTCTTCGAGACATAGGAGGATTGGAGCTTCCTATCTCCATATGCCAGCTCTTTAACCTGCAGACCTTAGATGTGACAACTTCTGGTAACTTGAAACCAGCATGCATTCCAAATGGAATTGGTCGCCTAATTAATCTGCACACACTGCCTGTTATCACTGTTAAAAGAGGCGCTTGGCATTGTAATCTAAGGGACCTGAAGGACTTGCAAAATCTTAGTGGAAAGCTATGCTTAAAAGGATTAGATAATGTGACCAGTGTTGATGAGGCAGAAGAAGCAAATTTGTTCAGTAAACAACATATCCGAGCTTTAAATTTGATATTTCCTGATGGAGATTGGCAATACTGCAAACATGGCCAGGAGCCTGCACCAACTACAGCTTCTCATGAGGAAATACTAGAGAACTTGCAACCACATAGTAATCTCACTGAACTTTCTATAGAAGCTTGCAGATCATATAGATATCCTAGTTGGTTGGGTGACACTTCCTTTTCAAAGGTAACAGTGATAAGATTGGAATATTGTCAATTTGAATGCATGCCACCACTTGGTCAGTTGTTGACCTTGCAGTATCTTACAATTGCTGAGATGTCGAGAATAAAAAGCATTGGACCAGAGTTTTGCAGCCTCAATCCAAAGACAACAGGATTTAAATCACTGGTGACCCTGGCATTTGACAGTATGCCCAGATGGTTACAGTGGTCCGAAGTGGGTGATGGTTCATTTACCTGCTTACGCACTCTGAGCATTCAGCATGCCTCTGAACTGAGATCCCTGCCATGTGCACTTTCTTCATCCTTGGCCCAATTGAAACTGCGGGATTGCAAAAATCTGGTCAGAATTCCTCGTCTCCCTTTGCTCTTTAAACTGGATTTACGTCAGTGTGATAATTTAACTGAACTCCCTGTGTTCCCGATGCTTCAAAGACTGGACATAGGTCAGTGTTCCAGCATAGCTCGACTTCCTGACCTCCCACTACTTAAGGTTCTTATACTAAGAGATTGTCCAAACCTGACTACTGTTGTTCACCTCCCATCACTTATTAGCATCCATGTCAAAGGAGGATTCAGAAATGAGCTGTTGTACCATTTGACAAACTGCCACCCATCTTTGGAGAATATATTGATTGTTTCTGATTCCATTGAGCGCCTTTCCGTGGAGCCCCAAAATCTTCCATCGCTAGTATCATTAAAGTTGAGCTGCCCTAATCTGCAATTCTGTGATGGACTTGCTGGACTTACATATCTAAAAGAACTGAAGGTCTATGGTTGTCCAAAGCTCAGTGTTTCTAATCTGCATTCAGGTCAACTCTGAAGTCTGAATTCAGCAGCAGCTACATGAAGTTATTTCCAATATTGGAATTTTCGTATGTATTTTTTCTTCAAGGGTGGACAACCAGGTATTTTTTTTTTGCAGTTTCTTGTAGGTTCTCGGTTCCTGATTTCCTGAGTTTTTTTAGACCAAAGGCATTAAACCTGCTTATATTGAACGCATATTTCCTGAGTTTTTCGCTGCATGTGTTTACTCAGCTCGTAGTACATGTTGTATTCTGATTGTTACAGGAATGCACCTTGATGGATTTGGTTCTTTCTACTATTTCACTTCATATTGTGTGGGCAGTGGGCACATCTTTGCAGGTCATGCTTATGACTATAAACTTTGGTAAATCTTCATATATTGTATGCTCAATTGTCGATGAAGCGATAAATAAGCGCTTGTCCCCTCTTTTTTCGCGGTACTATTCAAATACACGACAGACTTGTTGATGAGTATCTGCTTTGTTTATAATCCTGTTGTTTTACTCAATTAGGTTCATTTTTTTAATATAGGGTTCTTATTAAGTAACAGTGGTTGCAGCTGCACTTGTTGTTGCTACAGTAACGCGCTATTGATGATGGTGGAAGCTGCACCGAACACGCCCATAAGCCATATTGACATCTCTCGGTTTTGTTTGAAAAGACGGATCAGCCATAGATCTTCATGGTCATGTACGGTTTTGGGGTAGTATCAGCACACGGCAAGAACATGTAGCATGATGTTGCAGCGGAGACCATGACGTTGCGGTATGCGCGTCTTCTCTTGCTTGCATGCTTGCTGATGCAGCTGAGCTTGGTGTCTGTAAGAAGTGATTGGCACCTCGGTGGAGTAGGGACATCATCGTCGTCTCTGTGCATCTCCTCTAAGGCTCTAATGGTGAGGTAGAGTCAGGAGCAAGGAATGCACATCTAGTGCTCGACGAAATGCCAAGCAAGGAGCGTCTTGTCCTCCACACTACCTACTTCACCACCAGAGCTCTCGCAAGCTCACATCAGATAGGAAATCATCCAGGTACTCTCCGCTTTCAGATTCAAATAGGAATGCTGAACATTAACTGAACAATGCAACATTAGTACAAGTTTCTGATAAGGCCTTTTCAGAGCACTGCAGGCTTGATTGAAAAGTTAAACAACCTTGCATCAATATGTCAGATAAAGGTATAGGAGTAGCGAGCCAAATGGTTTTATTTGTATTACCTCATCACGTACTTCATTCTCCATTGATCCAGACATATTATCATGACCATGAACACTTCCATCACCATGGGAGTAGCAAGCCAAATGGTTTTATTTGTTGATTTATTTTACCGCCACACGTCAGACATCTAGAGACGGGGCGCATAGGACGGTCAACGAGCGACTGGCTCATCCAATTTTTTTCCTGTTTGGCCGGGGCTCCGGCTCTGGCTCCGCGGCAGCTCCTGCTGAGGTGCCGCACCAAACGCGCTGGCCGGAGGAGCCGTTTCTGCCCGTCCGCCAAAGGAGCCGAAGCCTTTGCACTTACCGAGGCTGAGTCCGGATTTGTGGCTTCCCCGCTCTGGCTCCCGTAACGGAGCACTGACACAAGCAGCACAATAATACAAGGATCCGATGAGAGGTGCGATAACAGTGTCGTTCTCAATAATACAGTGATTTCGTTCTCAAAAGTTATTTTCATTTAATTTCACAAAAAAAAAAGATATGTTTTGATATGGTTAATATATATATCTTACAAAAAAACATATCTTTTTTGTGATATTGAATAAAAATAAATTTTATATAAAAATTGGAGATCCTGACGAGATCTATAACTTTTTAGTTCTAAATTTTTCCATTTAAAGGCATTAAAATGCTCAAAAAATTAACAGCATATTTATATCTAAGGGTATTTTTTTGACATATTTACACCTGACGAAATAAAAAAATAATTAATTGCATAGTTTACATGTAATTTACGAAATAAATCTTTTAAACCTAGTTAGTATATATTTAGACAATAATTATTAAATACAAAGAAAGTGAGCCAAACCAAAAATTGCATAGTTTACATGTAATTTACTCCTGAAAGCTATTTTTTAGCTCCTCTCACCTGTATAATTATCAAGTAAAATTAAAATATTTTTTAATATTCAAATATAATAGGAATAGGATAGGAGTAGGAATACACACAATCTCCGTAGGTATAGCCACTTTCCATACACAACCGGAAAACTGCAGTACTAACTTATTATTTATCTGGAAATAGGCAAATATAGCCTGGCCCAATTATTTTCACCTAAAAACTAGCGGGCTCTGTCTAAGCCTGGTCCAAAAAGCCAGCCCGACGTATCGTGTGACGTTAAAAGCGAGCCCAGCGCGGCCTGTGTGACGTTCTGCGGCGACATTCTCCGGCCTCAAGAAATGAGCTTTTCTTCCTCGGGTCTATTGCCGCCTGGTCTTTCACCCCCGCCGAGTAAACCGGCTCATCGCACCGAGATCCCAGCACTGCGTAAACAGAGGCGAACGATGGTCGATGGCCAACCGATTTTCTGTGGAAATTGAAGGTCGATTGTCCAGGTCTCGTGTCGACTAACGGCTATAGTCCTGTTGGTATTCAACAATGTTGTTTTTTTTCCCGTAGCAAATTCTCATAGCAAATCTGCGAACAGTAGTTTCCAAGACATGCGAACAGTCTCTATGGTTCACGATTGTCAGAGCGATAACAATTAACAACATCTACATGCATTCGCCGGTCCTCTGAAATGGAAGAAACAAAGGTACTAGAAATTTACAAGCCACAGCCCCCACAGGTTTGACCAACGCACACGATCGACATGCGAGAGCCGAGAGCTCTGCTCAGTCCGCCTTCTTGGACACCTCCGACTTCGCCGCACCGAC
>Ga0182004_10005760_pt1 | contig 10093 bp, 8 predicted proteins | sample Sormic07211540_1_FD_120479 | JGI IMG/M metagenome (GOLD analysis project Ga0182004, IMG submission 120479) | Endophyte microbial communities from Sorghum bicolor roots, Mead, Nebraska, USA - 072115-40_1 MetaG | ecosystem: Host-associated > Plants > Roots > Unclassified | place: USA: Nebraska... | reverse complement strand
TCTGTAAACCGCGAGATGAATCTTTTGAGCCTACTTACTCTATAATTGGACAATATTTGTCAAATAAAAACGAAAGTGCTACAGTGCCGTTTTTCACCCGTTTTTGCGAACTGAACAAGGCCTAAATGGCACTCCTTACATAATACTCTCTGACCATTTTTTAAATACAAGATATTATTATGTTTCGTCTGTAGACATTAACATTTTTCAAATATAAGATATTACTCCCTCTATTCTAAATTATAAGTTTTTTAACTTTTTTTACGTTCATCTATTTTACTTAAGCATAATATTATATCTAGATGCATAGAAAAATACATATACTAAAAAAGTTAAAGTGACTTATAATTTGGAACAGAGAAAGTATGTAAGTATTTTGGATACAAATCTACATATATATACTATACTCCCTCCTATTCCAAATGTCTCTCTGGCTCTTAGGTACTATCGTCCCTCGCAACTTTATTTTGGATCACAAGATGGGTTGAGGTAGTTCACCTTAATAATTCCATGGAATACTTGGTCCTCAATTTATTTATTTTCTGAACTAGCAATAGTTACCGATGTTTGTATGGTTTTTTCTTAGGTTTAACCAAGCCTCACCCTTACCGACATGTTTTTTTATTGGAGGGAGTATCAATCTATGGAATTAGTCAACTCACTTATCTCCTTAGAGTATCTCCAAGAGTCTTTCTAAAACTCACTTTCTAAATCATCATTTTGAGAGTTATTTCAATAAAAATCGCTTTTATATATTTCTACTCTCTAATAGCTTTTGTACACCGTACTGTAAAGAGCCAACCTTGCTCTCCATCTTTGGCTAGTGAGGAATCCAAAATAGAGGAGAATTATATCTATGTATCCAATTAAAGAAGTTGTTGGAGGTTTTTTTTTTTTACCAAAATCTCTATTCCTATCAAATAGGAAGGATATAAAGGGACTCTTGGAGTTGCTCTTGCTCCTCACAATCCTTACTCTTTCTTTAGAGGTATCTCCCCTACTTAGCGAGTCTGACACCACTAGTACTTGCTAACATCCCCTCCAACCTCCCCATGTTCCCTCCACAGCTACTCATAAGAGAGGATCCTTAGAGCATCTTCAGCAGTTCTCCAATAAACTTTCCCAAATATATGTATATTGGGCTATCCCAATATCATCTTTTGTCAATATTAAGGGAGTTGTTGCAGCAGTACCCCCAATATATCTCCTCCAATAGCTATATGAAAAGTGAGCCCCACAAGAGTCGAACAGAAAATATGGCTAAAAAATGGTAGTTGGGATGTTCCCCATGGATCACCCCAACTAAAGTAGAAGCAATAGCATCACAGAAAGCACCCATATCAATATCATCCACTGAAACACTACCATCAACTGGAGGAACTTGGGATCCAACAGACTTGAGACCCAACACCACTAATGTCTTCCACAGGTTTCAAAATGTTCATCATGCATGCCATACGAAGAGCCATGCAAACAACGATAATCTTTGATTGCTTCTGAATCGGATAGCTAGGTAAATGCAAGAGAATGCACCACTTCATCTTGAGAACTCCAAATGACCACTCAATCACATTTGGAAGGGATGTATGCGCATAAATGAACACCTCCTTTGATCCACTGGATGTCAAGCATGTTGCCATACAGGCACATGATACCTTTGTCCCTTGTAAGGTGCTAAATTTCCTTTTTATTAGGATACCCGAAATCAATGAGGTACTACTTGCCTTTAAGTGGATGTGGAAATTTATCCTTGTAGCCTTGTAGGTGATTAAAGTATCCAAAAATACCCAAGTGTCATGAGTAGATCCAGCCCAACGCATGACAACAAATGTGACCCGCATCTTGGTCTCATCACCTAAAATATACACATTATGAAGCATGAGAAAAGAAACAACAAAAGAAACAACAGGCAACATATACACCAAATAATTATTCGCACAAGCATAGTCATAACAAAAAACATCAAATAATGTTTCCATTACATAAAACATCAAATAATCTCTGGAACTCAACAATTTATTTGATTACATAACAACACTAATTGTTCCGGTCCTCCCATGCCCTCCTCAGCCAATTAAGCCTCCCATTTGGAGTCTTCAAAGTAATAAACACATCACGGTTTTCCTTTTTCTTAAGAAGTTGGGTGGCATAGTAGTGTTCGTCACTCCCTTCTTCAGCTCCATCATCAATGACTTGCCCCAACATAGCCCCAATCTCATCCCTAACAAGATCAAACACATGAGAAGTTGCTGAATTTTTACTGCTTTGGGCCTTCTTCTCATATGTGTCGACCAACCTCTTCATAAGTTGATCTCTATATGTCTTCTTTTTCTTTCCATAGGGGAAACCTTGTGCTGGCCTTTTATTAGCATTTGGTGTGACCTCAGGTGAACCAGTCCCTTCGACTCTCTCACTATCACCATCACCATGTCTGGCCTCATGCTCCTTAGCCTCTGCATCATCATGACCACTTCTAGGAACATATAAGGTGTCATTAGTCACATTAATAACATCAAACATTATTCGCATCATGTCCTCGTGCTCAAGAACTATAGATTTGAAAGATATACAACCTAGCATAGCCTGAAACATTAAATGAGAATAATTAGAGGATGTCATCTTAAGTAATGAAATACAAAATGATGACTACTCACCATATTTTGCTCTGTCCACCATTCATCACTGGCAGAAATACATCCGGTCACAGGATCCCTTCCCAAACCAGTGGCTCTCATGTTCAAGGTCTTCCACTTTGTATATTTCTTCTATAGTGCATCCCATCTGTTCTTCATTTGCTCTTTGTCATGTGGCCTCTTTGTTTGCTCAAAGAACTTCTTCACCAAATTAGCATAACCCACACTATTCAAGCAATTGTTAGGTCTATTATGGGCAAGCACTTCTTCTACTCATATTTCATTGAAAACTTTGGCGACAAAAGGATCCCATTTTGCTTTAGGCTTTGCTGGTTTTTCCATCTATAAAGTGCAACAAATTTGAATTTCTAGCAACAACACTAAATCCTGCATTGACCTTTGAGCTAGAAAAAAACATCAAATGCACATGCAGGTGCTGCGCAAAGGGTAGAAGAGCTTGCATGCTCACCTTGCTAGAGGGCAGTCTGCTGTGGGGAGATGATCTAGTGTCACCAGCTTGGTGGAGGTCGTCGAGGTTGTCTACCCTTGCTACAGATCCGATGGAGGGAAAGGGATCCAGAGCCGACCTTTGCTGCAGATCTGGTGGAGAGGAGGGAAGGGGATCTGGCCCGCTGGTGGTAGATCTAGCCATGGGGAGGCGATGGTCGGGCCGAAGAGGGGCCCTGAGGTGGAGGGGGTGGCACCGCTAGCGGGCCAGGCTTGGGGGAGGTGACGAGGGCAGGAGAGTCTCCCTGAGCTGGAGGGAGGCGGCGGCGGGGAGGGGAACTAATGATCGGAATGGAGCATATGGGAGTGAGGGACGGGCAAGGAAGCGAGTTTGCAATTTCAAAATCACGAGGCTAAGCTCGCGTTTCCAATCGTTGTTGCGGGGCCAAAATCAGACGCGAACGTTGTGTTCATGATGGAGGCGGTCGTGACCATTTGACAGGCTTATTTCACTTAGAATCTAAGTAAAGGTGGTACCAAACAGGGCCTGAAACCTTGCTTCCAGGTGGTGGTAGTTTTTCAAGACATGGAGAACATTGATTTTTCTACACTTGGCACCCCTAGTTATAAAATACCAAGTGTGGGCACTTTTACTATTTGGAGCGTCTTTGGTAGGAATACTCCAAACTATTTCTCTTGGAAAACAAGAGATACCAAATAAAATCAGTTTCTTTTTTTTTTGAGAGGTGGTGCTCTCGACGCTTGCCACGATGTAAATAAAATTAGTTTCTAGAGACATAGAATACCTAACTTAGAACTAGAAGCGAAATTGGTTCCACTCTAAAAACGTTGCATCAAGAGACCGCATTCCTAATGAGCTTAGAATAACTTAGACCTCCTTTGGAACATAGGAAAGCAAAAAATACAGAAATAAGAACAATATAAAATTTCCACATGAACAAATTGTGAAACGGACCATTGGAAACACACAAGAATTTTGACGGAATGATAAGTTAGACCTCCTTTGGAACATAGGAAAGCAAAAAAAAAGACATAAATGAGAACAAAAAATTCCACATGAATACAATTGCGAAACTTACATAGGCCATAGAAAAAAAATATAAGATTTCTACCAAGTGGTTTGAGTGGATGTTAAATTTCCTCCAAAACAACGGTCAAAGAAAAATTTCCTACACTATGTATATACTATATTCGTGTGAACTAAAGTAATAGGCAATAGCAATTCCTATGAATTTCCAATGCTATGTTTTTCTCCATTTTTTACTATATAAATAAAAGGAGGCCTTAGTTAATAAGAGGTAAGTGTTATATAATGATTTGCTCCAGCCTCCAACCTTAGTTAAATGGGATGTGCACAAATAATCTACCCTGTCACACAATTTGTATACTTAATCTTGCACTAAATTAAAAAAATTGATGTAAATAGACAGCTAGATGAACATGATATTAGATGAACAAGATGTAAATAGCAATTTTCATCCATGCAGTCGTAGTCAACAATGGCAATATGGCATCACCAACACCCCATGAGAGAGAGAGAGAGAGCACTAGCTAGGTCAACTTGCTTATTATTCATCACATTCGGGGCCTGCTGCCTATTATTTCAAATAAATACAACAACACAACTACAAGCACTAGCTAGGTTTGTCTTCACAGAATAGTAATATAATATTATAAAGGTGGAACAGGCTCGTGATCCCTCAATGTTCACCGAGAAAGAAACACTTTGAATATAGTGGCAGATGACTCATGTGCCATATATCAAGCCTTCTAATCAGCGTGAGATTGGCCAGCACGAAGATGAGAGGATGATGTCGACGATGAGACCATATAGAGTAAGAGCTTCGGCGAAGATAAGAATCAGAATCATGCCCACAAATAACCGTGGTTGTTGTGCATTTGCCCTGGAGAGGAGATGAATCAGAATAAGATAGGAATGACAAGATGATAACTTGCTAGATATAACTATATAAGGTTTGAGCTGTACAAACTTTGGCTATGTAAGAGAATATATACCCCTTGATAAGAAAAATCTAGTGGATACTAGCAATGAATAAAATAAACTGCTATCTATAACAACATACTATTTATGCTCAGTCTGAATAAACTTAGTACACGAGAGCTCTAGACGTACAAAAAGCTAAGGTAAGAAAAGAAACCAATTAAACTATTTTCCCAACATCCATTTACAAATATGTTAAAGCATGTCAACTAGAAATAAGACAAGAGTGCCAGCTAACTGCAAACAAAGGCTAATATGTAGAAAATTTAGCGACGTAACACTTGATAATAAAACATAGTGCATACAAGCAACAAATAACATAAACTACTGGGTACAATGACATATTATTTGTACTCAACTTGAACAAACTTGGTACATCATAGCTTCAAAAGTACTGAAGCATGACATAGCAATAGAAACAAATAAAAGTGTTTGCAAGGCATTCATTGAAGAAACTCGTTAAAGCAGGATAACTGAGAAAAATTGAGGCAAATTGCTAGTTATGGTATTGGCATATGAAAGTTTTAGGGATTCCACAACTGAGAGCTAAGATCTTCAGATATCACCAAATTTTCAACAACCAAAATGACAAAAGGGGTCCTTAATGCCACAGGGCCCACAGGACACATGCCTTTAACAATTTCTCCCCTGCCCAAGTCCAGGGAACATGCCTAGCTCACATGGAACAATGTTACATATGAGTATCTTAAAAACACCAATCCTTGGAATAAATTGTGAAATGAAATTAACATAGCTGGAATGGAGTGTGAATTGCAAAATTCAAAACCAGAGCAAAAAACAGGTTTGTGCCTGAGAGATGCAAAGGAGCTAAAAATAGGTAATATTGCTATATGCAATTACTAAAGCATGCTCAATTCAGTGGAAGTAGCAACATAGTGAAAAATATTTGGTTCTTTGATATTCAAGGGCTGCAACATAGGGCCATTGATATGTCCTCGAGAAAGGCATAGTATCATGTTACGCTAAAAAAGTCTTAACTCTTAACCGAGAAGCATAGTTTAATGAAAATAACTCATCTGTAATTTATAAGCATCAATCAACCTCATGATTCATGAAGGTTTGCAAGGTCAAATGGACACTCTAGTTTGCATGTTAAATGGACACCCCAACCTCATGAACGAGCTTTTCTCTTTATTACAATTTTTCTAGGGTCAAATATGGACAACTTTGATATACATAACTACTGAGGTTGAAGTATGCCCAATTTAGAGAAAGTAGCAACACATGAACACAATGTGAATCTTTGTCAAGTTCAGAGGCTAGAGAGCCACAGGGCCATAGATATTCTAGCCACAAACAACACATAGTAACAGATCACGTCTTAAATGAAAAACATAGCATAGGTAAACCAACATATAGACACACTAACTCATCTGTAGTTGTAAGCATAGTTGCCTAATGCAAGAAAGGAAGTTGTTGTCATCATCAATCAAGCAACAGAATATAGAAAATGTACTCATTTTCATCAATCGGTTAACAAGACTACATGATGGAAAATCTACTTATTTCCATCAATCAATTAGCCTGGGAACTATCATGATAGTAGGCTAGACTAATCAAATCACCCATCCTACATTGCTAATTGATTGATCCAATTGACTGAAAATCACTTATCATGATGATAATGTCAGTCAAAATGTGTTTAAAATCAGATAGGACAAGTGCAAAGGATGACAACTGGAATCAGAGTTAGACAACACCTGACTCCAGCATCTCTGATGATGTCGATGGCCATGTCGGCGGTGAGCCTTGCAAGGCCGCAGGCGAGTCTAGAGGAGAGGTGCACGTAGCCATCGAAGAGGTAGTAGGGCTTGGCCTTCGGGTTGATCCTGGTGGAGATGATGATGGCGATGATGAGGCCGCAGATGCCGAGCACTTCGGCCATGACGACGGGAATGATAGACTTCATGACGAGCTCGAGGCACATGACGCCCATGGAGCCACGCCGACGCCGCTCTTAGCCATCCCGTAGGTGGCACCCATGCCTAGGCATCATCAAAAAGAGAGAGAGGGTGAGGGGTGTGAGGAATATGGATGGATCCGATGGGGGAAAGGGAGATCTGATGGGTGCTTCTTATAGCAGAACACGAGCGCTGTGACGGTGCCACGGAAGCCGAAGAAGGGTGTCGTCTCGTCGCCGCTGAAGGTGGAAACCGCCATGGGTGGAGGTAGAGGAGACAACGGCGTGGGATCTCTTCTTGCGCTTGCCCGCCGGAGACGACGGACGGGATCAGGGTCAGGCCACAGATGCAGCTTCGTGGCTTGGATATGCATGCCTTCCTATTTCTTGTTTCTATGGACTGGAATTTGCCATTGCCACAAACAAAAATACAATAAAATAAAATATTACTATTCCTCCATGGGCTCATGGGCCGAGATGGAAATCCCTCTCTGAGCTAGGCCCATGGGCGCACAAGGGGCTAGGCCCATGCTTGCTCCGTAGAATGCACACCATTTTGATACAGAGATCGAGAGTAGTCCCAACCAATAAGAGTTTTTTATTCGATTATATAGACACTACACATAAACGTCATGTTTCTATTGGATTTTTTAAAAAATATTTTTTATCCAATCAAGTATTTTCTCTCTCCATCATCTAATTATTACGTCTCTTCATAACTTGGTAGACATAGTTTCTTATGTAAAAAACCATTTCCTCATCTATCTTTTTATTAATTCCAATATTTCATCATTATTTTGCTTCGTTAGCACTGTAATGGATATAGAAACTTTATCCTAGTTTCTAGTCAGAGTGACTATCGTGTGGAAGAATATGAACTTGTGGTGAACAACCTAAAAGTTTTATAGACCTAAAGATACATTTTTTGAGGTTCATGGTAAAATTAGGGGTTGCTAGTGCATTTTTTACTCTTATTTCAATAATAATATAAGACCACACCTCACATGTCATTCACTATAGCTTGGTGCTCTAAAGGAAAAGTGCCTCACAATGCAAGTGGGTAGTGTGGAGTAAACAAAATCCCATGCAAGTCTTCGATAATAGATAGATGAAGCTACATGCATACATATATATTGTGAGATTGTTTGTTTATCATCATCTGCCCAAGCACACATAGAGTGGTGAAGGAATAATCATATTAATGGATTTGGAATGTGGTAATACATTCGATGAGTGAGTGGATGATGACTATATAGGTGTATATGTTATGACATGACGAGGTGAAAGAGATTCACACGGCTAGAAGATGGGTGAGGAAGGGGTGGTGGGCGATCAACATTGTATGCCCACAACAAAAGGAGTGAGATACTGAGACCCATGAATCTCTAGCTAGGTAGGCTATACTCTCTCTGCCCTCCCCCTCATCATTCTCACTTTTCGAGAAGCCAAACATACTCAACCTTTGATCAAATATAAATAAGAAAATAATGATATTAATTTGTTGGTACAAAATTATTTAGTATAGTTAGACAAAATCGTTAAATCTGTTTTTATAATAAATTTATTTGGATATACACATATATCTAATATCTTCTAGAGACCTAGTCAAAATATAGAAGTTTAACTCACACGAATCCCATGACAACCACATAAAAGGGGAGAGAGGGAATACTTGGGCCTTGTTTAGTTCCAAAAAAAATTACAAAAAAATTTAGATTCCCCATCAAATCAAATCTTGTGGCGTGTGCATGGAGTATTTAATATAGATAAAAATAATAACTAATTGCACAGTTTGTCTGTAATTTATGAGATGAATCTTTTGAGCCTAGTTAGCTCATGTTTGGGTAATATTTGTTAAATACAAATAAAAGTGCTACAGTAACTATTTTGCAAATTTTTTTGGAACTAAACAAGGCCTTGGTTCAAAAGCATGCATATGCAGTGTCTGACATGACACCACTATTATTGTACATGCATGTTATTCTCTCTCCATTCTAGAGTATAGCTCACTTTGGTTTTGTTCTAAGTAAAGTTTTTTTTCTATTTTTAACTAAGTTTGTAGACATGTCTATGCTTTATGTTTCGATAATATATTTTTTTGTCTTCTACGTGTGTTAAAATTTTTTCTCTAAAACTTCAATCAATATTATTAGAGAAGCTTCACTTAGAAGAAAGGCAAAGTGTGAGCTATAATTTGGCAATTAAGGCCTTCTTTAGTTTCTCCCCCTAAAGTTTACAGCCTAACATTTCAGATGTTTGGACACATGCATGAAGTATTAAATACAGACTAAAAATAACTAATTGCACAAATTACGACTATTTTGTGAGATGGATTTTTAAGCCTAAATAGTCCATAATTTGACAAATATGGTGCTACAATAATACTTGTGCTAATGATAGATCAATTAGGCTTATTCAATTCGTCTCGTGGTTTACTAATAAGTTTTGTAATTTATTTTTTATTAATATCAAACACCTATATGATACCCATCCGATGTGACACTCTAAAATTTCACATACTAGATTTAAACAAAGCCAAAGCTATATATGTACGTAGACGATATGAAAGATCCATCCGATCTAGCAGGAAGGCAGCTGGGGTCAGTACAGTTGAGTTGACACAGCAGTATAGTTTTGTGTTTTTGCGGTCCCGATGTCGGCTGTTCGTTCATGTGTCCATCGATCGATTGCACATCATATCATAAATATCATGTGGTAGATCTAAGGCCTTGTTTAGTTCGCAAAAATTTTCAAGATTCCCGTCACATCAAATTTTTTATCGTATGCATGGAGCATTAAATATAAACGAAAATAAAAACTAACTGTACAGTTTACCTGTAATTTGTGAGATTAATCTTTTGAGCCTAGTTACTCCGTGATTGGACAATATTTGTCAAATAAAAACGAAATGCTACAATGGTCAAAAACAAAAAATTTTGCCAACTAAACAAGGCCTAAGGTACGTACGGCGGCTGCCATGCGCACACACACCCCTCGCTTTGCTTTGCTTTATCAATATGCATATGGACGAGATGCATTATTACAACCTTAACCAGTAAGCTATATATC
>Ga0182004_10005759_pt1 | contig 10094 bp, 10 predicted proteins | sample Sormic07211540_1_FD_120479 | JGI IMG/M metagenome (GOLD analysis project Ga0182004, IMG submission 120479) | Endophyte microbial communities from Sorghum bicolor roots, Mead, Nebraska, USA - 072115-40_1 MetaG | ecosystem: Host-associated > Plants > Roots > Unclassified | place: USA: Nebraska... | reverse complement strand
TAACTGCTGGTGCTTCTCGTGATCAAATCTATCGCCATAGGCGTGTACAAAAATTCATGACCCTACTGCAAGACTACTTGACTGCTGGTGCTTGCTGTGACCAAATCTGTCGCCGTAGGCGTGTAGAATATCCATAACCCCGGTGCAACGCACGGGCATTTATCTAGTTAATATTTATTTTTTACATAAACTTGGCCAAAGTTAGATAAGTCTGACTTAGGAGTTAGGACCAAACTAAAATGACTTATAGATGTAACAAAGGGAGTAATAAAGAAGCACAAAAACATAAAGCATTGAGAGAATAGGATAAGAACCATACAGGTCCTGCTCTTGAGTTCCTACTTGTTGCTTCAACAGTTGCTGCCTCTGCAGCCTGCAGAACAAAGGCAAAAGGCCTTAAAGCTGTGTGCATACAATTTGTCAGAAAAAGACAGATACTCTGACAACAGGTCAACTAGAACTGAGAAAAGCTAAAAAAATAACAGCAGATAGAAGTACAGCAGTGCAGCTACCCCACCACTTCACCCCATTAAACCATCATTCAACAGGAGACTAAAAAACTGCTGGGAATAAGAATCACCATATCGCTGATTATCTTCAGCAGGTCATAACCAAAGGAGAAAGCTCAATGATAAGGTCATAAAAGTGGAGCTGAGGTTAGTTTGGTGGCAAACTGGGAATCAACGAGTTCAGATGTAAGAGAAGGAAACTTGGAGCAAATGGAGTAGATTGATCAAGTACACGGTATTAGATCACATAGTGCTAAGGTATCCCTCAAAAAAAGATTATTTTATTAAGAGTATCTCGACCCTATGCTAACTCAAAGCAATCTTAATAGAATGCACACTGCTAAAAAGAAAATACCACAGAACATGAAAAATGCCGAGTACAGATGCCTACTTACGCGTAAAACAACTCAAAGTAATACATGGCCAAATACAAAGTCATTTTGAATTGGCTTGTTCACATCATAATAGGATCAAAAATTTGACTCGTGACTGTCAAAGAAGAGAATAAGCAACGATAAGATAGCAGGAAAGCAAACCTCAATCTGCTGAAGCTTGGCTTCAAAAAGTTTTTCTCTATCTTCTTCCTGAAATTGAAAAAGAAAGGTGAGATACAAAAATATAATCAGCAACCCGAAGAAAGAGTGTCATTCATATAAATATTGTTTCCACTTCGATTGAAAATACTAATAATAAATAAATACCTTGAGAGTCTGTCCATCAGGAGCAGGATGAGCAAGAACAAATAGACGATCAATAAGGACAATAACTGGTTCTTTACCAAGGCTCTTCCATGGGACCTATCAGAGATCAAATATTAGCATTATCCACAAACAAAACTTGACTACAAAGGCCAACAACAACAAGTGTTGAACTGCTGACAATGGGATAAAATAAGATAAAGGGTGACTGCTGGTGGTATGCATATTTAAGTGATTCTAATCCAGATTGACCTTGTGCATACATGTAATGAAGAATATGATAGTAGTGTTCCTCGTGATAATATACTGGCATGCTGAAAGAAGTAAACTACCCTTTCAAAATGCAAACTCAGAAACAAGCTAGATGATAACAGCTTTAGTAAGCAACTGTTTAAACAATGTTAGATACTGTGACGTAAGAATGCAACCACAAAACTGAAAACAGAAACAATCATATATGGTACAATAAGAAATGTACCTTTAATGTTATGGTGCCAACAAACCCAGCTTTCACTGTCACTGGAAGTCGGAGAGAATTCAGGGCTTCAGCCTTAAGTTTTAAGTCTTTTAGAACAACGTCACCTTTACAGAGGAAAATGAAAGCTGGGTAATTATTTTCGGAAGCTGAAAGCCAGGTAATTAAGTGGTACACAAACTACAAAATGCTCTTTGGGCCACAAGAAACTGGCAAAAGTTGGGTATCAACAGCTTCCTAGTTTTTCAGAATCTGGTAAAAACTGGCACAATAAACTAGGAAAAAAGTGGCCTGTTTGGATCCCACCCAGTTTCCAAAAGCCAGATTCTTAAAAACTGGAGGGATCCAAACAGGCCCAGAATAGCCAGGGGCGTAATGGTCACTTTCAAATTCTCTCTCATCCACTTCTTGAAAATATTATTTTAATGGCCATTGTCCAAGAGCTAATTGCCACAATTGAAGAGTGCCCTATAGCAAGGACAACATTGAGTAGTGTTTATCAGCAAATACCAACATTGAAAGATGTACAACAGCAAATTTACCCTAAATGTTAGGAGGGAACATGTTGGTGATTGCTCAAAATTATGGTTAAAAAAAAGCAAGATGGAGATAGAACATCATTGGGTATTTCATCTTTCGAAACAGGATCCAAGTGACAGGGACACTGCATGGCCACATCAGGCCTGAACATCAATTATATGACTCAGCTTAGAGCCAAGCAAGTGATGTACATGAGCAAAAGGTAGGAGGCAATCTTCGAGGACAAGAATAAGACTGTTCCTGTGTATACACGGATAAGGCAAGCTTTATAACACCGATCCCGCTTCATACAGCAAAGATCAAGTTTTGACTTGTTCCACTTCATCTAACTTCAAGCTAGTATCAAATAAACAGTACAATAAAGCTGAGATTTGATCTTTTTGTCTAAATAAGGAAAGAATGCGCTTGATCAAACCACAGCAGAATAGAAAACATATATAACAAAATGAAATAATCAGAATCAGATTGCAAGAGATTATGGTTAAGCAATAGAAAAAGGACACTATTATTATATGAAAGAAATATACCTTTCCACACACTTATTCTGAGAGCTTCAACAGAAAGCCCTTCAACATATTCACCCAAATATTTGCGTAGCAGATACAGCACCTATAGTAAAAAGTTACAATTATGTCATGGCTCAGAACATAACACAAACGATGAATGATGAAATGACTCAGAAAATGCAAAAAAAATAGAAATTTGACATGAAATTAAGGATGGTGAAAAAAATGTATAACATGATTCACCATTTAAGCGGTATGTGTCTGTTACCATGAATGAGCAAAGTAAATGTAAAACCTCATAAATTACTCACGACTGCACAATTTACTAGCATGATTGTTTCTTACATAATAAGGCAAAAGAAAAGACGCAATGAAATCCCAAGCAGTGTAGTAGGATGACACAGAACATAGCTCTCACCATAATAGTGTGGATGCTCAAAACTGCATTCACTGTTGAGAGTAAGATGTGATCATGACAGAAGAACATCCAAACTTAAAGAGCAGCATGTGCATATTGTCTGGAGGTAACAGGGGCTAGGAGATTTTAATTTTTTTATTAAAAAAAGACACACTGCAGCTATGAACTTTCACAGTGGTGCCAGATCACCTTATGCAACTATCACAGACAATGTTCTAGTGTCATGGGCTACTTACATGATCATAGGCCAAATGTAATAAGACATTTTGCTCAACCAAAGTCAACAGATTCCTCAAACTATAAAATTGTGAATAAACATAAACACAAGCACCACAAGTTCAAAACTTGCCCATTTAGAGGTTCCTCCACAAATCAACATGCAATTCTTCCTCAAGGGAAGATCATAACGCAAACAACCAAGGGTCAATCATCAACGCACTGAATTCTACCCCTACAAACCGTCCCCAAATACGAAACATGATCAGCACACAGATTCACTAACCCAGACCGAACAGCGCCACGACTAAACCAACCCATCGTCCACTAATCGATGACGCGGCCCGTCGTCCATCGCGCGCATCAAAAATGGCCACGACCGAAGGTGCTGAAGGAATTGAAAAACATGGAAGAAGGATGAGAGATCATACGTGGCCCTCGAACATGGCGGATGTCGTGGGGTGAAACCGTCGATGGGTTGGCAGGGCTCGACGTGCCCTAGGACCGCGGCAGCGGCAGCGGCGGCGCGGGCGCGAATAGGCTCCCTCCTTTCGCGCGGCGAATCGCCGTCATAGGCCTCCTGGGCCAAGAGGGGGTTAGGGTTTCCACGAGGGTGGGAGGGGAGAAGGCCGGGGGCAGAGGCCGGAGGTGGCGAGGAAGACGACGAGGAGGTGGACGATAGGAGAGAGGAGAGGAGGGGAGCACGGGACGGGATGGGGCCGGCACGAGGGAGTTCCCGGTGGTGGTAGCACTGGTGGTGGGGTTCTTTTTGGCTCGGTTCGAGCGGGCTCCAACTCCCGAGCGCCTCGGCTGCGACGTACGTGCGCCACGCTACGGACGCGCGCAACAGGCCCCGTCGACAGGTGTTCCGGAGCTGGTAAGAAAAGGCGAGCGCGACAGAGGGCATATTCGGTTGAGATGTGGCAGACGTGCGTCTTCATCACATCAATTTTTTCCACGTATATGGTGCATTATTAAATATAAAATAAAAACAATTAATTATACGGTTTATTTATAATTTCATGACACAAATATTTTGAGCTATTTAGTTCATGGTCCAACAATAATTATTAAATAGAAACAAAAGTATTATAGTAGCCAAACCCAAAAAAATTATGAACTAAACAAGGTGTGAGTTCCATGATCCAAAAGTTCTTATGGCATGTCATTGCCAGAGTTTCATCTGTATGAAATATTAGTAGACTGGCATCTACTCAATTCATCTCTAAATAATTATCATTTTTCATTTCGTACCACAAATTTATAACCTTTATATTTTTAAATAAATTTATTATAAAAATATGGTCTATTTCTAGAAAAGCTGAAAAAAGAGATCCAAGTGCAAAATAAACACGAAACTTATCCGCCACGAAAAAGATCACGAACGGGACGTGGGAATGATCTAGAAGACACTGGGGGCCCAGAGGCCGCCGGGGGGGCCGGCCGGCCCCACCATGGCGTCGGGCGGTGCCCCTGTTAGGGTTTCGGCCCTCCTTCTAGAAGCTTTCTCCACCACCTCCGAGGAGTCATCTTGGCCCTTGGTTAAGTCGGTTTGATCCTACGACGCACGTCGCTCCCACCGGGCTATAAATAAAGGGGCAGACCCCCCCTCCTTGAAGGCATCAAATTATTTGGAGATCAATCCATCAAAAGCCTTCTCTAGTTCATCAGAGCCTCTCTACTTCATAATTTTAGCCTAGTTAGATTAGAAATAGAAGAGTTCTAGTTCTTCAGCGGGATCCGGGAGCCTCTGGCGTCTGTCTGAAGCGCGGAGTTTGGTATAGCTCTAGTACTTTTCTCTTATTGTATTCAATATTATGATTCAGGCACCATTGTTCTTAATCTCTTATATATTCTTAATTGCAATAGTCATTGTCTACTTTGATTATATCTCTAGGATAGTTGGTTTGATCTTATTGAATTTATGTAATTGCTCGTATAACGTTTACCTAATTAATTGTTGGGTAGATGGTAGATAATATGTAGACGTGGTGTCTAGATATCTTGTTTATCTGCGAGGACACCCTGACGTGCCGGAACGTGTGGTAGTCCACGCAGGTGACAACTGCGTTGGTTCTTCTGTAGTCCACCCTCTGTACGTAGAACAAGCTTGGGCGCGGTCGCAAAGGAGATGATTCTTGTGTCTTAATATCCTTAGTTGATGCCTCTTTACATCTGATTATGATATAGGGTTGACTTAACAATGATTTCTAGATATAATTACACTAATTAGAGTTATTCATTGACGTAGTTATAGAATTACCTTAGTATTTCTTTCTGAGTTTATCCAATGGCTAGCTATTACTATGACTAAAAGAACTCTGATATTTATCTGATTGATCATTATTTATCTTATATCTTTTATCAAGTGACTTATCCCTGTTATGAGTAGGATTCTGGTTTATTGTTCACACCAATAGTATAAGTTATAGTTATAAGTCCTACATATAGACCTTCCCTGTGGATACGATATTTAAAACCCTCGGGTAAAATGTGACATTAGTACGATATTTGTGCGCTTGCGCATAATCTTATATAAATCTCATATTTCGACGCTTTTGAGAAAATTAAGTGTATATTTTCTATTGCGCCGGTGGGAAATTTAGAGAAGTCGCGGGAGAAACACTCACCGGACGCAGGGTGTGGAGGCACCGGACGCTGGCCTGAGCGTCCGGGGTACTGTCAGTGCTTGGCTCTGTTAGGGTTGAGCACCGGACGCACTGCACCGGACGTAGGGTGTTCCCTGTTCATGTGTCTGGTGTGGCCTGTCTTAAGCAGAGGGTGTCTGACTGAGAGCACCGGACACTCTAAGTGTGTCCGGTGGTGTGCGTCCGGTGTGAGGGCGTTTTGCAACCCTCTCTGCACATAAGTCCAGTGTGCACCAGACCGTCCGGTGCCCCGAGTCCGGTGAGGTTCTGAGTTTGACAAACTCTCTACGCACGAGACCGGTGAGTGCCGGACGCGTCCGGTGATCACTTGGTAGCGTCCGGTGGTCCGCAGGTGACCGTTAGAGTTTGACGTGCGAGATTCAAAGGAGAACACGTGGCAAATCCCAAAGCAACGGACGCAAGGGGTCGAGCGTCCGGTGATCACTTGGTAGCGTCCGGTGCCCTCATTTTCAGCCCAGTGAAAGTGGCCAATGGCTAGTTTCTTTGAGGGGGCTTATAAATAGTTGGTGGCCGGCTTTGGGAGGTTCACTCTTGCACATTTGAATACTTGAGGCATACGTGATTGCGAACAGAGCCAGGCTTCCAGGCCAAAAAGAAAGAGGGAGAGCTTTTGCCTTTTTATTTTGTTTTTTATTCAAAATCCATTTCAAACTTACTTCAAAAACATTTTAAATCATTTTGAATTTTAGACAAATCCACACAACTCAACAAAACAAATGTAGTGACATGCATGCTCAAACATGTTGCTAATCTCCTATGGTAAATTTTAATTTAATGAAAAAGTATTACTTTTCCTATATTTCATGATAACAAAAATACTTAAAGTTAATTTTCATCTATTTTCAAAAGAGCAAAATTTGGGGTGTTAGAGTGCAACATGACAAGAAGCCGTCAATCGGCATAGACAAAAACCACTATGGTCTAAAACCCCCACAAGGCTCTACCTAGTCTTAGTTTATTCCTCAACACTTGGTTATGAGCCATGACCACAAACATACTGCCAACCTCCTTTTGCTAACCACCTATTGCTAACCACCTATAGCTCGTAGGTGATAGGGAATCATCTGACTTCTACCGAACTAAGCATAGCTAAGCATTAACTCCGAGCCTATACTAAATAGGACAAGGTATACAAAAGAGTGGTAACCAAGGGATATCTGATGCACCAACGGTTGCAAGCAACTCCTATAACTTAAGGAAATAATATAACCACCATATGAATATGAAAAGTAATTAGTTAGCCTAATTAGTGGGAGACTTAGAATGCTCCGGGACTTGCCTTTCTCGAATGAGCTAGGACGATGGTCTGGGCACTCCTGTAGCTCCTCTTCCTACTCTTCTTCCTTGGTGGCCTCTTGCACCACCATTTCTGGCTCCTTGGGCTCAACTACCACTTCGGTCTCCTGTGATCCTATATAATGCATATGCTCTAGTGAATAGTCAAACGATGGATACAATATGCTCCATGATGATGTGGATGCTTAATTATGAATGATCAAGTTAACATGTATGGAGTAAGTGCATACTTCTTCTTTGGTGAAAATGTATTGCCACACCAAGAACAAATATCAAACTTAACAAGGTAGTCAACATCTTCTAAGAACATGTACCATAAGAGCAAGTATTATAGTAGGCTATAAACTGGCTAAATGCTGAGGTGGAGGAGAGAGAAGAGGAGAGAGGGTAGAAGCAGGTTGTAAGCTTATAGCCAGCTCAAACACAAGAACCAAGAAAGTTTGTAAGAGAGACAAGTGGGCCATATATTAATAGTGATGAGCTAACCACTATATTAGTGGGTTGTAAGAAGGCTGTAAATAAACCTTACAGCCAGCAGCCGACTGTATTATTAGCCTTTCTCTAAGCACATGTCATCTACTGCCTTCTCTTCTACCACTACTTCGACCAAAACATCACAACATTTCATCACATCACACTAGCATGTTTTGAAGTGCTTCAAAGATACAATAAACCATCTTAATTATCTTCTATTACTCATAATACAACTAATTATTTCTTAATTAATAATAGGCTATAATAGCAACATATATGTTTGTTGTTCAATGAATTCTGATAAAACTACAGTAGCTTATGTATTTCTAACATATTCTATCATAAATTTTTTGCTACATTTGGACATACAACATAGCCTACACAAAAATGAGAAATACACTAGGCATAAATCATGGAAAATACTTTATACATGGAAAAGTGTCAAACAATAGATTTCATATTTTTCTTAATTACTAGCATAGGAATAATCTACAAAAATTTATATATCATTATCATGCATATTTTATTTATTATAAAATTCACAAAAGTAGCCATTTTAAGCATTTAGTTCACAACTTATTTTTCCTACAGAGTACATGTCATGTTTTACATTTTTCACAGATACTATACATAAATAAAAGATTAAAAAAAATGAGAACCACATTTTTCTGAGCTATATTCTGTTTACTCTGCTTTTTACAATAAAACAACTTTAAAATAATTTAAATACAGCTACATATAAAAGTATCCCAAAAATGACATGCAACATTTTTACCATGTAGATCTAGACATGCAGAGCACAACAAAATTTGTCTCAACATTTTTCGAGCCTTATAACTCAAGTTATAAATTTTACAAGATTTTTAAAAAAGAAATGATTTCTTTTATTTTTCAAAAAACCCTGGTGCCAAAAACACTAGATCACCTAGATCTACACCTAAGGAGATCACCCAGCGGTGACAGTGTGTCCCCCAACCCCACTTGCCAGCGACGCCAAGAGGGGGATGAGCTTCAGTGAGTGGATCTCGCCACCAGTGGGGTTCCCAGCCACGGGGTCGGCACAAGTGTGCTCCCCGTAGCTAGGCGCTCCTATTGGTGCCCTCGGAGTGGCTGTGAGAGCTCTAGGGCGAGCTCCCCACCACGTATGGCAGAGCAACGGTGCTGCATGTCGGTAGCCGAGCCACTTCGGCCATGGCTAGGCCTGGTGAGGGGTGAAGGAGACTCGGGATGGCAAGGCAAAGCTATTGCGTGCAAAAAGATAGAGAAAGGGTGGACGAGAGGGAGAGGACAGCGAGGCTAGGAGCTCCGACGAGCTCATGTGACTTTGACAAGGGATTCAAGTTGTTGGGGCACTCACCTCTGTGGTTGAGCGTGTGTAGGCGATGCGCGAGGCAAAGAGGAAGCTAGAACTGTGCTTGGATCTGCGTGAGGATGAGGTGGCCAACACTGTGCTTGGATCTGCGTGAGCGGTGGAGCTTCACATGGCGATGACAATGGCACTCGGCCATGGCGCTACTGCTGCAGGGCTATGCTGGGAGAGGGAGGGAGGAAGTGACCGGGCAAGTGGGGGAGCGGGGTGGCATCCCGACCAGGTGAAGCCGGTCAGAAGAACTAGCCACCGCCCAAGCCCACTGTTGATATTTGGTAACACAATCAGGAATTGATCCGCAAGCGCAGGGATATCGGTGAGCACTTCACCCGGGAGGTTATCCAGAGTATCGTATTTATATTTTTACCACTAGGAGAAAGCGTGCATCTGACTAACCAAATCTATTACTACTAACCTTTAGGATACAACCATTATGATTTGATGTGAGCGATGTATAGAGAAGACTACAACTGTACCCTTGTTCTAACCTTTGTAAAGATGATCTACTGCTCTATTGGGGAGGCTTACGGAATCTAGACACCACAGAGGATGTTCGACCCGCACCTATAAACTCTATCGATCCTGCTAACGGGATTATGGGCTTAGCTACGGAAATGTCACGTTCCTCGCTACTACCACTAGTACAGGGAAGGGCTTTAGCCCCGGCCGTAAGCGCCTTTAGTCCCGGCTACGGAACCGGGGCTAAGGTTTCGGGACTAAATGTCCCACCTTTTAGTCCCGGTTGGTACAAGCAACCGGGACTAAAAGGTGCGCCAGGATGTGCCACCTGGCCTCCACTTTTAGTCTCGGTTGTTGCTACCAACCGGGACTAAAGACTTTTTTCTTTTTCTTTTCATTTGGTTTTCCATTTAGGGTTTACAATTATGTTATTGTTATTTTCGAATGCGTATTGTTTGCTGGTAG
>Ga0182004_10005758_pt1 | contig 10096 bp, 6 predicted proteins | sample Sormic07211540_1_FD_120479 | JGI IMG/M metagenome (GOLD analysis project Ga0182004, IMG submission 120479) | Endophyte microbial communities from Sorghum bicolor roots, Mead, Nebraska, USA - 072115-40_1 MetaG | ecosystem: Host-associated > Plants > Roots > Unclassified | place: USA: Nebraska... | reverse complement strand
TGTCCACTGGCGATTCAGCCGTGGCCACCGACGACGAACCCGCTGCTCCTTTGCCTCGCTATCCCTTGCGCTCCAACTCTCAGTCCCAGCACCTTCTCCACTCTCCCCTGCGTACTCCTCATCACCCACGCCGTATCACAAGTACTCTTCAAACAATGTACTTGTACACCAACTACAAATGTTTCCACATATACAAGAAAGACAAATTCAGACGGGTTTGCATGCCAAAGTGGGACCCACTAGTGGGAGTTAATAGCAAATCTGGAAACTACTGTCCTAGTTCTGAATACCAAGATTTTGAAGGAAGAATAAAGACTATGAGCACAGTGATGTTCAGAACCAAACTTGTTTAATAATCATAGATTCATAGTGCAGAAAACCTAGATTTTCTTTGGTTGCTGACGCTTCACATCAGGCTTTAAAGCACAAAGGTTTCACAAAACCCCCCACCTTAATCAAACAACAGTTTGCTGGAGCCAGAATAGAGGTCACCGTAATGATTAGATCACAATGGCGGAAGATTTTAATGTGGATAGATGCAATCTGGTCAGGTATATGCTAACTTTATTAGGGTAGGTTTGCTAAAAAAAATTTGATGTCAGGCCAAAACGTCAGATTTGGTGTGACCAGCCAAGCAGCTTGAGGTTTCTTACAACTACGATAATTTTCAAAACTAGCAAAAAGCCTGTGTATCTCAAAGGCATAAAAATCAAACAATTACATGTGCATAGACAATTCATGTGATAATAGTGTCAGAGGGACTACAAATGATAAAACCATCAGAGTGAAATAAGACAGTCAACAAATTCCCAATAATCAGACTCAATAGCAAAGGTTGGGTAAATAAGAAGTTTGGGGGCAGAGTGATGGTGATGGCAGGCAAATCATCAGCATCAACTTGAATGTTTTAAGGCCCTGTTTGGATCATTGGAACATGCAGTTTGGATTGAGGAATGAATCTCACCATTCCTCCAGAAAGGATCGCTTCACTTTGCAAATGCAACAAAAACATCTGCCCAGACCCAAAATTTTTTCAGATGCTTGAGGTGGACACGTGCTTAAGAGAGAAAATTGAGATGAACCCACAAGAAACAGCATGAAAGCAAGATCTGTACTGCTACAGTGATGTTGCACCATCAAGTGCATCACAGCCTCTTCTCACCTTCCATTTTCCGCACCAACCAAGCGCCTACAGAGTGTAATGTGGACCATCCCGAATGGGACAACACAGACGATCTGCCCTTGCCAGTTGGGAGTGGTCCAAGGTAGCCGTGCATGGGCTGAGAGAAATGGTGCCCAGGTGGAGGAGAGAAACTAGATGAGGCTTGGGGGAAGAGATAATAAGATCGAAAATGGAAGAGACTAGAGTGAAAGCAACAGAAAGGAGATGGAAGTGCTCAATCCTTCACAGATGTGCGGTAGTAAGTAAAATGATCCAGCTAGAGTGAAAGCAACAGAAAGGAGATGGAAGTTCTCAATCCTTCACAGACGTTTTTTGAGGGAAAATCCTTCACAGACGTGCAGTAGTAAGTAAAATGATCCATATGTCAGTGGCTTGTTAAAAACTCTTACACCTATAGATATGAGCAGACTACCTGATTATGTCTTAAGAATGAAAACCACATCGAGTCCAAGCAAGTAAGTTTCCCATTAATTCCATTTTTTTCCAATACTCTTTCTGTCCTGCATCTCAAACACCAACTCTTATAATTCCTATGCTTTCCAATCCACTGTTTGGCCACTACACTTCTTTCCTCTTCCTGTGTTTTCATCCTTTTCAGTGTTTTTCATTCCAAACAGGCCCGTAGTAGAGACTACTCTTAACAAAAACATCTGAAATTTTCTGATTGTTCAGGTTTCACAAAAGGTGTGCAGTACATATAATTTATAAGCAGCAGCCATCTCCACCAGTTCAATGTCACACAAGAAAAGGGTCAGGAGATACATGATATGGAACATATGTAAAAGAGAACAGATAAAGGTAGCTCATAACTTTGATTAAAGTTCCATTAAAAATGAAGTCAAGCAGGCTTGGGCGACTGAGATTATTAACGTGAAAAGCAATACAAGTATACAACTGTTATGGTGATTGGCAGGTCATAGTGTTCACATTGAGATACATATTAATAAATAGTGATATTTCTTCAAATTATCGAGAGAAAAGATTGCATTGAATGCTAATCATTAAATCTATATTTTTTCAGTTTTATCCATTAAGCTATGGAATGACATATTTGATATGTAGATCAAACATTACTCGCATAACTCCTCAAACCTAAATCATAACAAGCATACATTTAACAAAGAAAAACAATCTGAAGGTACATCAAAGGCATCCATTAACATGCTGATAGCAGGTGCATCATATGCATAACAAAAGCAATGGGTTGGGGAAAAAGTATCTTGGAAAAATGAGATAAGCTAAAGAAGAGATAAAATTGGATGCACCATCAGCCGCTGAAGAATCTAGTCGAATGTGCTTCCCCAGAAAAACTGATTTGATAATTTTAGACCAATTAATGTTAGTCTTCTATCTAAATGTTTAATTGGTATGTAATATAAATCATTCACCATTTGGACACATAAAGAGCTGTGCTGCTGTAGGATATAGGTCCATATAATTGAACCAGCAGAGTGCCTCCTGTCCACAGAACTAATTCCAAGAATATAATGCTATGTTGCCATTAATGTATAAGCCATTGAAGCATTTTGGAAGTACATTTACAGCATTATCAAATGATTATGTTGAATCTGCTCTACACTTGTGAGGGTTAGATAGTCCTTCCACTGCTCTTGCAGTAATGGAACAGACAAAACTGGTAACAACTTCTCTCTCCATCCCAAATTATAAGACATTCCAAGAATCCTGGAGAGTCAAAACATCTCAAGTTTGACCAAAATTATATGATAAGATAATAACATTTGTTAAGTATCATTAGATTCTTCATTAATTATATTTTCATAGTATATCTATTTGATGTCATAAATCTTTGTAATTTTTTCTATAATTTTGGTCAAACTTGAGATGCTTTGACTCTCCAAGATTCTTGGAATGTCTTATAATTTGGAATGGATGGAGTACAAGCCAATGCTGCTACTCCATCCATCCATAATTAAGCTTACGAAAGGCAACCATGGAGGCTACTGCACAAACAGATTCGGATTTGCAATCCTCAAGCGTATGCATATGTGCCTAATACCAACCCGAGAAACAAATGTACTGAAATTGAACCAAATCTACGGATCAATCTACAGGCCATGGCACGCATCATGAGCCCATGACGCCACATACAGATCAAAGAACGAAGAAATAATGGGAAAAAATGCGGGGTTTAGGTGCGGGTCTAGGGTTTAAGACACGCACCAGGAGAGGACGAAAGCGGTGACGGCGCAGCCGCGGGAGGAGAGCACAGGGCCGAAGCAGAGGCACCGCGTGGCGGCGGTGACAATGGCCTGCTGGAGGAGCAGCACGAAGAAAGCGGAGACGCCGTAGACCGTGGAGGCGTCGGTGTCGTAGAGGCAGTAGGACCGCTCGTCGTACTCGTCCGGCACCACCTTCCCCTGCATCCAGCCATCGAGCAGGAAGATCTCAGCGACGCGCGTAGTGGTAGGCGCGGAGGAGACGCAGAGGGAACGGAGGAGCGAAGGGAGAGAAGGGGGGGGGGGGCGCAGCGCGTACGGTGCTGCGGCGGCGCTCGGCGCCGACGGCGAGAAGGAAGGCGAAGAGGTTGAGGAAGGTGAGGAAGGCGCAGAGGGCCACGGAGGCAGGGCGCGAGGTCCCGAAGCCACCCATTAGTATCGAGCTCCGGCGGCGGCGTCGCTGCAAGGCGGAGGCGGAGAGCTCTCTCTTCCTTCACTCTGGGAGTGGTGGTAGCCTTGGTAGGGGAAGGCGAGGTAGGAGGAGACAATGCTCGGGCCCCGCTCGTCGGCCACCAGTATATCATTATCAATCCGAGTTTTGGGGTAGCTGTCTCGTGTGCCGGTGTACGGCCAGATACCTTTTTCTCCTTTACTATTTTCCTTTTGAAATATATAAGCTTTTTTTTCTGAACTTTATTTATTTCTTCACCTTTCGATCCTCTGGCTATCTAGTTCCTTTTCTAGAAAGCAGAGACTTTATTAATTAGCAACAATGTTAACAGTACAATAATGTTGCTTTAAGATAGTATGGAGAGCTTTTCACCTGGCTCTAGAAAAAGTAAATCTTCTTCGAATGGCCTTATTTTTTCGAACTTAATTTCCTTTCGTCCGTTTCGAATTTTTGGTGGTGTTAAGTCAAGGATAAAATGACCATTTTACCAGTAACAAAAAAAATAAGAGTTTTATTTGTCTCTTGTACAAAATAAACAGAGAGTTTCCAACAATATTTATTTGCATAATATGGTCATTTTATTTTTTATAAATTGAGAGTTTCCAGCAATATTTATTTGTGAAATATGGTCACTTTATAAATGGAGACAAACAAAATTCTGCATATTATTTTTTTGCTACTTGGCTTAACACCGTCAAGTGCTCAAAACGAACTGAAAGCCATAGAAGGAAGAAAATTCAGTTTCGTGGCTATACAAGTAAGTTCGAAAAAATGAGGCCACACAAGAGAAATACATTTTTTCTAAGGCCATGCAGGTAAAAAGCTCTAATATGAACCTAGTCACATGGGGTCCGCAAGCAAACTCAGTCCAATAATTCTATACAGAACATGTTTACATATGACTAGTTACTAGTTTGAGCTAAAAATTAGCTCAAATAAGCTATGATTGTGATAGAGGCGTGGTTCAGTCTTTCGATGGGTGTGTTTTATTCATAGAAAACTCAGACGTTGATGATCCATGCTTCATCCAGGCTTCAAACCAAGTATGATTCAGAGGTGTAACCATTACACTCTGTTGGTTATCAACCATGTACAATATGATTGATCTTATCTAGAAGAAGGTTTTTCCTATAAGCGAGTTGTAACACTCTAAATTTCGCATACTTTTAAAATAGGAGAATTTGATATGCATTTTGTGAGCATTAAAATTTAGAGAAATAATAATTTTTTATTAAACTAAAATCAAATATAAGGCTTAGTTACATGTTGTGCATTCATGTTGTTGTATATGTTTTATTGTGTTGAGTAGTTTGATTCAAATTCAAAAGGGAATTCAGAACCATTTAAAAAAAATTTTGGAAAAGCTTTGAAATAAAAAGAAAAGGAATTTGTTTCCTCTCTCCCTTCCTTGCTGGTTTTCGCCCTGAGGCCTGACTTCCTTCTCCATTCCACAGCCCAAGCCGTAAAAGCGTTGGCCCATCTCCATTTCTCCTTTCACGCGGTCCATTTTAGCCGACCGGCCTAGCATCAAGGCGAGGCCCGTCTGGACGCTTCTCTCCTACCCTTTCCTTCTCTCTCTATCTCGTCAGTCCCTTTCTCCCTTCTTCTACCTAGGGTCTGATCGGGAATACCAAGCAGTGCCCGATCTCGATTTTCATGGGATTGCTTGCATGGAGCGCATGCTCAGCATGTCTATAAGGTTTGAGGGCCCTCATCGCGCTTGCTTCCTTTCCCCAAAGCCATGCCACTTTTGTCTTTTGAGTCTCATGAATTCCATGTTACACATGTTAAGTACGAGATCTACTTATGCTTGTTTATTTTCTTTATTTGCATAAAAATCGTAGATGGGTAATAGATAGCTCAGGTAATGACTTCTACTTCTACTTCCTTGAGGATTTATAGACTTATGGTCAACCAGTTGACATACCTGTGTTATGGAGCTTCCACGAGAGAGTTATCTTTATTATTTCACTATATTTATATAAATACTGTGATATTATTTGTTATGTAATAACACTTGTGATGATACTCTCTATAATTTATCGGCTTATGTGTGATTGATCTCTAGGCCATAAGATATTGCATTCAATTTTATCCTTAAAATTGGGTGTGACACAAGCTAAGATCATAAAGAACATGATCTAATATTGCAAATATATATGAAGTATTTCAATCTGGTATGTGGTTCAAGTCTTGATACAAAAGGACTAATCAACACAGTCGAACAAGAACAAGATCAAAGAGCCTTGATTCATAGTTGTCAAACTCAACATATAAGGGTGTGTTTGGTTCCTAGCCTCCGCACACCACAACCACTCCTAGACTGACATACCTTTTTTACTCTTGTTTGGTTTTTCAATGTTTGGTTCCTCATGAACTTTAGTAGACACAGTTTTTTCAGTCTACAAGTTTTGTCATATATGTGATGTCTGATTTGACCGCCACAGGTGTGGCATCACCACAGACGAAGCGTGGCACAATGTAGCCAGAATCCAAACACCCTCTAAGGTCTATAAATAATGTCTATTTCATGAGAAACTAGAACTCAATAAAACTCAAACCCTAACGATTGTGACGACTACTAATTATAAAGTCCTAGGAGTGCATACCCCTAGACATGCCCCCTAATAGGCTCTAAGATAATACATGTCCCAACAAATCAAAAGATGGTGCCACAACACTTTGGCAAAGTCAGATAATAGACTTGTTTCGATGATTTTTATTGACTTCGAAGAAATTATGAGGTGGGACCAATGGTATTTGAAAACTTATGAAATTATCTTTCCAACCTGTCGTGGGTTTATAACCGTGGTGAGGATCATTGTTATTCATTGCAAGTCAATGTGTGAGTTTTTGGTGGCTTGGACACTCAAAAACAGAAGGAACACGACGATTTATATTGGTTTGGGCTTCTGAGCCTATGTCTAGCAATATAGTGATCCTCATGGTAGGAATACCCAATTGGGGGTTTACAATGGTGGGGATCGAGAGAGTTTGGTAGGGGATCGCATGGTGCTATCTTAGGGGTTCTCCATGTTCATCCATAGCGAGTAAGAATCTGACCTTCTCTAGCTGAGTTGGGTTTTGATCCTCTCCTACATAGAGGCATGCTTCTCCTTATATTCTAGGAGGTCATGGTTTGCAATTTAGTTTGGTTCTAGTCTATGGTGTGTGCATTAGGTGCATGAGTCCTCTACTACGACACTGTTGGACACCATCTTGTCACATAGGGATGAGTCGATAGTGCCACAACCGCCTCCTAATGTCGTTGCCACCGCTCTAGCACTTGACCGCTAGGAGCTACCTATTGCGGCATGACCTCCCCTAGGTTAGCCTTCTTGAGGCTTCCTGAGCCTACAAGGAGCCCCACCTAGAGGGGCTAACTAGTGGGCCCTAGAGCACTTCGCTCCTAGAGTTGAAGTCCCTTTGTCCACTTGTGTCACGCGGGTTGCGTGACCTTGCTAGGTGAGTGCCCGATAGGGCTTCCCACCCATTAAATGGGCATATGACATGACATCTCTATACTTAGCTATAACACCTTAAAATTCCAATTTTGGGTTGTTATTAGGAAAAGCTAAATAAAATGAAGAATTTTAAAAAATTCTAAAAAAATCCAAGATTTATTAAATTATTGATAATTCAAAAAGAGAAAAAAATAATGTGGAATTTTAAAACTTTTACAAAGTGAAGTGAAGGGTGTTTTGTTTGTTGTTGTTGTTGTTGTTGTGCTCTTGCTTGGTCTTAGTTACGTAAGAAAAAATAATTTATAAAATTTGAGTAATCATTGTTTCAGCCCTTTATCAGTTTTTGAAAAAAGGAAACTCCAAAAGGTCATATTTGAAAATGAATTTATATTTGAGTTGAAAAACAATCTAAAAATGTGTTTTAAGAAAATATGTTTTCTTTCCACAAGTAGTAAAGAAAAGAAGTCCCAAATTAATCTCAAATTAGTAAATCAAATTTTGGTTTGAAATATGTTGAAAAATTGGTTTAAACCCTTTTGAATAAAAGAAAAGTCTTTTCTTTTTTCCCTTCTCTCTCTTGGCCTGCTCCTGCTTGTAGCCCAGCCTAGCAAACCTTTCCCCCCTCCGCATGCGAGCCTTTGTCCCTAGGTCAGCCCAACAACTGCCCGCACCCCGGCCTGCCTCCCCCTTCCATGCCCACGTCCCGCCCTTGGGCCATGGCCTAGCACCGTGGCCCAGCTAAGCACAACAGCAGCAGCTCGCCCAGCGCCTAAGCCGCTGACCGGCCAGGCCCACGTCAACAGCAGTGGCTTCTTCCTCGACATGCCGAATCGAGCGGGCACCATCACCACCGCCCGATTCCTCCCTGTGCACGTGTCCCTAGGTTCACTGGCCTACAAAGGCTGAGCCCCTATCTGTGTCACGCCCCCTCGCGAGCCCTAGGGTAGCCACAGCCGCCACCCCTGCCCTAGCCCTCGTCTGTGCCACCACTGTCGCTAGTTTGAAGAGTGTCGTTGTCGTCGATCTACTTCGTCGGCACACGTCTAACGACAAGACTGCCACCAAAACATTCGCACGAAGGTGAGGAACTCTCTTGTATCATCGCCTTAGCCCTTCAACCGAGCACCGGTGAGCTTGTGGCCACCTTCCGTGGTGCCACCATGCGCACATCGCGTCTCAACCTGTCTCTACCAATGTTGAACCCACAATCGTGCTCGCAAGGCCGCACCGCACCCTCTCGTGCCCTCGCTTTAGGCCCTCGAGCCCCAGAGTTGCCGTTTCGAGCCCCCACTGTGTGCCACCTCAGCCAGCACCGCTCTAGCGACCTCATTCCACCGGAGCCACTACAACCGTCCAATCCGCAACCGACGACCCAGATTTGATCCAGGCACCAGTCAACCAAAGTCAACCAGCCCCGTTAGCTGCTGATGTGGCGACAGCGCCATCGGCCATGTAGGCAAAGACTGGGTCAAGCAGTCCACTTATCGGTCAGCCCTGCTAGTTTTGCAAAAAGGCCCCTATGTATTTTGATAATCAACAATTTGGTCGGAGAGCGACACACCAATCCAACTTCAGATCACAAAGACCAAAACCCTGCAATGTTAAAACCATGTCTCCTCTGGTTATCAACTATGTCACAATCTAGTTGACCTTGCCATGAAGGTTAATCCTTACTGTGAATCAAAGAACACTAGCAAGAACAAGTAAAATGTAACTCAAGTGAAGTTATAATTTGTAGATGTATGATTAAGATCTCAACGTGGGGTTTCACAAACTGATAATGGTGACTATTTAAAGACAAATTAATCTAAAGCAAAATCCAAACCCTAATGTAGGTGGTGACTATTGATTATATAGCCTAAGGAGCATCGAATCACCCTTCCTTCATGTCCATAAGGTGCCCCAACATGTTACAAGGCCCCAATGGCCTAAAATACGGCGACGCAGCGCCTTGACAGATTCTAGATGTCAACTTGTTTTGATGATTCCCGTTGACTTCGATAGAATTTGGGCCTCAAACCAAAGCCATTGGTTCACGTATGAAATTATCTTTCCAGCCATATCTGGATCATAAAAAATGGATCCCTCCTAAGTGAATTTATATTTCTCAGTAGTGGCACTCTCTCTTTCAAGTTGTATAATTTTAGCATGGATTAAAGTTTTACCAAACTCCTAAGTGGATGTGTGTGGTGGTGGTGGTGGTGAAGATGTTGTTGCAGCAGCGGAAGTGTGACCATTCGCCTACTTATCACAATCTCAACCTTCATAAATGCTTGTTCCACCCTTGCTAAAACCTGATTGAGGTTGTCACCGATGTTGGTCTGGTTCTTTTGTTGATGTCCCAATAATTATTTTTCTGCTAGCATAGCAAGGTGGGACAAATGGTTATCAATACAAAATTTTTTATGATAAATAATATCCTGTATTTCATGCCTCAAACCATCATAAAAGCAAACAATTTTATCTTACATGTCCTCTACTATCCCACAACATATTACACCTTTTGAAACTCTACATAATTCCTGGACAGACACACTGCCTTGCTCTAAGCATTGCATGTTTTTCGTAAATCACATTTATAAGGAGGAATAAAATGATCATGCATTGCTTCTTTAAGTCCATCCCATGATTAAGGTTGTTTATGCAAATTGCCTAGTTCTTATTATTATAATATCTAATAGTTACAGATCCCCGATCCGTCACCAAAGCAACAAGAGACGTAAGAACTAGTAGAATATCCCGTTTCCCGTTCCCATTGTAAGATCACAGAAAGATGACACCATAGACAAAGTATTTGTAATCTTCTCTTCTTTCTCAATCT